>ERZ651768.3148-NODE-3148-length-11145-cov-8.627304_pt1 | contig 11145 bp, 10 predicted proteins | sample MGYA00514754_ERZ651768 | MGnify/ENA metagenome assembly ERZ651768 | reverse complement strand
GTGATGGAATCCACGGCAAGAGGGCTACCCATATTGGACGGTGTGTACTCTTTTTTAGCAGGCGTTCGCTGCATGCACCAATATCGAGATTATTTAGCACATGAAAACGATATCCTCGAGCCAATTGCAACAGAGGCCATTACAAAATGGCAACAGACCATCGATCAAGGCCAATTGATTGGTGAACATGAGGCCTTGGGAATGTTGTCCGATAGCGGAATTGCAGCCAATCAAAGTTATTATGTTGATAATCTGGATGACGTTATTGAGAGTGCAAAAAAATTGGGTTACCCAGTGGTTTTAAAAACCGCAGTTCCAGGAATCAGTCATAAATCGGAAATCCATGGAGTGCATCTGAACTTAAATTCAGATGAAGAATTACGCAGTGCATATAAAGATTTGAACAAACGACTGGGCCCGGAGGCTCTGCTTTCTAAAATGATAAACGAAGAAGGGGTGGAAATGATATTGGGTATGATCACCGATCCACAATTTGGCCCAATGATCACATTAGGTTTCGGGGGGGTTTATGCCGAGATACTCAAAGATGTGGTTACATTGATGCCACCGTTTAGTGCAGAGACAGCAAAGCAAGCTTTGTCTGCATTAAAAATGCAGCCATTGCTCTATGGATTTAGAGGCAGCAAGGCTGTAGATGTCGAATCTTATTGTAAGATGGCATCAAAATTTTCACTTTTCGCAGTCGCTATGCGAAATCATATTTGCGAAATTGATGTTAACCCCATTATTCTAGGGAAAGATATATGTCTGGGATTGGATGCACTAGTGGTTGTCCATGCAGACAATAATAATTAGGAGGAAGATAAAATGAGTGCAAATGCAGCGAAGGAATACTTAAAAGAGGATTGGCAGAAACTTGCGAGCGATGCTGAAACTAAGGTAGAAGGACGTTTGTTCATTAACGGCGAATATTGCGAAGCCACAGACGGTGGAAAGTTCGAAGTCATCAACCCAGCAACCAATGAAGTTTGTGCAACCGTTGCTGCAGGTACTGAGAAGGATATAGACAAGGCTGTAGCCGCAGCTAAAGAGAGCTATAAAGCTCGGTCCTGGTTGAAAATGGCGCCAAGAAAACGCATGGGAATCTTGATGAAGTTCGCAGATCTTGTTAATCAAAATGTTCCAGAACTTGCACTTATGGAGACCATGAACATGGGTAAACCCATTGGCGATAGTGTGAATGAAATCCCAGCTTCTGCGGTCAATATTAAGTTCATGGCTGAGTGCATTGATAAAATGTATGGAAAGGTTGCCAACACACACGACAAGGCATTAAACCTTTCCGTACGAGAACCATTCGGTGTGGTGGGTTGTATTTCACCATGGAATTATCCATTACTCATGGCTGTATGGAAGATAGCACCAGCTTTAGCGGCTGGAAATTCGGTGGTCCTCAAACCTGATGAGCATTCACCACATTCGTGTATCAAGTTAGCTGAATTATTTGTAGAAGCAGGGGGACCACCAGGGGTCTTTAATGTAGTAAGTGGTCTTGGAGAAGTGGCTGGTAAAGCGTTGGCACTTCACCCGGATGTTTCAAAAATTGGTTTCACTGGATCAACAGAGGTTGGAAAATTACTTCTTCAATATGCTGGTCAATCGAATATGAAAAAGGTTGCTTTGGAAACTGGTGGTAAATCACCCATGATCTTTTTTGCTGACTTGCCTGATATGGATCAAGCCGTTGATACAGCATATGATTCTATTTATGCGAATATGGGCGAGGTCTGTAATGCAGGATCTCGAATCTATGTTGAACGAGGCATCTACGCTGATTTTGTTGAGCAATTTATTGCACAAGGTCAAGGGGCATACACACCAGGCGATCCATTGGATCCTGAGACTAATATGGGCCCATTGGTTACCGCACAAGCTCAAAAAAGAGTGCTTGGCTATATTGAATCTGGAAAATCTGAAGGTGCCACATTGAAATTTGGTGGCGGTGTACCCTCTGGTCTAGAATCTGGATGCTTTGTCGAGCCAACCCTGTTCTCAGATGTTAGTAATGACATGACAATAGGGAGAGAGGAAATCTTCGGGCCTGTCGCTTCAATCATACCGTTTGACACTGAAGAAGAAGTCATAAGCATGGCTAATGACACCATCTATGGACTTTGTGCTTCTGTGTGGACAAGTAATGTGAGTAGAGCCCACAACATGGCCAAAGCCATTGAATCAGGAATGGTTTATGTCAATTGTTATGACGTCGGTGATATGACCTTTGAATTTGGTGGATACAAACAATCTGGGAACACTAAAGATTCATGTTTTGAGTCCGTGCTCGGGTACACACAAAGTAAATCCATTTGGTATAACTTGGGATAAGCACTAATGAATGACACCTTAATTTATGAGGTTGATGGGCCTATTGCAGTGCTGACACTGAATAGACCGGACAAATTGAATGCGATCGACACCAGCATGCTTGAAGCAATCAATCAAGCCATGGATGATGCTGAGGACAACCCCAATGTTCGTGCCATTGTATTAAAGGGAGCAGGAAAGTCTTTTTCATCTGGCTTTGATCTTAACGATAAGGTTTGGGATTCAGAAGACGAGGCAGACATTCGCACAGCCCTGGAGAATGATTTTAATTCCATCATGCGTTTTTGGGACTCTACAAAACCAACAATTGCCATTGTTCAAGGGCATTGTCTGGGTGGGGCTATGGAAATGGCTCTCGCCTGTGATGTTACTTTAGCTGGAGAAAATGCCACGTTTGGAGAACCTGAAGTTGCAATTGCAAGTGGTATTGTTGCAATGTTACTACCTTGGTTAACTGGTCCTAAGTTGGCAAAAGAATTATTACTAACTGGAAACATCAACATCCCGTCTCAACGGATCTATGAAATGGGTTTGATCAATCAAGTTGTCAAAGAATCAGAGCTTGATAATGCTGGTATGCAGATGGCTGAAACCATAGCATCGAATGACCGTCTAACGGTCGAGATAACAAAACGAGCCATTAACAGAACCTTAGAGATAGGAGGAATGCGTGAAGCTTTAATCGATGCATTGGAAGCTGATGTTTTATTGGAAACAGCTGAAAATGATGAAGCTAAAGCATTTAATAAAGTCCTTGCAGAGAAAGGACTGAAAGCAGCTAAAGAATGGCGCCGAGAATATATTAAAAAGTTAAGCAATGGCTGAAAAAGACGAAAACAGTAATGAATTTTCCTCTTTTTTAATAAAGCATTCTGATCTTGATAATCTGGAAGTACTCGTTCCAGATATGAATGGCATTTTGAGAGGCAAACGCATCGATGTTGCAGAAGCAAAAACTCTTTATACAAAAGGCATTAATTTACCTGCCGGAACACACTTGTTGGATTCTGGCGGCGATGTTATAGATGGTTTGATTCTTGGAACTGATGATGGCGATCCAGACATGATTGCAACACCAGTGGAACATTCGCTCACCATGGTTCCTTGGCTTGAGAATCCTACGGCACAAACAATCATTACTCTTAGCGATCAGGAAAATGTTCCTTATGCTTTTGAAAGTAGAAATATTGCAAAAAAGGCTCTCTCCATTATTAACGACCAAGGAGTTTTCCCAGTTGTTGCTGTGGAACTGGAGTTTTATCTGATTCATGACCCGGATGCATTGAGTGTATCTCCAAGACATGGACCCGTTCCTGGAACCAGACTCCATCAAGAGGGACCTCAAGTTTATTCTCTAGAGGACTTAAGAGAATTGGATCCCTTTTTTAATCAATTAAAAAAGAATTGTGAGTTACAAAGTATTCCTGCGGGTACAGCCATATCTGAATTTTCAGCAGGGCAATTTGAAGTCAATCTGCACCATGTAGATGATCCAGTGCTCGCTTGTGATCAAGCACTCCTGCTCAGGCGTGTGGTCCGTGAAACGGCAAAGTCATTTGGTTTGGGTGCGACTTTTATGGCGAAACCGTTTATGGAATCTGCTGGTTCCGGTATGCACATTCACATCAGTCTCAAAGATCAGGAGGGTGAAAATTTATTTAAGTTCGATAAGGGCGATCAGACAGGATTCAATAAAGCTTTACAATACGCAGTCGGTGGGCTAGTACAAACAATGAGTGAAGGTGTTGCTATCTTTTGTCCCAATGCCAATTCTTACAGAAGATTCCAACCTGGATTCTTTGCACCTATCACACCCAATTGGGGTCCTAATCACCGGAATGTATCCATACGCATTCCATTATCAGATGAGAACAATGTTCGTATTGAGCACCGTGCTGCAGGGGCAGATGCTAATCCCTATCTTGTTTTGGCAGCTGTTCTTGGGGGAATAAGTGATGGGCTAAAAAATAATACAAAGCCACCTCAAATGATTGCTGAAGGAGAGATCATTGACCCAGAAATTACACTCCCTGTGAGATGGGAAACGGCATTGAGTGTTTTTGAAAAGGCCAAAATATTGCCTAACTATTTGGGAGCAGAATACAGTAAAGTTTTTCTACATTCCAGGCGTTGTGAATGTGATCGTTTTCATTCTCAGATTGGTAATAAAGATTTTGAATGGTATTTGAGATCCATTTAATTTAAATGTTGCTTCAGGAAAGAATCGAAAATTACAAAGATGTCACTAAGTTTCCTGGCTCTTTATTTATATCGGAGGACAATCGTATTGTAGGTACTTGGATTATGGGCAATGCCTATGGTGTTAAAAGTGGTTATTATGGCGGCTATCCTGCCGGCTATTTGAGAAGAATTAAGGCTTTGTTTCCCGAAAAGATAAATGTCTTGCATCTATTTTCAGGTAGGGTTGATCAATCAGTTCTCCCTGGTGATACAGTTGATTTGAACTCAGATATGGAGCCTACATATGTAAATGATGCTCAAGATTTGGAAAATGTTCCCCTAGATAATTACGATCTAGTATTAGCAGACCCGCCCTATAGTGTGGAAGATGCTGAAAATTATCAACCGACCATGGTCAAAAGAAATAAGGTAATGAGGGCATTATCCAGAATTAACAAGGGCACCCACATCGTCTGGCTGGATCAAGTATTGCCTATGTATAGAAAAGACACATACAAAATAATAGGCGTAATAGGAATGGTTAAATCAACCAATCATCGTTTCAGAGTGATTACTATTTTTGAAAGACTATAAAGCACTGAATTAGTAATCTGCTCTTTGAACTAACTCATCGATCATGATTTCACAAAACTTATTTTCCAGCTTTGATGAATTCTGTAATGGCAGATCTAATATCAAGTAATTTTCTTCAGTCCCAAACTCTTTCCATGTCGGATTATTGATTGAATTGGGTGTTCCTTTTTTTGCAAATTCAACCCAGTATTCCATCATCGCTTCAGTCAGTTGTGCATCATCTTCATTAGTTGGCAGCCACTCATCATGGGTATTAAAAACATAGGGTATTTCTGCGCCATGATAAGAAAGTATCTTCTCACTGCCTTCTCGCATTCGAGTGAAATGATATTGATAGACGTTGTTTCCTTTTTTCGCAAGAGATCTGGCAATGAAAATTGAAGGACAAAGCGTTTGTTGATTTGTTGTCAGATGATCCATGGCAAGTCTCGGGTCTTCTAGATCCAGCAATGAGAGTAATTGATCTTGATGCTCTGGATAGTAATTCTCAATAAGCTCATTAATATCATTCTCTGTGATGGCTTCATCAATATACATGTAATCCTCATTCTTGTTACTGCCAATCATCAGATCAACGTTATTGAATGACCCTTCCTCAAGTAATTGAGCCACATTGTTCGGTATCAATTCACCATCGATGCTTGGTTTATAAGGATAGTTAAGACTTATTGAAGCTGATAATAGACTTTCAGCTGATAGAGTTTTCATGGTTTCTAAATCAGGGGCATTCAATACAGTTTGTGTCTTTACTGCTAACTTCTGTGCCTTATCTTTTGAACTCCAGTTGTATAGATTATAGGCACCGCTTTGGATGATTCCTCTTTTAAATAAACCCCTACCTTTTGGTGAGGCAATTAAATAGGACACATGAGCTCCACCTGCTGATTCCCCAAAGTAGGTAATATTTTCAGGATCACCCCCATAAAATGAGATATGATCTTTGACCCATTGCAAGGCCATAATTTCATCTTCAAGACCAAAATTCCCGGTTTGATTGGACATCTCAGGGTGGGTAAAAAAACCAAAGATATTCAATCTGTAATTGATAGAGACCACCACCACATCTTTACTGGCAAGATGATGACCTAAATAATTGGGCTCATAGGACCAACCCGCTGTGTCCGCCCCTCCATGCACCCAAACCATGACGGGTTTCTTACTGGTTTGGTCAAGGGAATTTGTCCATATATTGAGATAAAGACAATCTTCACTCACTTCATCGACATGTTGAAAAACAGAGCGAGGATTATCAAACAACTCTGCGACATCTTGGTACCATACGGTAGTGTATTCATCTTGCATGCAGGCTGGTTTAAAGCTTTGAGCATTGATAACTTCTGGATCTGGCGATAAAGAAACGGGCGATTGCCACCGTAGATCTCCGATCGGGGGTTTGGCATAGGGAATCCCTCTGAAGATATACAGTTCATAGTCACTGTCAAACATCCCTTCTATTTGTGAATTGTGCAGATTAATTGATACTTTCACCTCAGATAGTGTTGCTTTCACAGGGATAAGAAAGAGAATCAGAGTGATAAGGGATCGACCTATTTGTTGCATGATTTACTCAAATATTGATCACAACATTGCCGATAACGGAACCCTCTTCCACTGATTGATGGGCATTAACAGTTTCAGACAATCGGAAGGATTTAGCAATGATGGGACTGAGCGCATTATCAGTAAGGGCAGCACTAATCCCTTGATTGATATCAGCTCTATCACTGTCTGCAACGATATAGATGAGATAGGTATTTAATTTCACACCTTTGAACATCAAGTTATAGAAAGGCACAGAGGGGTTAGCTTCAGCAACAGAGCCATAAGCCGCAATCACACCATTGTTTTTGATCACGTGCTCACTGACGGATAAATTTCCACCGAATTCAACCTCAAGTATTCTGTCAACCCCATGACCTTTGGTGAAATCATTGACCGCCTTAATAACATCATCTGTTTTATAGTTCACCACTAAATCTGCCCCAGCAGCTTCAGCTGCGGTTGCTTTATCATCACCGCTGACTGTAGAGATAACATGTGCTCCTGACCATTTTGCAAGTTGTATGCCCAGATAACCCACAGCTCCGGCGCCTCCAGTTATTAATATAGTTTGATCTTTTACTGGACCATCAGAAAAGATACCGTAATAGGCAGTTGATGCTGGTATTCCTAAGCAAGCAGCGGTTTCAAATGAAACATCCTCAGGCATAGCAACCGCTTGAGAGGAGGGAAGCGCAATCAATTCTGCACAGGTGCCAAAAGCTCTTCCAAAAGCACCGTTCCAGATCCATACTCGTTCGCCAATCCTATCTTCACTGACCCCTTCACCAACTTCGACAATGATACCGCCACCATCTGAATGAGGGATGATTCGGGGAAATTGCAATTCTCCTCTTGCCCCAGCTCTAATCTTGACATCAGAAGGATTGACCCCGGATGTTTTTAATTTGACTAATACTTCGCCATCATTAATCTGGGGGTCTTCCAAGTCTCCATAATTTAGGACTTGTTCTGCTTCCCCAATAGATTCATACCAAACTGCTTTCACCCGTTATTGTCCTCTTTGGTCCTGATTTGGCTTAAGCTTTCTGTGTGCCCGTCTATTGACATTGCTTGTCCTGAGACCTTGGCTGCTATGGGTGACAGTAGATATTTTACCATCCCAGTAATTTCTTCTGGATCAATGAAGGTTCTCAATGAGGTTTGGTTTAAATAGGCTTCCCTGATCATAGACGGATCTGTATTTCTTTCACTGGCTTCTTGTTCGATTACCTTTTCAATTCTCGGGCCATTAACTGATCCAGGGCAAATTGCATTGACACGGATGTTGTCTTGACCCAATTCCATTGCCCATGTTTTTGTCAATCCTATTAATGCCCATTTTGATGCTGAATAAGCAGATCGCAATGGGGTGCCAAAGAAAGATGAACTAGAACCGATATTGATGATTGAACCTCCACCTGAGTTTCGAAGCATGGGCACAGCTTCTTTGCTACACAGAAACGCACTGTTGAGGTTGACTGATAAGGTATTTTCCCAATCAGAAAATTTTACATCTTCGAGGTTTGCTGTGGGTCCTGAGATACCGGCATTATTGATCAATGCATCAAGGCCTCCCAGGTTACTGTTGATGTCCCTAAAAAATTCAACCACCTCACTCTCAATAGCTACATCTGCTTTTGTTACCGATATACTATTGTGGTTTTCTTTAAAAGCCTCTAAATGCTTATTGTCGTGATCACAAATTGCAATTTGTGCACCCAATGCACTAAGTTCTGTTGCTATATGAGAGCCAATTCCACTTGCAGCTGCAGTGATTGCAATCCTCATGGATGAAATTTCTTTGGTCATATACTTGATTGAATCAATCAATCACAGGTTGAATCTTTTCCTTGAGCCAAGTAATAAGATCATCCTCACTCATGTTTCTTGCCGTGGCAAGTTCACCAGCAAGCGTTGCAAATTGCATCTCGCCATTTGCGTTTAGGACCACCAATGAAGGAATCCCTTCACTAATGGGGTTGCCATATTTTTCAGCAATCTCCAAATTCTTATCCCATTCGCCAACATCAACAGCAACAACAATAAAGCGTTCGTCCAACCAAACTTTAATGTCTTCTCGTTGAAAATATCTACCTAAAGCTCTGCAGTCGGGACACCAGTTAGCTCCCATTTCGATCAGCACGTGTTTGTTTTCCACCTTGGCAGTGTTGATTGCAGTGTTCAACTCAGCTTGGGCGTCTGCAGTTTCATCATAGGGCAGATATTCATCCCCACTCCACCCATTGGAGCAGAGCAGTAGACTAGCTATTAAAATAATTTTCTTCATACTTCCAGTAGTTTACAAGACTTGCTTAGTTATGCTTACCTTTATTCCAGCCATTTTTAGTTAAATATTTTTCAGCCGATTCTATTGCCCCTTCCTCGATGCTTGTACCCATGCTGTCGTTCCATCTGTTTAAATAACCAAATAAAGATATAACTCCTAGAATTTCAACTATTTCTCCTTCATCCCAATGATTGTGTAACCTTTCTTCCAGCTGATCATCAACTGCATTAGGAATTTGAGAGGCTGCCAAAGCAAAATCTAATGCTGCCCTTTCGGCTTCATTAAATGCATCATGAGTTCTGTACTCCCAAATATTTTCAAGTTGTTCAGAGTTAGCTCCATATCTTTCTGCTGCTCTAATCGAGTGTGCTTGACAATAGCTACATCCAGCTGCATTACTGCTTACCCAAGCTATCATCCTTTTCAAAGCTGATGAGACTCTTCCGTAATTCTCCATCACTGCTTTATTTAAATTAATGAAAGCAGAAGCAATCTCAGGTCTAATTTGCATCGTTAACACTGAGTTGGGACAAAAACCCAAGGTTTCATTAAAAAACTCTGCAAGTTTCTTAACTTCTAAATTAGCTTCTGGTGAAAGAGGTTTTACTAAAGGCATTTCTTTATCTTATGTCCATTCATTCATAATAACTTTTTTAAATAATCAAAAATAAAGCCTACAACAAATCTATCGAGATTCACAAACCTTGATGAAATAAGAGACTCTCAGTTAAGTTATAATTCTAAGTATGCGATTCGAAAACTTTTCAAAATTCTTTATTTTTTCAATAATTGGATGCATAACTATGATGCCAGTTTTGATCGGTCCAGCAATAGTTGGCACTTTGGTAGATCATGGAGGTTTCAGTGAAGAATATGCCGGTTGGGTCATAGCATTTGGATCTTTGGGATCAGCATTAACATTACTCATTATTTCAGTCTACATCCACCGCTTAAATTTGAAGCGACTAGCTTATGTTTGTCTATTTTTAGCAATGATTATTGACCTATATTCATCATTCAATGCAAAACCCGAGTTTTATTTTTTAATGATTAGATTATTACTAGGTACTCTGATAACCGTGGCAAATATTGCTGTGTATACTTCAATAGCATCATTTCAAAACTATGAGCGGGGATACGGTTTATTTGTCTTGATGCAGTATTCGCTCAGTGGACTAGGTCTATATTATTTAATTCTATACTCAGATTTTCTTGGTGTTCAAGGCTTGTATTTATCTTTAGCGATCTTGGATTTTATTGCATTGTTAATGGTCAGAAGTTTTCCTGACCTGAAAATGCAACCCACATCAAACCAAGACTCAAAATCGGAATTGAAAGTGTTGTTAACAGGAGCAACTGTTTTTGCAGTTCTTGGTTTTGGTATTCATGAAATGTCGGGTGTAGCTCAATTTACTTACATTGAAAGAATAGGTGTAGCCATTTCTATAGAAGATCAATCACTGAGTAAAATCATGTTGATTGCATCTCTGCTTGGTATTCCTGGATCAATGGTATGTATTGTAATAGGCAAAAGATTTGGTTTACTGCCGCCATTTTTATTTGGATTCTTGGGATGTCTTTTAGGCATGAGTCTCTTAATCATTTCAAAAACTTATCTAACTTATACAATAAGAATGTGTTTAATGGGATTTAGTTGGTCATTGCTTTTGCCATATATTCAGAGCTATCTTGCGAGTTTAGATAAAAAGGGAAGCGCCCTTGCTGCAGGTAATTCCTTTGCCACAATAGGGGCTGCAACCGGGGCAGCACTTGGAGCAAATCTTGTGGGCCAAAACAGTAATTATGATGGTCTTTTGCAAGTTACGATATTAATTTATATGGTTGCTGCCTCACTTATTATCATTTCAGTAAAGAGGAGAAATTCAGTCCATGACTAGTTCAGAAAAGAAAGATCTAAGAGATTTAGGCTTTTACATGCCTGGTGAATGGTATGAACATAGTGTTTGCTGGATGGCGTGGCCTGCTCGAGTTGATTTATGGCCTAATATTGAGGCAACTAAAAAAGCTTATGCCGATGTTGCCAATACAATTGCTGACTTTGAACCAGTAAATTTATTGGTTTCGCCATCGATGTTAGATGATGCAAGAGCTTATTTATCCATGAATGTTGAGATAATTGAGATGTCTATTGACGATTCTTGGACCCGTGATTCAGGACCTAATTTTCTTATCAA
>ERZ651768.3147-NODE-3147-length-11151-cov-3.633917_pt1 | contig 11151 bp, 8 predicted proteins | sample MGYA00514754_ERZ651768 | MGnify/ENA metagenome assembly ERZ651768 | reverse complement strand
TATATCAATCCCCTCGTATTCTGCAGCATTTATTTCGTGAGAATGGTCGTCGATAGAAACGGGTAATTTTGCATCATAAGCTTGTACATCTGCACCAATAGCTAAACCAAGATTTGTTTTATGTTCCGCTACGATTGCAAACCCGGGGGAGCATGCAACTAATTTGACTGGACTGGACTTTGAGGTTATTGAGATTGATGGATCTCCCTCGTCGGGTAAGGACTTTGTTTTTTGGAATCCTCCTCCAGTAGATATTTCAGAAGGAAGTCGACGGAGTACGAACGGTGAATCTGCAAGATTAACCGCAGAGCTTTTACGGAAGCGGATCAGGACGATGACTTTCGTCCGTGGGCGTAGACAGGCAGAGTTGGTCCATTTATACGTAAAAGAGAATCTTTCTAGGTCCGATTCGGTTGCTGCTGGGAGATTGGCACCTTATAGGGGTAGTTACTTGCCGGAAGACAGACGGCGTATTGAGAAAGATTTGTTTGATGGAAACTTGCTAGGCCTCATAACTACCAACGCAATGGAACTGGGTATTGATGTTGGCGATCTCGACGCCACAATCATCACTGGTTTTCCCGGTACCAGAGCAAGCACATGGCAGCAAGCTGGTAGAAGCGGCAGAGGAAATCAGGATTCCCTGAGCATGTTGATAGCGTCGGATAATCCTTTGGATCAATACTTGATGAGACATCCCGACTCCTTTTTTGGTATGAACCATGAATGCGCGAGGATTTCCCCGACGAATCCCTACATCCAAAAACCTCACCTTCTATGTGCTGCCTATGAATTTCCTCTGTCGATGGATGACACGGAGTTTTTTGGAGCTGAAATGCTCTGGAACGTTGATGAACTTGTGGAAGATGCTCTCCTAAAAGTCCATGAACCTAACTGGTTTATTTCTCCAGAAGTTCCGTACCCTGCAGAGGAAGTAAAGATTCGATCAATCGGTAATAGAACTTACACGTTGGTGCACGAGGACAGCGGTGTTGTACTTGAGACCATCGACGAGATGGGAGCCTTTCTCCAGATGCATCCAGGGGGTATCTATCTTCACCAGGGAGAGTCACATCTAATAACAGAAGTAGATTTGCAGTCGTGTACAGTGTATTGCAGGGAAGTAAAAGTACCTTATTACACGGAAGTGAGAGATATCACCGAGACAAGGATTCTCAGAGAATACAAGAGCCGCAAGGCAGGGAATACAACTGTTTATCTAGGTGAAGTGAATGTCTCCACTGAAGTAGTTGGATTCAGGAGGAGAGACAAATTCACAGAGGCGATTTTGAACGAAGAATACGTGAGACTCCCAATTCTAAGCTATGACACAATTGCAATTTGGTTCGATGTGCCTGATGGAACCCTTAAGTATATTCGTAGCAGGAAACTGGATTTATCAGGAGGACTTCATGCCGTTGAACATGCTGCGATTAGTGTTTTGCCGTTGCTTGCAATGTGCGACAGGAATGATATCGGAGGAATTTCCACCCCTGTCCATCCCGACACTGGTAAGCCGCAAGTCTTCATACACGACGGTCAACCAGGCGGGATTGGACTAGCGGAGTTGGGCTACGACCAAATAGAAGAATTGTGGAATATAACCCTAAAAGTTATCCAAGAATGTAATTGTGAGGATGGTTGCCCTGGATGCATACAATCTCCAAAGTGTGGAAGTAACAACATGCCTCTAGACAAAGAGGTTGCAGGGACAATACTACAAGAGATAATCGCAGGATAAGAATGGCTAAACGAAAGCTTGGAAAAGAGATCCAACGTAACGGGCGGATACATGGGGAGAAAGGAATAACTATCGCCGTGGCATCTGATTTGCTCAAGGTTGAAGGAATACCGATTCGTGATGCAGAAGTTTCCTATTACAGCCGGGAATTTCCGATTGAAAGTTTCTCCGTTTCGGAGAGCGCTTCCTCTTCCTGGGCAGAAACTGAGAGGGAGTCGGTGTCACCAGAGACCTCTCTTCTTTACAAGCAGTATCAGACCGAAATTCTGCCATGGGTCAGAAGAATAAATAACATAGGTAGAAGGATTCCCGATGTCGCCGGAAGTGCGAGCGATGTGACAGAATCCGTCAGAGAAAAGGCTCGAATGCTCGGTTATGGAGAAGTAGGGTTTACACGATTTGACAGAAGATACGTATACAGCAATAGGCGGGATCAGGTAAGGACTGACCTGCCAAATGCTATTTGTCTTGCTATAGAGCAAGACTATGTTAGGACTCAGGATATTCCGGGACTGGATGCGGAAAAAGCCCAAGGCGACGCGTACTTGATGCAGGCTAAGCTCTCGATTGAACTTGCAGATTTTCTTCTTGATCTTGGATACCAAGCGCAAATATCTGGACCGGCATGGCATTTTGGGCCGGTCATCCCGATGTTTGTCCAATCTGGACTTGGTCAATTAGGGGTAAACGGACAATTGTTGTCGCCCCATTTCGGATCCAGGGCTAGGTTACAGGTTGTAATTACCGATGCTCCTTTGAAACATGACACACCTGTCGATTATGGAATTTACAAGCTTTGCGAAACTTGTCAGATATGTTTTATGAGGTGCCCAGGGAAGGCGATACAAGCTCAACGTGTGTGGTTTCGAGGAGTGGAAAAACATAAGCTAATTGCTCGCAGATGTCGCCCGGTCATGACCAGATTCTCCGGTTGCGGGATTTGTATTAAGGTTTGTCCGGTCCAGAAATACGGAATGACTTCTGTGATGGACCATTATTTAGAAACGGGAGAGATACTCGGTAAAGGATCCGATAACCTTGAAGGGTATCAACTACCAGAAAAGGGTTATTTTCCTCCGGGTAAAGTGCCTTCTTTCAATCGTGACTTCTTTGACATGCCAACTGGTAAAGAAAGTGAAAACGCTTTAGATGAACTTAAGAAAACCTTGGATAATGGTGATTCACTCTCCGAAAATGAGAAAGAAAAGGCATGGAAAACTTTCCAGAATAGAATTGTTATTCAAAATGAGCAAGGCGCCAAAGTCATTGATATGGGTATGGATATAGATCTGTAATAATTAATTTAAATGATTATAAAAATTATAAATCAGATTGACCACAACACTCTCGTGTGATACTTTTCCGTAAATAGTTAGCCTAATTTCCAAGGAGGAAGACATGGCTGGAGAAGGTAAGTTTGAGGTAGAGATAATCTACTGTGTGCCTTGAGCGCATCATGGTACGGCGGCCTGGATGGCCGGCGAGTTTTTTGCAGAAGGCGGCAAAGATGTCGCCATCAAGATTACCCCGGGTACTGGCGGAATATTGCAGGTTTTTGTTGACGGAGACAAGATCTATGATAAGGCCGAGGAAGACGGGCAATTTCCTAACCTGCCAAGGGTAAAGGAAATGCGAGCTTCGATAAGAGAGAAATTGGAAGCTGTAGCCGTATAAGGCACCCCTAGCAAGCTGAAAGATTTAGAAGCCCCGGGCCCCAGGCCCGGGGCTTTTTATATATTAATGGGTTGATCAGAGAATTTAGGTCTGCTTAATGCCTGTACTAATTTTAAGTTCTTATGCGTAGGTCAATGGTTGAAGACACTGAAATAACTAGATCCGAGTCTCGATAAATCCTCTTTGAATCAATTGCGACGTAACAGAGCAAAGTTCATATTAATCTCCGCAGGTGTTCTGCTTGCTTTTGCGGCATATTGGTTGGCGTTAGATGGAAAAATCGTTTGGTCAATTTCTCCTACCATAGCTGCGATAGGTGCTCTTTTCCTGTCTGGCAGATACGTCAATTCCTCAAAATGGATAGTTCGCAGTTACAAAGGATTATCGGATAAGGATATCAATGAACGCTTTGATATGTCCGACGATTCAAGTCGGCTTATGCAGATCGAATTGCGAAGGGTATTAACGGGCTCGTCATTGTTGTTGCTCGGTTCGGTCCTTTGTTTGGCGGCACTAGCGCTGTTTCGAGATACTCATTCATATTTGCCCGCATGGAGCATGTTTGCAGGTTCTATTCTGGTTTCTTGTATGGGCGCATCGTTATTAAAAGGCAGTCGGAGGCCTCATGGATTTTTAATTTCAAGCCAGCGACGACATTATTATGTAGCAATCACACTTTTTGCCATACTCGTAATGACATTGTTGTTGAGAATTTATGACATCACAGAATTCCCTGCAGGTTTATGGTACGACGAGGCGGATAACATAGTACGTGCAGCCGCTTTTCATCACGATCCATCTAGTACCCCAGTGTTTTCTCCATCTACTCATTTGCCCACTCTTTTTCTTATACCAATTGCTTTTCTACAGGAGGTGCTTGGCCCGAACTGGATAGCTGGACGTCTCGTTGCGATTCTGTTTTCTATCGGCTTTGTTGGAGCAACATTTTTGTTGGCGCACCGAATTGCTGGAATTTCTGTCGCTCTTATATCTGCATATTTAGCCTGTGTGATGCGCTGGAGCCTTAACTGGGGCAGGATCGGCATGCACGGCATTACCGCAGCATTTTTTTCTGCCATTTGCGGCTATTTACTCCTCAAAGCTATCAGGAAATGGAGTCCATTCTGGTTCTTCTGGTCCGGCCTCGCAATTGGGATTGGAATGTGGTTTTACGCGGCGTTTCGTATGTTTCCATTGGTGGCTATCGTCATTCTTGTAATAGGAATAACCGTCTCATATCCAGGATGGAAAAGGGTTGTAATATCACTCACAACCCTTTTATGGGGTTGCTTTTTGGGCGCTGGACCAGTGATCCAACATGCAATTTTGGAATCAGAAGAATTTTTCCACCGTACCAGAGAGTCGTCTATATTTACCTTGCACAACCAAAACCAGTTATGGGAGGTGTTTATTGAAAATTTGTATGAGCATTTGATGATGTTTAATGCTGTGGGTGACCCTAATCCACGCCACAACATTCCAAACGAACCGATGTTGGATCCAATTACGGGGACATTATTTCTTGTTGGGATTTTGACTATAGTTTTTCACAGAAGATGGATTATGTTCGTATTACCTGCTTGGGTTTTAATCATGATTCTGCCGGGAGTTTTAACAGTTCCATGGGAATCTCCACAGTCTTTGCGTTCTATCGGGACATTGCCAGCTGTGATTGTAATATCGACACTTCCGATTGCTATGCTGTGGAGACTGTCTCGTCTATCTTTTGGGACTACGGGGCAGTCTTTAACAACTGCGGCAATAGTGATCACCCTCGCGGGTGTCGGGGTTTTGAACATATATGGGTATTTTGGAATTCAACGGAATGACCCCGAAGTATTTGCAGAGTTTTCGACTGCAGAAACTATTATGGCTAAACGGTTCAAAATCCAGCAGCAAAGAGGTTATAGCCTATTTGCGTCACGCCAGTACCTTTACAGCCTGTCAGCTTCAGTTGTGAGTGGCAATATTCATTATGAAAGTTTGCAATCCCCTCGCAATTTACCTTTGAGTATTAAAGATATTCATAAAGGTGGGGCTGTATATCTGGAACCTCGAGAGAAAGGAATTTTTGATCTTCTTAGAATTTATTATCCGGGGGCTACTTTTGATGAAATAAAGGCACCGTCAGGCGGGGCTTCAATTTTGTATGAAGTACTTATCAGCAGACAGATCATTCAAGATTCTCATGGTATTGAAGTTTCATTACGTGACGCTAATAATGAACTATATGGGAGAAAAGCAACCTCTCTTTCGATGCCGTGGTCTATTGGTATGGAAGAAGCGACCCTTCCTGCAGACTTCGAATTATCATCATCCCTGCATGTAAAAGAAAAAGGCCGATATTCTTTCGCGGTCAAGGGAATTGGAACTCTAAAAATCGATGGATTAATAATCGACGACTCCTTAACCGAATCAACGGGAATAGAGTTGGCTGCGGGACTTCACACGGTGAAAGTCACTGGAGTGGTCAAATCTTCATCAGAATACACACGAGTACTCTGGGCATCTATGGATCAAGAAATGGGTCCGATTACTGAAAACGCTCTTTATATATGGCCTGTTAGACCTGTAGGGATGGCCGGAGTGTTAGAAGGAGAAAATAAGCTCAGAGTGGCGGAAATTATTGGTACTGTTGACACTTTTTACTATGCGAATGAGTTAGGTGAACCGTACACAGCTACTTGGGGAGGATATTTATCCGTCCCGGTTCAAGGAGCATACAAATTTCACATCAATGGAAATGTGGGCACTAGATTGATGGTTAATGATGTTCAGATTGCCCATTCCAGTTTGTCAGAAGAAGATGGTTTTGGAGAAATGGTTCAGCTAGAGAGAGGGGATTGTCTAATCATAGTCAAATATGAGTCTACCGGTCCTCCACCTGCTTTTTCCATTGAATGGACAAATCCGCAAGGCGAGAGAAGCCTTCTACCTTTGGATTTAGTGAGACCTGATCCGGCGCTTATGATTTTCGTGGGACATGGTAGTGACCAAAATCTTCGTTGATGTACTTGTTTCCTTCGTAGCGTTAGTATTTGGGTCCTTCGTATTGTGTACGTCTGGATTCGGGATTGGCTTGGCGGCATCTCCTTTTATGCTTCTTGCCATAGACGCCAAAACGGTTGTAGTAATAATAAACACGGTTTCTTTGGCTGCATTCGCCTTATTGATTTTACAGAACCGGAACAAAATAAATTACAGGGAAATGTGCCTTCCTATCGCTGCGGGAATACTAGGAGTTCCTGTAGGTCTCATATTCTTTGAGAGAATGAATCCTGAAATATTGAGCATAGTCATAGGCACACTGATAGTCATCCTGGGATTTTTCGCTAAATATCTGAATAGGCAAATCATTAATGAGAATACACCGCTCTTCTTAGTGGTGTCGTTTATTGTCGGAGCCCTGCTCACATCTACCGGAATAGGCGGTCCTCTAATGGCGCTGGTAGGGCTGGCTAGAGGCTGGACAAAGGACACTTTAAGAGGGTCTTTGCCACTTTTTTATCTGTTCGTTGAAGGTATAGCAGTTGTTGGCTATTCATTGACAGGCAGATTGGATCGGGGCACTTTAACGTTAATAATTGTTGGATTTGTTCCTGTTTTAATCGGATTTTTTCTGGCCTCAGCGTTTGCTAAGAAGGTTCCTGAAACCACATATAGGAAATTGATAGTCGTGGTTATAATCACGGCTGGTTTACTTATAGTATTCAAGGAGGCTTCAAGCCTCGTGTGACCAATGAACAAGCGTTTGAGAATGTTGGAGCAAACATGAAAATTACCAAGGTAGAGTCCGTAGCGGTCGATAGGTTTCTGTTCGCCAAGATTTATACCGATGAAGGGTTAGTAGGATATGGCGAATCTGGTGCATGGGGATTCTTAGAGCCCTCTGCGGCTGCTATTGAAAAGTTTGGCGAATACCTAACTGGAAAAAACCCTCTACTCATTGAACATCATTGGCAGTATATGTATCGGTTCAGCCACTTTCGTGGCGCTGCAATCATGGGTGCATTAAGCGCTTTGGATATTGCTCTATGGGACATAGCTGGAAAAAACTTTGGGGTGCCTGTACATCAGCTTCTTGGAGGTAAGACTAGGGAGAAAGCGCGGGTTTACTATCATGTTTTTGGCAGTACTAGGGACCAACTGATCAACGGAGTCAAAGAGGCCAAACTGAAAGGATTTACTGCAGTTGGACACTTGACCCCATTTCTTGATGAAGGCAGGAATTTGCCTTATTTCAAGACTCATGTTAGCAAGATGCGAGAGGCTATAGATGCGGTCCGCATGTACAGGGATGCGGTGGGAGATGAAGTTGACCTTTGCATCGAAATCCATCGTAGGCTGTCACCCGCAGAGGCAGTTGTTTTAGCGAGGGGGATAGAGGAGTTTCACCCATTGTTTTATGAAGACCCAATTCTCCCCGACAATTTCGATGCGATGGGCCTAGTAGCTAACGGTATTTCTATTCCTATAGCGACTGGGGAAAGGCTTCATTCTATACATGAGTTTCAAATGCTACTCAGTAGAGGTGCCGTCCAATATATCAGACCTGATGTTTGTCTTGCTGGAGGCATAACGCACACAAAAAAAATAGCAGCATTGGCTGAAGCCCATTATGTCGGAGTAGTTCCTCATAACCCGTTGGGTCCTATAAGCACCGCCGCTTGTCTCCAAATCGCAGCTGCTATACCGAATTTTACTATACAAGAATATCCCTTGGGCGAGCATGAACCACCTAAGAGTGAGATCGTTAACAAGCCCCTCGAACTGAGAGAAGGATTTTTAATGATCCCCGAGGCGCCCGGGATTGGCATTGAAATTACTGAAGATGCGGCGAAAAGATTCCCGGCTGTAAGTAGACCGGTTAACACAAGACTTCATGTAGATGGCTCTGTATTTGACCAATAGCAAGTATTTCAAGAGCTTTACTGTAATTGACCACCTCCAAAGGCAATCATACAATCTCGAAGGTGAACCTTGTCTTTTACTTGTTGGGATCAGGTATGGGAAGGGTTAACACTTAAAGGAAGTAAACAAATCCGGAGATATGCTCCTGCAAACCTAGTTATTAGCCTTCTGCGTTAGCAAGGGTCGCGCGGAAGGTTTTTTGTTGCAATGCAGAATCCTACAACTAAATAAGTACGAGGTTTTAGAGATGAATGACGAAAAACTGTCTGAACTCAGATACAGAATCCGACATTCGGCAGCGCACGTAATGGCAGATGTTGTCACATCAATGTATCCAGATGCGAAGTTGGCTATAGGCCCTCCAACCGACGACGGTTTCTATTATGACTTTCTAGTCGGCAACCCTTTTACTGATGAAGACCTTACAAAAATTGAAGGGCAAATGAAGAAAATTATTGGAAAGAACCTTCCTTTCCAGTATGCAGAATATTCACGTGAAGAAATACTTAAAATGAACGTAGATGAGCCTCTTAAATTGGAAGTAATAGCAGAGATACCTGAAGAAGAAACGATTAGCACGTATAAACATGGGGAATTTGAAGATCTTTGTGCGGGGCCTCATGTGGAGGCTACAGGGAAGATCTCAGCTTTTAAGTTAATCAATGTTGCAGGCGCTTACTGGAGGGGAGACGAAAATAGGCCAATGCTCCAGCGGATCTATGGCACCGCTTGGGAAAGCCAAGATTCCCTTGAAAAGCATCTCAACCGTTTAGAGGAAGCACGTAAAAGAGATCACAGAACACTGGGGAGAGAATTGGACCTGTTCTCAGTCCATGAAGAGACTGGTCCCGGTTTGATTATCTGGCACCCTAAGGGAGCTCGTATACGAAACCTCTTTGAAGACTTCTGGAGGGATGAACACTACAACAGAGGCTATGACCTCGTTTACACACCTAACATTGGTAGGGCTAACCTATGGCAAACCAGTGGACACCTCGAATACTTCAAGGAGAGTATGTTTGCTCCATCAGAAACCGATGGGCAGGATTATTACCTTAAACCGATGAACTGTCCTTTCCACATTTTGTATTACCGATCTACGCTTCGTAGTTACAGGGACCTTCCTATGAGAATAGGAGAACTGGGAACCGTTTATCGTTATGAGCGAGGTGGAACACTCCACGGAATGCTTCGAGTAAGAGGATTTACTCAAGATGATGCCCATATTTTCTGCAGACCCGATCAAATTGAAGACGAGATAAATGAAGTTCTAGATCTTACTTTTGACTTGCTAAATGCTTTTGGATTTGAAGAGTTTACCTTTAATTTATCTACTAGGCCTGAAAAAGCGGTCGGCTCTAGTCAGCAGTGGGATCTTGCTGAAAATTCCCTCAAGAAAACACTTGAAGGCAGAGGGTTGGATTATGAGATAGATGAAGCCGGTGGTGCTTTTTACGGACCAAAGATCGATGTGAATATCCGAGACGCTATAGGGAGGCCTTGGCAGTGCACTACCGTACAATTTGACTTCAACTTGCCTGAACGGTTTGAGCTTTCTTATATTGGCGAAGATGGAAAAGAACATCAGCCTTACATGGTTCACCGAGTCATATTTGGATCTCTTGAAAGGTTTATGGGGATTCTAATTGAACACTTTGGCGGCGCATTTCCAGTCTGGTTGGCTCCAGTTCAAGTTAAGATAATCCCCATAGCTGACAGGCACCTGGAATATGCTGAGAATGTTAGTGAGTATCTTGCGAATGCCAGTATCAGAGTGGAAGTAGATGATGGTAACGACAGGATGAATGCCAAGATACGACAGGCCCAGCTGCAAAAAGTGCCATATATGTTTGTGGTGGGAGACAGAGAGGTTGAATCCGACTCTGTTAGCGTTCGTATTAGGTCCGGAGAAAACTTAGGTACAGTTTCTGCGACCGATATTACCGCACGGATTTTGGGAGAAGTCTCTTCACGTTCTTAACTGTCGATACGATGGATCTTTGTTGATGATGGTACGTCTCTGTGCTATATTCAGTTTAGTCCAGTGATTCCTCTGGACTATTTATGTTTGGAAAAAATGGAGCAGGAACATACCTAAAAACTATAGAGTAAATGACCGTATTCGCGTGCCCTCAGTGTTATTAGTAGACGATAAAGGGAACCAACTGGGAGAGATGCCTACCTCAGAGGCACTTGACCTGGCCACAGAGAGGGGATTGGATCTTGTGGAGGTTGCTCCCGCTGCTGACCCTCCCGTATGTAGGTTACTGAATTACGGGAAATTCCGTTACGAGGCAACCCGAAAAGAACGGGAATCGCGAAAAGCAAACAAGTCCAGATCCAAGAACCAACTCAGGGAAGTACGTATGAAAACGCGTATTGGTGAGCATGACAGGTTGGCAAAGACCAGGCTTGTAAAGCGCCTATTGACACAAGGCTCCAAGGTTAAAGTGTCGGTCATGTTCAGGGGTCGCGAAATGCAGCATCCTCATATAGGGATGGCATTGCTAAAAAATGTAGCAGAGGATCTTCAAGAAGATGCCATGTTAGACAAAGCTCCTGGTTTTGAAGGCAGATTTCTTTCAATGATCCTGTCTCCTAGTGCCGCTCTTAAGAAACAAATAGAGAACAAGGAACTTGAAAGTGCCAAAGCTTAAGACACATAAAGGGGCTAAGAGAAGATTTAGGGTGAGCGGATCTGGGAAGCTTCTCCGTATGAAAGGTCTACGAAGTCACCTCCGAAGAAAGAAACCTAAAAAGGTAAAAAGACTGTATTCAGGAACGTTGCCTGTGAGTGAAGCCGATGCGCCTCGAGTGAAGAGATT
>ERZ651768.3146-NODE-3146-length-11151-cov-23.646650_pt1 | contig 11151 bp, 11 predicted proteins | sample MGYA00514754_ERZ651768 | MGnify/ENA metagenome assembly ERZ651768 | reverse complement strand
ATTACTAAGTTTGATTTAATGAAACGGTTACGACAGAGATGGTTGATCTCAGACCATCAACTAAATTTGTCCTAAAATTAAATATCATTATATTAGTATAAAAAACAAGATTATACCCTAATAAATTAAATTTTTGGGGATGGTGGCGTAGAAAAGGTTTATTTTTATGACAAATTTTAATAAGTCAAGGTAAGGTGATTTCATAGTATCTTTTAAAACGTTGTATTTGAAATACTAATTTTGATTACTTGATAACTGGGTGTGTTTATTACCAAATGGCTTCTTTATTGATTTACATTAATTTTTTCGTTTTTCTGGCGATTTTCATCATTGCCCTGGCCCGTAATTCTAATTTTAATACCATTCTTGTCGGTCTTACGTATTTGGCACCCTTGGTTCCGTTTGGGCTCCATTCCGAAAATATGGAGAGGTTTTTGCTTGTTTCTTACTTCAATCTAATTTTTGGTCTTATTGAAATTATTGTTTTTGTTATAACGGTCAAGCCTGGGGATACGCCGTTTGACAAAGAGCATCTTAAACAATTATTTGGCCATACTTTGCCAATTGTAGTTGCATTACTTGGCTTGTCATTTTTAGGTCGCTCGACGGAATTTCCTGTGTCGGCAATGGAATTGGGAGTCATCATTGCTCTTTTTGTGTTGGGTTCTATTATGCGGATTATAGCCATTTGTCAAATTGGAGCCGCCGCATTCAAATTTGATATTGTTTTTCGCGAGAAACAAAAATTAAAAACCGATCAGTTGTATGGTTTAATGCGACACCCCTCCTACACGGCAATGATGATTGTTGTTGTTTCTTTCGCTGCGATCACTCATTCTCTTTTTTTTGGAGTTCTTGGAGTTTTGTCTGCCTGGATAGGTTTTCAGTACAGGATTTATCATGAAGAGAGAGGGCTAGCAGAACAGTATGGAGAGGAATACGAGGTTTTTCGTTCTAGTACAGGGATGTGGATTCCCTACTTTAAATAAATAAAATTATGAACTATTGCGGAAGTCAATATAGTGAGTGATTCCTAAAACCAACAAGATATAACCGTAACTGGCTATATAAAATATAGCCTTGCTAGGGGCGAAATTCTCAAACTTTTCGTTGTTAGAGAGAGTGAGATTTTTTAATCTAAAGTAATTGGCCACAAGCATAACAAAAAAAAGAATGAGCGGGTTATAGTTCAAGATGCTCATCAACCCTGAAGTAACAAAAGCGAGCCCCCACATGATTGGAATTTTGATCCAACGGTTTTTTGTGAGGTCATCAATTACATTAAGGGCAGCTACGTAGCCAACAAGATAAAATAGAAACGTAAGTCCAAGCCAGACAAAAAAGCCTACTATTTCTCTGCCGCCTGTAATGTCGTCGAGCCCAAGAATCATGTGGCTAAGGGTAGCATCCGTTTTAGCCAAGAACAATAGCGCGAACTAACTCAGCCTATGAAGTCTTACGATATAGTTATCATTGGAGGAGGGCCAGCTGGAGCCTCGGCAGCCTTGTTTCTTGAAAAAAAGGGGTACCGTATTGCCTTGCTTGATCAAGCTGTGTTTCCCCGCGACAAGGTATGCGGCGAGTTTATCAGTCCGGCCGCAGACGACATTTTTTCTGATTTGGGAATTCTTGAATCGATTAATGCTTTGAACCCCACAAGACTTTGCGGAGTGGCGTTATCTTCTTATGAAAGTTCCTACTTGCAAGTTGATTATCCCGATACCGTTGATGGGAGAACCATGACCAGTTTGTCAGTGGAGCGTTCAATGTTAGACGACTTAATGATAAATCAAGTTCGTAATTCAAATATTCAGTTGATGGAAGGGTTTAAGGTTACAGATTTGCTATTTGATGGGGGTAATGTTTGTGGTGTAAAGGGACATGATGAAACAAAAACAAAGTTTAGTATTAAAGCAAAAGTTGTGATTGATGGCGGAGGTAGAAATAGTATTTCTCTTCGCCGACTGAACTTGAGGAGAGGTTCTCCTGGGAAAGGAAAAATCGCATTAGCTGCACATTGGGAAGGCGTCAAAGAGCTTGGAAGTTATTGTTATATGCATATTAGTCATCCTGGGTACACTGGCATCGCCCCAGTAGGACACAATAGGGCAAATGTTGTGCTTGTTGTGGATCGGAATTATTTAATTGGTGTTAATGTTGAGCAATTTTTCATGACAACAGTTTTAGGGAATAGATTACGAGAGCGAATCCTTGGAGGCGGTACCCCGGTTGAAAAAATAAGGACAGTTGATTCATTGGCCTATTCGGTGAAAAAAATAAGGTGTGGAGGCCTACTTCTTGTGGGCGATGCCACGGGTTTTATTGACCCTTTTACAGGCGAAGGGATCTACCTTTCGCTAAGAAGTTCTCAACTTGCGGTGGGAGTAGTGGAAAACGCTTTCGATAAATCTGATTTTTCAAGTAGACAACTTCAGAGCTATGATCTGATAAGAAAAAAAGAGTTTAGAAAAAAAAATATTTTAAGTAAGTTTTTACAGCGTTTGATTTACAAACCTTATTTGTGTAATCGAGTTGTTGAGACGCTGGCAACACAAAAAGAATTGTCGAGCTTACTGGTAGGAGTAATTGGAGACTATATGCCAGCAAATAAAGTAGTGTGTTTTCAATATCTTCTGCGTTTGCTTGGTGGTATGTTAAGCCACCGCCAACCCTCATTCCTCCCTACTAAGTACAGACCACCAACCAAAGAATTTTAAGCTAAAGAAAAAAGTTATTTGATTATCTGTGTAATACTGTAGTTTTACTTTGCCTGACTGAGGATTTCTTCCATTTTATCTTTTAAAATAAGTTTTTGTTTTTGGTGTTGTTTTTTTTCGATTTCTTCGTGAGTGGTTGGGAATTTTATTTTATTAAGGTTCTCGATTTTAAGCTTAAGCTCTGTATGTTCAGAGTGTAAGCGTTCAAAGTTAACATCGGAGCTGAGAATTTTTTCGAGTGTTTCTTTTTTTATCTCCATAGTTATATTCCTCTCTTTGAAGATTCTTTTTCCTTGAATTTTAATTCGGCTTCTGACTTTCGCACATACTTTATTGTTAGTTCGTCTAAATTAGTTGTTTTTTTATTTTCAAAGCAGTTTTGAGCCAAGCGAGCAGCGCAGGCGGCGACCGTATCGGTGCACTTACTTTGCGTTGGTATAAAATTCCCCCCGAGTTGTGACCTGAGAAAAGGGCCGTATGAATTCAATCCAGTACCAACAAAAATAGTTGGTTCGGTGATCTCTTGGCATAACCGACTTGGCGTTAAGGCACGGTCGGGAGTGAGGCGCTCTAAAATACCCCCGTTCCCGCAAAAACTGGCCGTGTACACCTCTTTTTTTCTTGCATCCAGAATAGCGCAAACTTTATTACCTGTTGGCATCGCCTGCAGTGCCAATGCTTCCAAGGTGTCGATTTTTACAAAAGGTTTTGAAGTGGCTAGGAGCAGACCTTTCAATATGCTCGCACCCACTCGTAGGCCGGTAAAAGACCCTGGTCCTGTTGTCAAACAAAACCCATCAAGATCCTGCAAATTAACACCAGAAGAGGTTAGAACCTTATCAATTAAAAAAAGAACTTGATTAGAGGCAGTAGCATTTGTACCAACTTCAGCTTGATTGAGAACTTTCCCGTCTTTCAACAGGGCGATGCTAGCTTGTGGGATAGACGAATCAATTCCCATGAGAATCATGGGGAAACAAAAAACATGTTTATAGAATTATAGTTTTTGAATCTAAAAATATAAAATGTTTTGCTCACATTCAGACATTAGATAAAGGCAGAAGCAAAGTCAAACCATTTTAAATTCTCTTTAGATATTTCCCAATGAATACCTTATTAACTAATTGAAATTATTAATTTTAAAGCTTGACAATTGAAATATTTGATCATATCTTTGTTTTTCTAGTATCTAATTGATTTTATGAGGGTAAATCTATTAGTAAAATTTTTCCTGTCAAACAAATCTTACATCTATTTGTGAGGTAAGGCCTATGTTCTACGAAGTGAAAGTATTTGATTCTCGGGGACAGCTTAAAAAAGTAGTGTCTTCCAAAAAATTAAGTAATCGATTCTGGCGTATGAATGACAACCTGCCATCGTACTACGAGGAAAGTTCTGTAAAGTCTGATGATTGGAATTCAAAGGGGAAAATACAGGTTGAAAAAGTAAGTGTGGAGTAGTCTTTATAAACTACTTTTAATCTCTCCATGACCACCAAAAGTGATGGTAATGTCGTTTGCGTGCCTGTATTGACTTATTGTTTTAATCTATTTGTGGCATAATAGACCTTAAGAGATTACGCCAGAAAGGTTGTTTCCCGGTTTTTTAAAGTTGTATCCCTACCTCTTTTTATCATGATCGAGATTATTTAATGTATTTAACAACTGAGAAAGGTTTAGCTGATTTTTGTGACCAGTTGAATTCTAGTCCCACCTTGGCAATCGACACAGAATTTGTTAGAGAAAGAACTTACTATCACAAGTTAGGTCTCATTCAAGTTTCTGATGGCACACACTGTGCTGCAATCGACCCAATTTATATTTCCAATCTAGAGCCATTTTTAAACCTGGTTCGTAACCAAAACACAGTTAAGGTATTTCATGCTGCCAGGCAGGACCTTGAAATATTGCATCGCCTTTGCGATGGGGTAATTCAACCGGTATTTGATACCCAGATAGCTGCTTCTGTTGTGGGGTGGGGTTCTCAGATTTCTTTCGCGAAAATTGTTAACAAGGTTCTTGGAAAAAAAATTAATAAATCAGAAACCTACACTGACTGGTGCAGACGACCCCTAAGCGAGCGGCAGATTGAATACGCTTTGGATGATGTTCGCTTGTTATTTCCGGTGTACGAGAACTTGAAAAAAGTTCTTAAAAGGCTTAACCGGGAAGAATGGCTTCAAGGTGAGTTTATACCGCTAGAAGATCCGGATAACTTTAAAGCCCCTAACCTTGAAAAATTATACATGCGGATCAAGAATATAAGAACCCTGGCTCCAAAAAACTTTGCAATTATCTGTGAGCTTGCTCAATGGCGTGAAAAAGAAGCACAGGTTAGAGACTGCTTGGCCAAGAATATTGTAAGAGACGAATCACTTCTCGAGTTAGCACGTAAAGCACCGATAGGTAGTGAAGGATTGAGCCGTATTCGAGGTCTTCATAAAAATGAGATCACGCGTAGTAAGAAAAATATTTTAGCTGCAATTCAGAGAGGGCTGAACCTTCCTCTGGATCAGATCCCAAAATTACCAGAATTTGAAATATATAAGGCACCTCCCGGCATAGAGGAAATGCTTTCTGCCCTCGTTCAAATACGCGCAGAGAAACTAAAAATCGAACCTAGTGTTTTGGCGGACCGAAAAAAGATTAATGACTTTGTTAAATGCTTTGACCAAAAATTAAGCCTTGAAAATCACCCGCTTTTTTGCGGTTGGAGAAAACAAGCGATTGGCAACCAACTATACTTGGCTTTAACAGGGGAAATGGCCTTGGCCATTGGGGAAAATGGTAAGCTGGTCAATTTTTCGGTTGATTCAAATCTCAATAAATCTACTAGAGAGGATTCCCCTCTTAAGTGAAACAATAGCCTTATTAGCTATAGCCGTTCTAACTTAAGCGTTCTTAGCTAAAAGCAAAGACTGCAATTCTTTGAATCGTGGATTTTGACGGAGGTTTTCTATGTCTGGGTCAGTTTCAAGAATTTGATGGTTTTTAAACCCATTTGCGATTGCTTGGTTTAAGGACTCGATGCCCTTAGGGATATTCCCTAAAAGCGCATAATAGCAGGAAAAATTATAGTGCAGAAGAGGGTGGTTGGGGTTTATCGACTCTAGAGTGTTTAAAGTTTTTAGAGAAAGTTTAAAGTTTTTTTTATTTAGGTAGGCGGTGCTTAAATTGATATAGGCTTCTTCAAAACGATTGTTGTGATGCAGCGCCATGTTATAGTTTTTTATGGCTTCTTCTGTTTTATTTTGTTTTAGGAGTTTATTCCCTTCGTTGTAGTGATAAACACCCATTCTTTTTTGAGCCTCCGGACTTTTGTGGTCTTTTTTCTCTTCATTGTGAGCATGAATGAGTCCTTTATTGTTCCCCCCATTTGCAGAGGTTGGTTTTTCTGATTGTTTTAAGTAGAACCCCATCTGATCAGTTGTAATAAATATAATTGATCCAATAATAAGGAGTAGAGGCATTAACTTGAGAAATTTGTTTGGAATGTTCATGGTTGGCACGTCAAAAATAATATTTTTTAGGTATGATAATTGTAGTGTGGCGAAAAAATCAAGAATGGTAGGTTAAAAATTTCATTAACTCGTTTGCCGAGCCAAGAGGTATTACGTTGTCAATTTGTGCGCCATGCGAACATAAATTGTATATTTTGATTTGAGGGTTTACAGCAGCTATTTCTTCAATCGCACGTAGATAACTATACATTGCTTGGTTAGTCGCTACGTTCTTTCCAACAATATTTTTGACGTTTACTGTCTTCTGTTTCATGCTCTCTGATTTGTGGTTTTCTTTGAGCATACTCGCACTATCCAACCTATCAATCATTTGTTTATTATTATTTGAAAAGCTTGAATAAATTCGGTTGGAGGGGAATGAAAGGTCTTGCCCGGTCAAAAATATTGGATTACAGCCAAATTGGATTAGTGTGTCTAGAGCGAGACAGGAAACAGAACCACCAGATTGAGTGCTTCCCTTGCTATTAATAACAGATTCTTCTTCCGTGAACTGAGAGCTCGTTTTTTTAAAGACCACAAATTTTTCACCCTTATAACAGTGAACAACTTTAGTATTTGCAGATGGAGTGAATATGAGCTTTGTCGAACTTTCTAAAAAATCTCGAAAATATTGAAAGCTATCTTCTTGAGGATCTAAAGAAAATACATAATCAGGGACAATGCCCTCGCGTGATAAAATTGGGAATGCGGTGTCGACGCACGCTAAAATAAATTTTTTGTCGACCTGTTTAAGGTAAGGGAAAATGTCGTCAAGTGAGGGCCCTGCACTGACCAGTAACCCAGGTTTCCCCTCGTGCTTAGAGTGTAAAATTTTTATTCCAGAATTTTGCTCCACGATTTCTTTATTTAAAATATAATTTTCTTTTTCCAGGTCACCGAGTACAGCGGGAAATCTACGTTCCATCAACAAAACTTCTAACGAATTCGTCAACTGGGGAAATGATGAGGGAATACATTTGAATGAAGGTGAGTGGAAAATCACCTCAAGATCTTTTGTGTTTGTACTTTGCATTTTCCTCATATACTTTGCGATCTCGGTCGAAACGATTTCTTCGTTCAATCCATAGACAATGTGGAATCTTTCATCGAGCAATACTTTGGACTGATTTCTAAGGATCATTGCGGCAAGTAAAAGATCAGGATTCAACTCTATTGCAAGAAGGAACCCATTGGGCCCAATTTTTTCTAAGATCGCGTCTATGTGGTATCCGAGCCCAAACCCGTAAAGGCAAACTTGACTTCCGGTTGTTACTTTTTCAGCAAATGCTTGACCTTCTTTTACAGGGTCATACTTGCTGTGTATGAGTATATTTTTGAACCGGACGGTGTTGTCTCCAGAGGGAGTATTTTGCACCTTAATCGATGAGGGTAGTGGTTCAGTTAGGTGCTTTGTACATGAGCTATGTTTTTCTAGCAGCTTCATGTTGTTTTTAAAGAAGTGACTCATAGAGGACAGTTTTTGTAGCTAGTCAAGCTTATCTAATAATTTAACTAAATTTTTACGTTTGCTTGATTTCATCTCCTTAATCATACCTAGGATATCTCATAAACTCTTGTAATCTAGAAAAAATTGTTCAAAATAGTTTACCGTGAACTATTCCTTAAATTTAGTAATTTAAACTATGTCGGCGATACCCCAGGAAAACAGTAAGTCACGCGTGAGAATTCTTCCTGATGATTTAGCTAATCAAATCGCTGCAGGTGAGGTAGTTGAAAGGCCAATGTCTGTAGTCAAGGAGCTTGTAGAAAACTCGATTGACGCAGGGTCTACACGTATTTTAATCGAAATAGAGCAGGGTGGAAAAAAGCTTATACGTGTGACAGACAATGGATCTGGTCTATCATTAGAGGATGCGGAGCTTTCTTTTTTACGTCACGCGACAAGTAAAATTAGCAGTTCTTCAGATCTTGAGAAAATAGTTTCTTTGGGGTTTCGAGGGGAAGCACTTCCAAGCATTGCTTCGGTTTCGAAAGTGCGCATGACTACCTCTGCCGACGAGCACCTAGGTGGGGTGATTATTTCGATAGAGGGTGGTGGTTCCGCTCAGACTAAAGAGACGTCTTGCCCTCATGGGACAACCATAGAAGTTTCCCAACTATTTTACAATACCCCTGCCCGAAAAAAATTTCTAAAAGGGGATGGCACGGAATCTTCTCATATCACTCAAGTTGTAACGCAGCATGCGTTAGCACATCCTCAGATACACTTCACACTCATCAATAACGGCCGGAAAGTTATCGATGTTTTGCCAACAGATCAGCATTTGTACCGGATCGCAGAGTTATTTGGGGCTGAACTCGCTAAGGAGCTTGTTCAGGTAGATACCGAGTACGGCGACTACCGACTTGAGGGGTTTATTTCCAGTCCAGTTTATACTCGCTCGTCACGCTCTGCTCAGTATTGTTATGTAAACCAGAGGTTTGTTAGAGATAAAGTGATTCTTCATTCTACTCAGCAAGGTTATAGTCACCTCCTTCCCAAAGGACAGCATCCCGCAATCTATCTTTTTTTATCGATGAACCCAAAATTATTTGATGTGAATGTTCACCCTGCTAAAGCGGAAGTTCGCTTTGCTTTTCAACAGGAGGTCCACCGTTTTGTAAGTGGCTCTGTGAAAGATTCGCTAAGTGGTAGCAAAAAATTGTCATTGCCTTCTATGGATCAATCAGAAAATAGATTTCATGCTACTTCCCAGTCAAGGCAAACAGATCATAGGGTCGGTCCTGCGTCCAATTATTCTGAAGGTCAATCCTCTGCTAGGCTGTCTTCAGCAATGGAGTTAATTTACAAGGACTCTGCTGCGCGATCAGTTGACCTAGAGTCAACGAGACTCAGGTCACCCCAAGTTGAAATCTTTCATGAAAAACCCAGCGCTGTTTCAAATCTTATTTATTCTGAGTTTGAACCTTTGGGCCAATTAGACCGTTCATTTATCCTGATGCAGGGGAAACCCGGAATACTTGTGGTTGACCAGCATATAGCTCATGAACGTGTACTTTATGATCGCTTTAAAAAAGCAGCGGAAAATAAAAAAATTGAAGTTCAACAGTTGCTGTTTCCGCTAACTATGGAATATTCCCCAAGTGAAGTAGAACTGTTGGTTCGCCATAAGGATTCTTTGAGTGAACTTGGATTGGAGTTGGAACTATTTGGTAAGAATGAGTTTTTGTTGAGGACAGTGCCCGCAATTTTAAAAAATAACGATAAGGAAGAAATTATGCGAGAAATCGTTGATATGCTTCCTGCGCAAAAACATGAGGAGGCATTACACGAGAAATTTGAAGAGATACTTATTATGATGTCTTGTCGTAACGCGATAAAAGTCAACATGTCTCTTAATTTAGATCAGATAAGGAAACTTATTTCAGATTTGCAGGAAACTGAGATGCCATATACCTGTCCACATGGTCGTCCTATAGCGCTCTTATACGATATAGACTCGATATTAAAAAAATTTTTACGCAAGTAAAATGATTGTAAAAGCTTTAAACTTTAAGGTGATAAATGCGTGTCTGTGGATGATTTTAGGATTACCTTTGGGCTGCTCTAAGGGCTTAGGATAGTAGTTGGCCTAATGATATGTTCCCCATCCTGCCATTTTGATTAGCACTTTCACAGGCGCATTAAGTTCCCCAATCTCATAGCGAACATAAGTGCGAAAACCTACATCAATCAATCTTGCGTGAGGTTGATTTTTTCTAATTTTTTTAGGTTTTGGGCTAACAGGGTCATGCAAAAACTGCAGATATTAAGTTTTGGGAGTTGGAATTAATTACGCTAATTCGACGCCATTTTTTCTAAGAAATTTGTATGCTTCGTCGATCCAGTAACGTTCTTTTTCCAACTTATAGTCTGGTAGGTCTTTTGATGAACCGATAATAGATTTCATCTCGCTAATCGCCTCATCTTTTTGTCCTTTTTGATCAAGGAGATTTGCATAGTGATAATGGGCATTGAAAAAACCAAATGAATTGATAACTTCTTCATACGTTTTTAAAGCTTTGTCTTCTAAGCCTGCTAGCCTGTAACATTCTGCTAGTCCTAAAATAGCATTTCCGTAGTCATGCTTTTTATCTATTTTGACTAATTCTTCGAGCGCTTCGGCTCCATCTGAGTAATTTCCCATAGCATGAAAAGCTTTGCCTAGACCATATCGCGCTTCATTCGATTCACCGTCTCGTTTAATTGCCTCCTTAAATTGAGGAATGGCGAGTGCATACTGTTTTTGTTCGAGATACGTTTGGCCAAGTTTTTCATAGTGGTAGGCCTTGTGGAACTTGCCTATCATTTCTTTAAGCTGAAGAGTTTCATCGGTTTCTACTTCCTTAGACTTATTTTTATGCTTTACGGTTTTCAGTATCGATGGGCTTGGTAGGTTCCCTCCCTTTGATTTTACGGTAAAATAGTAGGCTACTGCACCGACAGGGAAAAGAACCACCATTATAATAATCCATATAAAGTGTTCCTTGCGTTGCATGCAGTCTATGCACATCCAAACCATAAATACTAATGCCAATGTGATTAAAATATCCATGAATAAACGACTCGCTTTAAGTTATTTGTTTATGCAGAAAAAACTATATTCCTTTTTTCTTAACAATTTTATTGTTTTCGTTTAGCACGAGAACTTTTGGAGTTATGTTTTCCTTGTCTAGTTCCATGATACCATAGGCGACAATGATGATGCGATCATTTATCTTTGCAAGGTGCGCGGCTGCCCCATTAATTGATATGCCTTGTCCGCCCCGTTTCCCTGGAATAGCATAAGTGATAAATCGATGACCATTGTTTATATTGAAAACATGAACTTGCTCATAGGTTCCTATGCCAACCTGATCCATTAAGTCCTCGTCTATTTCGATACTGCCTTCATAATCTATCAGGACATCAGTGACTCTCGCTCGGTGTAGCTT
>ERZ651768.3145-NODE-3145-length-11153-cov-2.325749_pt1 | contig 11153 bp, 7 predicted proteins | sample MGYA00514754_ERZ651768 | MGnify/ENA metagenome assembly ERZ651768 | reverse complement strand
GGCTATCACCACAAGGGTAAACCCTATCTTGATGGTTATAAGGCAATTTCCGCACCAAAAATGGCAGTCCGTCTGCAAGCCATCCGTGGTGACCGGGCCGGCATCGAATTCCGTGGTTTCCCTCCGAAAGCCCGGGATGATCTGATCAAGGCCCTAGGCGACAAGATTACCGTGCAGGAAGGTAACTGGAACTGCTCTTTGCTAGCTACTCCAAATCACAAGGTGAAACCGTTTGACGACGCGCGGGTGCGCCGGGCCCTGACCCTGGCGGTTGATCGTTGGAAAGGCTCCAAGAGTTTATCCAAGATTGCCATCGTCAAGACACCTGGCGGCGTGGTGTTTCCAAGTCATCCCTTGGCTGCGACCATGGATGAATTGACCAAAATCCCCGGTTTCTGGACCGATATCAAGAAGAGCCGGGCAGAAGCAAGACGGTTATTAAAGGAAGCTGGTCAGGAAAATTTGACCTTCACACTGTTGAACCGTGCTGTTGACCAACCATATCGTATTCTCGGTGTCTGGCTGATCGACCAATGGAAAAAAATTGGTGTGAACGTCAAGCAGAATGCCGTGCCGACTGGCCCATGGGTAGATTCCTTGCGGAAAAAGAAAGACTATCAGGTCGCGATTGATGCCAACTGCCAGTCAGTGGTGAACCCAATCTCCGATGTCTCAAAGTATTTGGGCAGTGCTTCCAACAACTATGCTCAATATACCGACGAAAAAATGGAAAAATGGCATGAGGCAATGTTCCGCTCCGGCGACCCTGCTGAGCAACGCCGGCTCATGCGGAAGTTCGAAATGCGGGTATATGGCGAAGAAGCCCACATTATTCCAACCCTGTGGTGGTGGAAAATTAACCCCCATCGCTCATACGTAAAGGGTTGGAAAATTGCTCCGAGCCACTATCTGAACCAACATCTGGATCAGGTCTGGTTGGATAAGTAAACCTATTGCCCACATGGTGGTCGTGTAAATACGACCACCATGTGCGGCGTTTTTTTTATTTTTTTTCCAATATTTATTGACGCCCAGCGAGATAAACTTGGTTAGTCCATGTACAAGTATGCCGTAAAGCGCATTCTGTTAATGATACCGACACTGATCGGGGTCGCTTTTCTCGTTTTCGCGATGATGCGCATGATCCCAGGCGACGTCTGCGAAATCCGCCTGGGCGGCACAGGATTGATGGTGGACAAGGAACAGATTGATATCTGTCGGGATAACCTGGGCCTCAATCAATCCATGACCAAGCAGTTCTATGATTTTGCCATTGGTCTGGTAACTTTCAATTTTGGCGACTCTATGTGGACCGGTCGACCAGTCACAGAAGAAATTGCGGTCCGTTTTCACTTGACGTTGCAAATCGCCCTCATGGCAACTTTGACGGCAGTTATCATCGCATTGCCGTTCGGCGTAATTTCGGCCATCAGGCAAAACACGTGGGTGGATTATTGCATCCGGATGATATCCATTGCAGGCATTGCCATGCCATCGTTCTGGCTCGGCATCATGATTATTTTGGGCCTTTTGATCTCAACCAATTATCTATTCGGCGAACCGTGGATGATGCCTATAGATTATCAGCCCCTGTGGGTTGATCCTGCCCATAATTTAGCCCAAACCATATGGCCGGCTGTGGCTACAGGCTATCGCTATGCGGCGGTAGTGACGCGTATGACCCGGTCTGCCATGCTTGAAGTTTTACGTGAGGATTATGTCCGCACAGCCCGAGCCAAGGGGCTCTTCGAAAAGGTGATTGTCAATCAACACGCTTTGAAAAATGCATTGTTGCCAGTGATTACCCTTGTCGGCATTGAGTTTGCCTTTTTGATTGGCGGTTTGGTGGTTACCGAGCAGGTATTCAATCTCAATGGTTTGGGAAAATTATTTGTCGATGCCGTGTTGCAGCATGATTACACCTTGGCGCAGTCCCTTGTGATGATGGTTGTCACGATCTTTGTTATCGTGAATCTGGTGGTGGATCTGATCTATGCCTGGGTCGACCCACGAATTCGTTATAGTTGATCCAGACAAATCAGGATTAGAAGATGGCGGTCAATGAAACAAACATCGGATTTCAGGATGAGCTGATTGAGGAACGCAGCTGGCGTAGCGTTGCTGCAGATTTGATCCGTCGTCAACCGCTGGGCGCCGGTGGTGGAGTGGTGGTTCTGATATTGATTTTCACTGCCATATTTGCCCCGGGCATCGAGATGTATGACCCTGAATTAAATGATTTTGATGCTATGCTGGAAGCGCCTAGTTGGGCCCACCTTTTCGGCACGGACGAATTTGGCCGGGATATCTATTCGCGTATCGTCCATGGTGCTCGTACCGCTATGCTGGTAGGTTTTACCGCTGCCATACTCGGCTCCACTATCGGTTTGATAATTGGTGTCACCAGCGCCTACTTCGGTGGCTGGGTGGATATTAGCGTACAACGTGTAATTGATGTGCTGATAGCCTTTCCTAGCATCATACTTGCCCTGGCTGTGGTGATTGTTTTGGGGCGCGGTGTTGGTCCGGTGATCGTCGCTATCACCATCCCACTGATACCCAACTGTGCGCGCGTTGTTCGGTCGTCCGCCCTGGCTATTCGAGAAATTCCTTATGTAGATGCCGCTCGAGCTATGGGATTTAGCCACACCCGAATTGTTCTGCGGCACATATCGCCTAATATCATGGCGCCCTATCTAATAATGCTGACTACATTCCTCGGCCAGGCCATCCTCGCCGAGGCATCACTAAGCTACCTGGGCCTCGGCGTTCAGGAGCCGACGCCTGCTTGGGGCCTAATGCTGAAAAGCGGAGCGGAAGAATATGCTGAGAGTGCGCCCTGGGCGGTGATCTTTCCAGGCGTCGCTATTTCGCTGGCAGTGTTTGGCTTTAACATGTTCGGCGACGCCCTGCGCGACGTACTCGATCCCAAGCTACGATCCCGTTAATAGCCTGGACACAGACTAATTTATGGCGGAACCGCCCGATAGGATTTTGCTGGGCATGTTGACGCCCTCTTCCAACACTGTACTCGAGCCGATGACAACGGCGATGTTGGAGAATTTGGACGAGGTTACGGCACATTTTAGCCGCTTCGAAGTAACCGAAATTACCCTGTCTGACAGGGGCCTGGCACAGTTTGATCATGATCGCTTTCTAGAAGCTGCCAATTTATTGGCAGATGCGAAATGCCACGTCATCGCCTGGAACGGAACCTCCGCCGGCTGGCTGGGCTTCGACAACGATGAAGAGCTGTGCGCCTGCATCACCGAAGCCACGGGGGCGCCATCCACTACCTCGATCATGGCCAACAACGATTTGTTCCGCCGCCACGGCGTCAGTACTTTTGGTCTGGTGACACCCTATACCGACGACGTACAGGCGAGAATCATAGAGAATTACCACAAGTCCGGCTTTCACTGCGTGGCCGAGCGGCATTTGGGCATCAGCGACAATTTCTCCTTTTCCGAGATTACGGAAGACCAGGTCGAGGAGATGTGCCGCGCCGTTGCAGCCAACGGCGCTGAAGCTATCTCCATCATCTGTACAAACATGCGCGGCGCTGCCTTGACCGAGCATCTGGAGGCCGAATTGGAGGTGGTAATTTATGACAGCATCGCGGTTGTCGTACGCCACGCCTTGGAACTATCCGGCATCGATCCTAAGCGTGTAATCGGTTGGGGTCGTATCTTTGCTCAATGATACAGTGCAAGGAAACGCTGCTTTGATTCGGCAAGCCATGTTCTCGACAAATGGCGCCGCGGATTGATCTGGCGTGAGCTACATTGAGCTCGAGTGCCCCTAATGCCGCAGCAATTAGAAGGCCAACTGGTAGGGTGAAGGTGCTACAGGCAGTTCGGGTTTTTATTGGTTCAAGGCCGTGGCAGATGACTTGGCCTAAATTTGACCGACAACGGTATCTGCGGATCAAGCCATTGGGAAAAGCCAGCTAAATTCTTAGTGGCCGGGAGCGAACCCTAGGGCGTCCCCTCACCCAGGGATTTTGATGCAATTTCGAAGACGTCTGGCGACAAAACTTTCGTAGCCAAAATACGCGATAATTCCTTCTGCATCAGGGAAGCGCGATTATGGTCATAGCCGCGCCAGCGGCCAAGCTGCGTCGCCAAGCGGGCGGCAACTTGCGGGTTGATTGGATCGAGTTGCAATATCCGATCAGTCAGGAAGCGATAGCCGCTACCGTCAGGGTCGTGAAACCGGTAAGGATTGCTGGCGCAGAAGGCCGAGATCAATGCGCGAACCTTGTTAGGTTGCTTGATGGAAAACACTCGATGATCCATCAGCTTCTTCACCTGATCCAAGGTATCAAGTCGGGATGAGGCGGCCTGCAGAGACAACCATTTGTCTATCACAATGGCATCATCCCTGTAATTGTCATAGAAATCCGAGAGGGCCACATCCCGTTCTTCACCGTCACGGTCATTCAGCACCACGAGAGCAGCCATGCGGTCGGTCATGTTATCCGCGTCTCGGAATTGCTGCCCCGCCAGAGCCTGGCATCGAGCGTCATCCAAAATTGAAAGGTAGGATAGCGCCAAATTCTTCAAGGCCCGGCGGCCCGCGGACGCGGCATCCGGGCTGAAGGGTGAATTTGAACGGTTGGCGTCGTAAACCGATGACAAATCTTGGCGAAGCCCCTTCGCTACGGCCTTTCGCAGCAACTCACGCGCCTGGTGGATGGCCGTCGGATCGGCTTTTTCCACCTGTTCCGCCAGGAACTGCTCACTGGGGAGCTGACAAGCCAGAGCCCTAAATGCCGGATCCAAGACCTCGTCTTTCAATGTGCGGCCAAGGGCAGTGATGTAGGATTGATCAATCTGGGCCTCCCGGCCTTCCGATACCTCTATCAACATTCCGGTCAGCAGACTGGTTGCAAATTTCTGGCCAGCCTCCCAGCGATTGAAGGGATCGGCATCGTAGGTCATCAGAAAAGCCAGTGTACTCTCTGACAATTCCTGTTGAACCTTTATTGGCGCAGAAAACCCACGGTTAACTGAGTGAACAGGGGGTTCGACGATATTATCAAAACGCACGATGGTATCGTTTTCTGTCAGTTCAATAACCTTAGTCGTTGTGCCCTGGTCGTCTAAGGGTATATCGCGCCCATCCTTTCCCAGCAAACCAACCGCAAGCGGTATTCGCATAGGCTGCTTATCTACCTTGTCGGGTGTAGCAGGCAGGTTCTGACTTACCTTTAATTGGTAAGTTTGTGCGTCAGGGTCATAAATACCCACTACCTGCAGTTCCGGTGTTCCGGCCTGACTGTACCATAGCTTGAACTGCTCCAGATCGGCGCCGTTGGCATCCGCCATGGCGGCCAAAAACTGGTCCGTGGTCACTGCCTGGCCATCGTGGCGCTCAAAGTACAGATCCATTCCCTTGCGGAACCCGCGCTCACCCAACAGAGTTTGATACATCCCTATCACCTCGGCGCCCTTTTCGTAGACCGTAGCAGTATAAAAATTGTTGATCTCGATATAGCTTGCGGGCCGCACCGGATGGGCTAGAGGGCCGGCGTCTTCGGGAAATTGTGCCGCGCGTAATACCCTAGCATCCTTGATACGCTGCACTGCAGCCGAACGCATATCAGCGGAAAATTGCTGATCACGAAAAACCGTCAGACCTTCCTTCAGGCTCAGTTGAAACCAATCCCGACAGGTAACCCGGTTGCCCGTCCAATTGTGGAAATATTCATGGGCTACGATCGCTTCGATGTTGGCATAGTCATCGTCAGTGGCAGTTTCGGGATCGGCCAGAACGTACTTCGCGTTGAACACATTGAGACTTTTGTTCTCCATGGCTCCCATGTTGAAATCGTTGATAGCGACGACGTTGAACAGATCTAGATCATATTCCAGACCGTATTTCTCCTCGTCCCATCGCATAGAGCGCTTCAAGGCGTCCATGGCATAGTCACAACGACCCTCGTTACCGGGATCGGTATAGATACGCAATGCGACTTGGCGCCCTGACTGTGTGACAAAGCCATCTTCCAGCCAATGTAAATCTCCGGCTACGAGGGCGAACAGATATGATGGTTTCGGAAATGGATCATCCCAGACGGCGTAATGACGCCCATTATCCAAATCACCACTGTCAACCAGATTGCCGTTTGACAGCAGGATAGGACAAGCTGCCTTAGCCGCCCGAATGGTCACCCGGTATGTGGTCATAACGTCAGGTCGGTCAGGGAAATAAGTGATTCGGCGAAATCCTTCCGCCTCGCACTGTGTACAAAATATGCCGTCCGACTGGTAAAGACCTTCAAGATTGGTGTTGGCAGCCGGGGCTATCTTAGTCACGATGTTCAATGTGAAATTCTCTGGAACGGCGGCTATACTTAAGCCGCCTTCATCTACAAAAAATTCGCTGCTGGACAATTCTGTTCCATCCACGGACAAAGAAACTAGCTCCATATCCTCGCCATCCAGACGTAGAGCCACCTGATCATCACCGTGATCAGCGTTGCGGCGCATTAATAAATCCGCCGCGACTATTGTGTCTTGGGGCTGCAAATCGAAGTGCAGTTCAACCTGCTCAACCAAGTAGGCAGGAGGCCGATAATCCTTTAGATACGTTGCTTCGGGTATGTCTTTTGCCATGTTTTCCTTTGCCCGCACCCTTCGTCGCAATAGTCGCCGTTAGCGTAAAGCCCGAGAAAATTGGGAAAAGAGCATGATCTCATTCTTTATAAGTCTGCGCCCAATGACACTGATTGTTTCGCACTACGCAGTATAGAGGGAGCTGAGCCGCTGTTTCGGGACATCATTCATCTGTTTACTTCTGTTACTACACCTGCTTAGAACCCACAGTGGCAACAACCGCCAGTAGCTGTTTCGGCCCTACCTGATCGTCTAGTGCCACGGCAATGTCTTCAATAACGCCATCTGCAATTGCCTTAATCTCATGTTCCATCTTCATGGCTTCCAGCACCAACAAAACTTGCCCTTTCGTCACTGTCTCGCCCGTATTAGCGCAAACGGCTACAATCCGGCCTGCCATGGGCGCCATCAGGCGGTCAACACCATCTTCCGCCGGAGCAACCGCCAATTCCGGCGTGAATTCAATAAATTCATAACTACCATCAAAAATGTCTAAAAATAGAGCATCGTCCCTGAAGGCATAGACGGCAGTCATCGAAACGCCATCATGGCAAAATCGTAGGCGGCCATCTTTATCGGAGACAATCACCAACCTAATGCTTTGGCCGTCAGGCAGTTCGACTTCGAATTCGTTTTGGCTGACAACCACCTTACAGAGGGACTGTTCCTCGCCCCAACGCAGATGAAGCAATGAGCTTGCTGGTGAGGCGGATTGCCAGCCAGACTGCGTAAAAGCGCTATTCCGGTACAGCAGTGCCCCTGCTAAGCCGACAACAACGGGTCCGGCAATGGGCCGTTTCGGATTGGAAAAATTTGCACCAATAAAATCTGTCGTCACGCCGCCGGCGATGAACCTTTCATGCCGCAACATATTTCTAAGAAACCCGCGATTGTTAGGCACGCCGAGCAAAACCGTGCCGTCCAGCCCCCTAAGTAAGCGGCGGCGGGCCTCTTCCCGGGTCCGTCCATGAGCAATAATTTTTGCCACCATGGGATCGTAAAACGGCGTTATCTCCTGTCCCTCGGCTATACCAGTATCCACGCGCACATTCGGTGAGGGCCGCCAAGCTACGACGAGTCCGGTCTGAGGCAGAAAATCATTGTAAGGATCTTCGGCATACAGCCGCCCTTCGATAGCGTGGCCCTGAAATTCTATTTGGTCCTGGGTCAGGGGCAAAGGATCGCCGGAGGCAATATCCAACTGCCATGCCACAAGATCCAGCCCCGTAATCATTTCGGTTACCGGGTGCTCCACCTGCAAACGAGTATTCATTTCAAGGAAGTAGAATTCCCCCTCGGCACCCAGCAAAAACTCAACAGTACCTGCCCCCACATAATCGATGGCCTGGGCCACCGCCACGGCCGTCGCGCCCATCCTTGCCCGCAAGGCCTCGTCCACCGCAGGCGATGGTGCCTCCTCAATGACTTTTTGATGGCGTCTTTGAACCGAACAGTCCCGTTCCCCTAGGTGCACGCAATTGCCATGATTATCGGCAAAAACTTGTATTTCGACATGACGGGCGTCAACAACCGCTTTTTCAAGGATCAGTTCGCCGGATCCGAAGGCATTCTCAGCTTCTGACCGAGCGCCCGTTATAGCGGCCGCCAGCTCTATGTTGTCCTGAACCAGGCGCATGCCACGCCCACCGCCACCAGCGGCCGCCTTAACCATCAAGGGAAATCCAATTTTTATCCCTTCCGCAGTCAGGATGTCATCGTCTTGCGCCGCACCAATATAGCCTGGCAGGCACGGGACACCCGAGTCAGCCATGCGGAGCTTGGCCAGGCGCTTGTTACCCATGAGTTCGATGGCCTGTGGCGATGGTCCGATGAATGTCAATTCTGCTTCGGTGCAAGCTTGGGCAAATTGGGAATTCTCTGCCAGAAAACCATATCCAGGATGCACCGCATCCGCGGCTGTCCGTTTCGCCGCCGCCAAAATTGCGGAAATATTTAGATAAGAGTCGGCTACTGGTGCCGGACCAATGCAGGTCGCCAAATCAGCCATGTGAACATGCGGTGCGTTGGCATCAGCTTCGGAATAGACGGCGACGGTTTCGTAGCCCAAATCACGGGCCGAGAATATAATGCGACAAGCGATTTCGCCGCGATTGGCTATCAGGACCTTGGTGAAGGCCATTTGCAAAGTTTCCTTGATCCTGGTTTATGCTAATTGTCGGTCCCGCCACCAAGAGCTCTTGGCATGATCTCACGATGGAAACCAGAAAAGTGCTGGTTTCCCGGTCCATCGGGCAGAGTATAATTATGCTGCATATTGGGGGCGGCACCATCTACTCGAATACAACTACCCGATATGAAGGCGGCGGCCGGACTTAGCAGGAAGACAATTGCGGCGGATACTTCCGCTTCACGGCCCAGACGATTCAAAGGGATAAATTTCTCCAAAGAGCGCATATGTTGGCCCCAATCACTGCCGTATGTGTCAAAGCCCGAGGTTATGACCCAGCCGGGCGCCACGCTGTTGACCCGAATGCCGTAACGGCCCCATTCAACCGCAGCCGTCATTGTGAAATTCTCCATGCCGCCTCGGGCTGCTCCTGAATGCCCCATGGTGGGCAGGGACATCCAATGGTCGGCTGTAATATTGACGATCACGCCCGAGCCCTGTTCCTTCATGCATTGGCGAAAGACTTCCCGGCTCATAAGGAATCCGCCGGTCAGATTAGTGCTGACCACCGCGTCCCAACCATTCTTGCTAATATCTTCCAGACCAGCCGTAAACTGGCCGCCAGCATTGTTTACCAGTCCATGGATTGGGCCGTCCCGGTCAATGATCATGTCCACCGCAGCAATGACTTTCTCTTCCTCACGAATGTCCAAAACCTGTAATTCGGCTTTACCCCCATCTGCGATAATCTCTTTCTGCACCTGCTGCAGATTTTCCTTGCGACGGCCTACCAATACCACCTTGGCTCCAAGATGGGCCAATTCATGGGCGGTGCAACGCCCCATGCCGCTGCCGCCCCCCGTAACAATGATAGTTTCGCCGCTAAACAATCCAGGCCGAAACACAGTTCCGTAAGGCATAATTTCTCTCTTCACATAAAGGCAGCGCTATCTTGCGAAGCTACTGAACGGCCCCCACTTGGTCAAGAAACCCAACCGAGATTGAACCATTGCTTTTAGGCTCCGGCGAGGCTATTTGAGGTTTCAGAACTACAAATTACGGCAAAGATCTTGGGAGATTGCTGATCATGTCTTTGGAACAAGTGACAACTGGAATGCGCGAAGCCGTAGGCGAAGATTGCGGCCTGGGCGCGTCCGTGAAATGGGATTTTGGCGACGGCACATTCCTGATGTTAGACGCCAGTCAGGTCCCCAACTTGATCTCGAACGAAGATGGCGAGGTTGACTGCACCTTGAAGATATCTCTGGATGACTTCATCGCCATGACACAAGGCGAACTGGACGGCACCTCAGCCTTCATGTCCGGCAGGTTGAAGATAGAAGGCGACATGGGCATCGCCATGAAGCTTCAGAGTGTGCTGAAGCGCTAAAGCCAGCGGCGACCTGTTTGTCGAAGTCAGCTTGCCGCTGCAAAGCGATTAATCCTTAGTATCGCGCCAGCGGTAATACCAACTCAAAGTACGGGCCAGGGGCACTACCAGGTCATGCATGGGCATGGGTTTCAAGGGTGATGCCGGCAAGGCCAGTTCTCTGGCCGGTTTGTCCAAAGCCCGTTCAGCCATCATGCGACCTACGGCCGTGCCCAGGGCTATGCCCCGGCCGCTATAGCCCAGTGCCGCGATCATGCCCCCGGCGAGTTCATAATAGCGTGGCAAGCGCTCCGGCGTCATAGCGATGATGCCCTCCCAGAAAAACTCGATTTGTGGATTTTCAACCTGAGGAAAGGCCATACTCAGGCGTTTGATGGTAGACACCGTCATCCGGCCACGGGCGCCAGCGGTAAAAACCGGAGCAGACGTCGTAACGATGCGGCCAAACCGGTCCTTGCGAAACGCCCAAAGCGCCTGCCGCGTATCGGACAGTCCATGGTTCTTGGGCAGGACCGATTTCGCGACGTTGTCACTCATGGGTGTCGTTGCCAGATGACTGGACCGCAGCGGCACTATGGTCTGTCGGAGATTTGGAAACAGATCACCTGTATACCCGTTGGTGGCAAGAATCACCTTCTCGGCCAAAATTGCGCCCCTAGCTAGTTTTAGGCGCCATTTGTCGCCCTGGCGGACGACGGACTGCACAGGACTATCTCCATGCACCGCCGCACCCGCTGTTTGGGCCGCCCGCGCCAGTCCCCGGCAATAGCTCAACGGCTGAATATGACCGCCCGCACGATGCATCCAACCGCCGTGATAAATGGGACTGCCTGTCAACTCGGCTGCCTTGTCCGCATCGAAGATCTCCACTGGTGCTCCACGGGCAGCCCATTGGTCATGCTTTTTCTGTACACCACGCATGCGCGAGGCACGGTGAGCCGGCTGCAGCCAGCCTTTTTGTACGGCATCGCAATCAATCTCGTATTTGCTGATCAAGTCGAAAACTAAATCAGCG
>ERZ651768.3144-NODE-3144-length-11154-cov-11.071319_pt1 | contig 11154 bp, 9 predicted proteins | sample MGYA00514754_ERZ651768 | MGnify/ENA metagenome assembly ERZ651768 | reverse complement strand
TGCGGAACCAGCCGCGCAGACCGGGTGATGGGGGGTGGCACCTGGCGGGTAGAGGAGGGGCATGCCGCGGATATCGACGAACTGGACCTCATGCGCCGCCACAATCAAGCCGCAAGACGACTGCGCCAGCTTGCTGGACTTGAAGGCTAGTGGACCGAAGTCTACGGAACGATTAGCGTATCTAGGATTTCTGCAGCCCTCGATGGACCGTGATGCGCCTGCATGTGCGCCGAGGTGGTCGCCAGTTTCGATTTCATGGTGTCATCGTTCAGCAGTTGATCGATACAATGTGCCAGTTCATCCTCTGACCAGCGATTCCGGTGCAGGTGAAGTCCGTGGCCGGTTTCTGCGACCCGTTGGGCGTTGTCATGTCCGTCCCATACGTACGGCATGATCAAGGCCGGTTTGCCGAAATAGAGACATTCATTGAATGAGTTGTTGCCGCCATGGTGAATGACTGCATCGGCCTGGGCAATGACGGAAGGCTGTGGATACCAGGTGGCGACATGGACATTGGATGGAATCTCTGTTGCCGCATACTGATCTTCGTAATCCCCCAGGTTAAAGAGTGCCCGAACCGGTAGATTGGCCACCGCCATCATCAGCCGTTGCAGTAGTTTCGTGTCGCCAGAACCAAGACTGCCAAAGCTCACGTACAAAAGCGGCCGATCGTTATTTGATCCGAACACAGGAATTTCGTACGAAGCATCTTCCCGCACGCACCCTTCAAGATACTGAAATCGATTCGGGTCCAGTGGCTGGTGACGCTTGAACTTGACTGGCTCCGGGTAGAGCAACAGGTTCATGTACGGAGACGCTTCGAAAAATTGTCCGATCGGGTAGGGGTCTTCACCCGTCTCGGCGAGAAACTGGTCGAAGCGTTCATGTATCGGGCCGATCACGTCAAGAAAACGCTGTTCATACCTTCTGAAGCAATCCTGATCGTTCTCGCCGCAGCCAGAGAGGTGGGGTGGAATATTAGGATCCGGGATTTCGTTTTCCGAGCAGGAGATAATTCGAACCCAAGGTTTGCCCTGGTCCCGGGCATACCGTTTGATCGCCGGAAACAGGATGACGTTGTCTACACACACTAGATCGGGCCTGACTTCATCCAATACCTGGGGCAGATTTTTCTCTGCCCAGATTGCGGTTTCGACAATCGCTTCCCAGCACTCCTTAACGTAGTTGTCAATCTGTTCGAATGGCGACAAATCAAAATTCGGAATATGGCCATTGATAAAATCAGACCAGTACTTCGCCATCTCTTCGGGCGGCATTGGTTCCGACATATTCACGACGTGTTCCGAGAAACCGTAGCCCTGGTAGACGCCACTCATCCCTGGATCGGTGAGAAAAACCGCTGTGTGGCCTAGTTGCTCGCAAGCCTGGGCAACGCCGACCGAATTTAACGCCGGACCGAAAGCCGCCTCCGGGAAAAAAGCAATCGTTTTTGCTGGCATGAGGATCTCCGGTCAATGTGATTGAACCCTCCCTGTGCCGATCCCGAGCCGACCGGCTACATTGGAGGGAGGTTCCCAATTGTAGTAACCTGATCGAGATCCGACCAACGGGTAGGCTGATGGGATTTAGACAGTTGGATTCCGACTGAACCCGGTTAATTTCGAGGGACGCAAACAAATGGGAATGGACATCGCCTGGCAGGAATGGCTCGGCCTGATGATCCGTTGGCTGCATGTTGTGGCTGGCATCGCCTGGATCGGTACGTCTTTTTATTTCATCTGGCTGGACCAGAGTTTGCGTCGACGCGAGGATCTGCCCGAGAGGGTACACGGCGAGTCGTGGAGCGTACACGGCGGCGGCTTCTACCATGCCCAGAAATACCTGGTGGCGCCGGAGCGCATGCCGGCCGAGCTGCATTGGTTCAAATACGAAGCGTATTTCACCTGGATTTCAGGCTTTGCGCTGCTCGCGGTACTGTACTACTGGGGCGCCGAGAGTTTTCTTATGGACCCGAATCGGGCTGCGCTTTCGCCGACCGCCGCCATATTGACCAGCATAGGCTTCCTGGCCGGGGGTTGGATCGCATACGACCTTTTGTGCCGCTCCGTCGTGGGTCGCAACACCGGAGTACTGGCCGTCGCGGTCTTCGTCCTGGTCGTCGCGAGCGGGTGGGGTCTCACGCAAGTCTTCAATGATCGGGCTGCTTTCCTTCATGTCGGTGCCGTGATCGGCACCATCATGTCCGCCAATGTTTTCTTTGTAATCATCCCCAACCAAAAGAAGGTGGTGGCAGACCTTCAAGCGGGGCGCAATCCTGAACCAAGTCTCGGTCTGCAGGCGAAGCAGCGTTCCTTGCACAACAACTACCTGACCCTGCCGGTCGTGCTGCTAATGGTGAGCTTCCACTACCCGGTACTGTTTGGCGGCGGCGCGGAACGCGGCTGGGTGGTAATCGCCCTGATACTTCTGATCGGCGGCGTCGTCCGGCATTTTTTCAATTCTCAGCATGCCGGTTTGTCCGGCCGTGCTCTACTCTGGCAGTGGCCCACCGCTGCCTTGCTCAGTGTGGCGTTGATCGTGTTTCTCAGCCCGGCTTACCATCGCGAAAGTGTCGCAGTCAGTGACGACAGAGCTCTTTCCATCATCACTGCGCATTGTGCTTCGTGTCATGCTGCCGAACCGGCTGACCCAGCATTTCAGTCGCCGCCCGCCGGGCTGCACCTCGAGAACCTAGAACACCTCCGTACTCATGGCTTTAGGGTTCTCGCCCAAGCGGTCACAAGCCAAGCCATGCCGCTCGGCAACCGAACCGGCATGACAGAGAAAGAGCGGACCGAGCTGGGTACATGGATTGAGAAACACCGCTGATCGCGGCATGGATTCGTGACTTGGCTAGCTGATGAACAGGCTGGTTGTGCAAAAATCCTGTCGATAATTGCCACCCATCTTGCACCCGAACGTGTCATCATGGATACATCCGCTGTCGCTTAGAATACTCAAAGCCTAGTCTTTCAAGTTCTGGCAGATGAATATCTAGAGAAAACTTCAGGCAGGGTCCATGGCGAATCGTGTATTGGTGGACTTAACATAGAACGTGAAAAAATTTAAGGAGTTGCTATGAAATCAATCCGAGTCACCATATTGCTATTCACTGCGACGGTGTTCCTCTTCGGGTGCGCCGGTATGTCGAAGGAGCAGAGCGGCCAGGGACTTGGCAGCATCGTGGGCGCCATCGTCGGCTATAACCTGGGTAAAGGCCACAAGGATCAGGGTTGGGCCATCGGCCTCGGAGCGCTCTATGGCGCCGCTATTGGTGCCAACATTGGACAACAGCTCGATGAAAGAGACAAAGAATTGGCCAACGAAGCATTCCAAGACTCTCTAGAAAACAAGAAAGTAGGCGCCGTTTCTTCCTGGAACAACCCCGACACAGGACACACTGGAACCACCACCCCGACCCGAACCTACACGGCTGACAGCGGCAGTCCGTGCCGAGAATTCACAACGACCGTTTTGATCGGTGGAGAAGAACAGCAAGGCTACGGAACAGCGTGCCGCCAGTCGGACGGCAGCTGGAAGATCATTAACTAACGGCTTGTCTAGGCCGCGGTTAACGCGTGTGACCTGATCAAATGCGCTCCCTTGATTAAGAAGCGTGCATCGTGCGTGGAAACTCTACGGAAAAGTGACAACACCCCATCTGCGGGCGGAAGACAACCCAGTGCAAAGTGGCGTCCTTGTTGACTAATTCCATGGGGTCAAATCGCTCGGACGAGTTTGCTACGCGGTAAAAAGGTGGCCAGGGGTGGAATTGAACCACCGACACGAGGATTTTCAGTCCTCTGCTCTACCGACTGAGCTACCTGGCCTTGCTGTCACAGGGAGTGAGGCGTTGGATTAGAAAGCACCCAGCAACTGGACGTCAAGCCTCGCAGTGCGATCGCAACGCAGTGCTATAGTGAATGGGCTTAGTTCCTGAAACCATGAATTTCTGTAGCCACTGCGGTTCCTCGGTCGACCTTCAGATTCCAGAAGGCGATCACCTGCCGCGCCACGTCTGTCGCGATTGTGGTGCAATCCACTACCAAAATCCCAAGATAGTCGCCGGCTGTATTCCCGAGTGGCAAGGTCGTATCCTGCTGTGCCGGCGATCGATCAAACCTCGTTACGGTCTGTGGACCATTCCCGCGGGATTCATGGAAAACGGTGAAACACTGGAGCAAGCGGCGAAGAGAGAGACGGATGAGGAGGCCTGCGCAAAGGTGGAACTCGCAGGACTCTATGCACTGTACAACCTGCCGCATGTGAACCAGGTTTACGTGATCTTTCGCGGAAAGTTAGTCGACGGTTCTTTTGCACCCGGCTTGGAGAGCCTTGAGACTGCGTTGTTCGAAGAAAGCGAAATTCCCTGGCATGAGATCGCTTTCCCGGTTGTGACTCGAGCTCTGAAGCGCTATTTCGACGACCGGTTGGGGCAACAATATCTGCCATTCATCGACACCATAGCGCCGCGGCGTTAACCGGTCCGGTGGTTCATCTCTCGCCTTGCTAACGGGTGCGAGAGCTTTTGGTTAGTTTGCGGCGTCGAGCAAATCAACCAGTTCAATCAAATTTTTGACTTCCGCATGCGGCTCGTGTTCATGGTTCCAGACGTCGTCGTGGCGATTGATCCAGGCCGCCTGGAAACCCGCATCGAGCGCACCCAGCACGTCGTCCACCGGGTGATCGCCAACGTGTAACACAGTGCCCGGATCTTCTCCCAGCATTTGGCAGGCAAGTTCGAAAATGCGGGGGTCCGGCTTGAGGAACCCGGCAGTACGGGCGCTGATGTGCCCCGCAAAAAAATGAGTAATCCCGAGTCGTTCTACATCGGCGTTGCCATTGGTCATTGTCAGCAATGGATATCGTTCACTGAGTCTTCGAAGCGCTGGCATTACGTCGGAAAAAAATTCCACCTCATGGCGCAACTGCAGAAATGTCTCCAATAAAACGTGCGAGTCATCCGGATCGTAACCACATTCTGCGAGCATCCAGTTGAATGTCACTCGACGAATTTCTGTCAGATCATGGGCAACCTCAGGATGTTTTTCCAGGACCTGTTGGCGGGTTCTCTTGATACCATCTACATCGTAACGCCCGGCAACACGGGGAAACCGATTGCGGATTTCTTCATACACTCTGCGTTCCGCTCGTTCGATAACAGGCCCAATCTCCCACAGCGTGTCATCAAGATCGAACGTAATGGCTCGAACCGCGCGCATTGGTTTAACTCGGCAGCGCGCCTTCAAGAACCGGGGCAAATTCGATCAATCCTTGAGCCGGATCCTGGCCCAGGTTGACCCGCGCAACCCGGCGACCGAGATCCGACAAAACAGCGAGATCGGCATCGGCCTGAGCACCGTGTAAATCTGCAAAACTGTAATCATGATCCGGAATCGCAATGTCCGCTTGGACCCCCGCAGTAAACTGCAGGAAAATGCCCGTGCTGGATCCGCCTTTATGCAACTGCCCGGTCGAATGCAGGTAACGTGGACCAAACCCCAGCGTGACCGGAACCCCAAGCGCTCCGCCAATGTGTGCCCGGCACTTTTCGAGCAGTGCCCGTATCGTATCGTTCTCGTCCAGCCAGGCAAGAATGGCAACGTAGTCCTCTTGCTTTGTTGTGTTGAACAGGCGGCTCAACCCGTCGGCAACCCCTGTAAGTCCCTGAAATTGCTTTGGCTCACCAATGAGAGACAATTCACCCTCTCGGATACACGATGTCAACGCGGTGTGCCCGGGGGAATTCTTGCTCCCCAGGAACAAAGCGGTAGTGGCCTTGCTGCGCTGAACGTCTGGCTCGTCAAATGGATCGATTCCTAACGCAACGCCAGCTATCGCAGTTGCAAACTCCCAGCGAAAAAACTCGCTGCCGATCTCTTTTGTATCTCCCGTCATCGAACGAAGTACAGGGAACCCAGCAGATTCCAGTTCCCCGCAGCGCGCCATCAAAGCATCATCTTCCTTGGCCAAAATCGCAACAAACACTCGATCCTTCCCGTACAACTCCAGGGGCTGCAGCGGTTCGTTAACGATCGGTATGATTCCACGGCCGTCCTTGCCGGTGCTCTCAGCCAACAATTGCTCAATCCACACACCGAGCGGTTCGATCTCGGAGGACAACAACAACGTTAGTTTGTTTCTTCCTTGAGCCGCGTAGGCGCCGATACGCCAACCGAATAGAAGGGCGTTGTTCTTCTCGGTAGCTCTAGCCTGGCACCTCAGCGCTTGTCGTTCAACCGATTCCAGCAGTTGATTAAGATCAAATCCCAACAGGGCCGCGGGCACCATTCCAAAGTGGGTGAGTGCCGAGAAACGCCCGCCGACATCCGGTGGGTTGACGAAACAATCGAGAAAACCGCGTTCGCGGGCCAACGCCTCGAGGGGTGTACCCGCATCAGTGATTGCGACAAAATTTCGACTGGACCCGTTCGCTGCTGCGGCATCGGTGCGCAACAAGCCGTCAAAGTACGACCACAACGCCATCACCTCGATCGTCGTCCCAGATTTCGACGACACCAGAAAGAGGGTGTTCGCCGGGTCTTCATGGGCCGTCGCCCGGCGCACCGTATCGGGGTGCGTGCTGTCTAAAACTTCGAAACTCGGACCGGTTGACCCGGCAGCGGCAATCTGCGCCAGGACTATCGAGGCGAGACTCGACCCCCCCATGCCGAGCAACACGACACGCTGCCAGTTCAGAGCGCGAATCTTGCTGGCTCGCTCGTTCAATTCGTCAATGTGATCGCCGAGCCATGCGGGTGCCGCCAACCATCCAAGACGCTGCTGGATCGAATCGCGTTTGTCTTCATCGACCGACCACAATGTGGGATCTTTCGCCCATAGGCGCTCGACCATGGTGCCACCATTGGGAACGGTAATGTCTTGTCGGTCACGCGCCATCAAAAAATTCTGCGCCTGCCCGCGACTCGGTTTCGGGGCCAGATTGCGTCATACCACCCAGTATGGGCGGCTGTCCCACACCTTCAAGCGGCAATCACAGGGCCCGCAGCACGTACGGCTTCAGCTACGTCGTCTGCGTACTTGCGGAAATTGTCTTCAAACTGCTGCGCCAATTTACGCGCTTGCTGATCATAGGCTTGTTTGTCGTTCCAGGTATTTCGTGGATCCAGTACATCGGCCGGCACACCGGGACATTCAACCGGAACTTCCAGCCCGAACACGGGGTCTGTGGTCGTCGGCACTTCGTTCAACTTGCCGTCGAGCGCCGCATTCACGATCGCCCGGGTATGGTGAATGGACATTCTCTCGCCAACCCCGTAGGACCCACCAGTCCAGCCGGTATTGATGAACCACACGGCGACGTTATGCCGTTCGATCCTTTGTCCGAGCATCTCTGCATAGCGCCGTGGATGCAGCGGCAGGAAAGGGCCTCCGTAGCAGGGGCTGAATGTGGGCGTCGGTTCGGTCACACCCTTTTCCGTACCCGCCACCTTGGCCGTATACCCATTGATGAAGTGGTACATCGCCTGAGCGCTGGTCAATTTCGCCACCGGCGGCAACACACCAAATGCATCGCAAGTCAGGAATACGACATTATCCGGATGCCCGCCACGACCTGATAACTCAGCATTTGGAATCTGGGTGATCGGGTATGAACCGCGCGTATTTTCGGTCAGGGAACCGTCATACAGATCGATCTCCCGGGTCTTTGCATCCATCACCACATTTTCCAGGATGGTGCCGAACGTCCGGGTGGTCTCGAAAATCTCGGGCTCTTGTTCGGCCGATAAGTTGATCACCTTGGCGTAGCACCCCCCTTCAAAATTGAAAAGCCCGTTGTCGCTCCAGCCGTGTTCGTCGTCGCCAATCAGGGTGCGGGCCGGATCGGCCGACAACGTCGTCTTGCCTGTGCCGGACAATCCAAAAAAAATTGCACTGGTGCCATCCGGGGCAATGTTGGCCGATGCGTGCATCGGTAACACGCCCTGAAAGGGCATCAGGTAATTCATTACGCTGAAGATGGACTTCTTCGTTTCGCCCGCATAGGTGGTTCCACCGATGATCACCAGACGTTTTGAAAAGTTGACAACAATGAACGTCTCAGAACGAGTGCCATCCGTGTCCGGGTCTGCAGTAAAGCTGGGTACGGTGATCACGGTGAACTCGGGCTGGTGAACTGCACATTCTTCGTCCGAAGTCTCTATAAACATGGTGCGAGCGAACAGGTTGTGCCAAGCCAGTTCGCTGATCACCCGAACCGACAAGCGGTAATCTGGGTCTGCGCCGACAAAACAGTCCTGTACGTACAGATTCTTGCCCTCTAGATATCCACATAAACGTTCGTAGAGTGCGTCAAACTGGTCTGGCTGATACGGCGCGTTCACTTCTCCCCACCAAACTTCATCTTTGGTGGTCTCATCACACACCACAAACTTGTCACGGGCCGAACGCCCGGTATGCTGGCCGGTCAGTACGACCAGTGGGCCGTCTTTGCATACGCTGCCTTCGCCGTTACGGATGGCGTGCTCGTATAACTGGGCTGAAGAAAGGTTCCAGAAAACTTCGCCAGCATTGCCAAGGCCATAGGTATCGAGGCCAACGCGGCCGTTATTTGCAGTCATGGTAAATCCAAGTAAAACACCAATTTATCAAGAAGGGGGAACCATGGCTTCGCGTTCTTTCCCCAACAACCCCCTTGGCCGATGATTATAAGGTTTTGGATGAACCCTGCCCCGAACCACGCCTATGGTGGTTTTAGTCCGCATTCGGGGCCACCCAACCGTCGGGCTGATCCGCCCCCTCGCCAAAGAAAAATGCTTCCATTTGAGCCGCCAGGTAGGCCTTGTGTTCGGGATCAACCAGACGCAGGTGCTTCTCGTTGATCAGCATAGTCTGGTGAGCAAGCCATTGTTGCCATGCTTCTTTAGAGACCTGCTCAAAGATTCGCTGTCCGAGATCTCCAGCCCAAGGCGCAAAATCAAGACCCTCAGCCTCTCGTTTAAGAATGACGCAGTGAACTGTTCGACTCAAAACGGGTGATCCTGTAGTTGTTCGAGCAAACGCCGAACCGGGGCGGCCACACCGCGCCCGAGCGATGACCCCGGTTTATACCAGACACGATCCAGACTCTCCACGATTATCGCCGTCCCGACCAATTTTGCCGGCAGTGGTCGAATCTCGAGCTCCAAATGGGTAAATCCGTGTGGCACGGAATCCCATGGTGCACCGCTTTTGATTTCGAGCCCGAACTGTTCCCGGAACCACCTCTCCGGCGACCGCCCAGCTGGACATTCGGGGAAACTCCAAAGCCCCCCCCAAATCCCAGTGGCAGGGCGACGCTCGAGCAACACTCGTCCGAGGTGGTCGCGCGCCATCACCATAGTGGTCGCGCGCCGATGACGTGCTCGCCTCGGCCGTGACACCGGGTATTGTTCTGGATTCCCCTCACGGTGGGCTCTGCAACCGCTAGCGAGTGGACACGCGGCGCAGCGCGGCTGGCGGCGTAAACAGACTTCGGCGCCGATGTCCATCATGGCCTGTGTGTAGTCTCCGACGTCCTCACCCGGTGTATGTCGATCAGCGACGGCCCACAAGCGTCGCGTAACGTCGGCCTTACCGGGCCACCCATCAATGGCATGGTAACGGGCCAACACACGACGCACGTTGCCGTCGAGAATCGGATACGACTGGTGGAACGAAAACGCGAGAATCGCACCCGCCGTTGAACGTCCGATACCAGGAAGTGCGGCCACCTCTTCGAATGTTCCAGGGAAGGCCCCGTCATGATCGCGCACAATCACCTGGGCCGCGCGGTGTAAATTCCGCGCCCGGGCGTAATAGCCGAGTCCGGTCCAGTGGTCCAACACTTCGTCAACTCGGGCCGTTGCCAACGATTGCAGATCGGCAAACCGCTCGATAAACCGGCAATAATAGGGAATCACCGTCGCCACTTGGGTCTGCTGTAGCATGATCTCAGAAACCCAGCGGCGATACGGATCATCGGAATGTTGCCACGGCAAATCCCGTCGACCATGCTGCCGATACCAAGCGACCACAGAAGCGGCAAACGTCGGTGCATCTGGCGCTATAGCGGTCTTAGTCAAAGGCAAGCGGACTTCCGCCCGCTTAACTCTGGACCGATGCTTAGGTTGGCTGGTTTTTGGCATCACCACGAGCATACAACCGACACCTCTGTGGGGGTAGTAGACGGCCCTCTGGCCTGACATATAATGAAGCCATGCGTCGACTGTCTCTTTTTATCGCTCTGTGTGTGCTCGTGGCTTCACCCCTGGCCCAAGCCAGTGAGACTAATTCGGGTCATGCCATGACCATGTACGACACAGAGCCCGTCAAATATGGGGAAAATTTTTCGCACTTTGATTACCTGAACCCGAATGCCCCCAAAGGAGGGGGGATTCGACTAGGCGCCGTGGGCACCTTCGACAGCTTTAATACCTCCATCGCCAAAGGCAACGCAGCCGGCACCGGATCGGTAGAAACTCTGATTACCAGCAGTGCTGACGAGCCGTTCACTGTCTACGGCCTTATTGCGGCAAGTTTTGAGTGGCCAAACGACCGCTCCTGGGTGATTTTCAACTTGCGGTCGCAAGCACGGTGGCATGACGGCACCCCGGTCACAGCTGACGACGTGGTGTGGTCATTCGATACACTGATGGAAAAGGGCGCCCCTGGATATCGCTACTATTACAGCGCGGTTGAGAGCGCCGAAAAATTGGGTGAGCATCGGGTTCGCTTCAATTTTAAGGAAGCCGGGAACCGCGAGTTGCCTCTGATCATGGGACAACTTCCGGTATTACCAAAGCACTACTGGGTGGATCGAGACTTTACGGAAACCACCCTTGAGCCCCCACTCGGCAGCGGGCCGTACCGAATCAAGGAATTCGAAGCGGGTCGGTACATTGTTCAAGAGCGGGTACCCGATTACTGGGGCAAGAATCTCGCGGTGAACCGCGGCATGAATAACCTTGACACAATTCGCACTGATTATTATCGCGATACGACCTCGATTCGACTGGCCCTAAAAGCAGGTGATATCGATTTGCGCTCGGAGAACCAGTCAAAAGCCTGGGCCGAAGACTACAACGTGGAAGCGGTGGAAAAGGGTTTGCTGAAAAAAGAAATGGTCCCCCATCAAATGCCAACCGGTATGCAAGGATTCGTGTTCAACACGCG
>ERZ651768.3141-NODE-3141-length-11159-cov-3.942068_pt1 | contig 11159 bp, 9 predicted proteins | sample MGYA00514754_ERZ651768 | MGnify/ENA metagenome assembly ERZ651768 | reverse complement strand
CCGTCGCCGCCGTTGTTGCCACTGCCGCACGCCACGACAATGCATTGCGCTTGCGGAAATCGCTCACGCAACGTATCGACGACAGCCTTCCCGGCATTCTCCATCAGCTCGCCCAGGTCAATCCCGAGAGCGATGGCGTTGTGGTCCAACACCCTGAACTCCACCAGAGGGAGCATAGTGTGTCAGGCTCGCCCGGCTAAAGAGCCTCTGCTCTAGCAAGGGCCTGAGAGCCAAAAACTACAATGTTTGCAGCAACTCGAACAGGAAGAGCAGAAAGAAACCGGCTAGGATGGCACCGGCGACACGGCCCATCGGTAGCCGCACCAACCCCATCGCTGCGATTGTTGCTAGTAACAAAAGAGGTAGTGTCTGTGCAATAACGTAGCCACCGACTGGGACCGGCGACACCAGCGCCAGCATCCCCAGTACCAACCCAATATTGGCGATGTTGGAACCGATAACGTTAGCGACTGCAATATCATGGAATCCCTTGCGTGCTGCTGTCAGAGAACCAGCCAGCTCCGGCAGTGAAGTGCCTACCGCGACCACTGTCAGCCCAATTACCAGCTCCGGGATGCCAGCCCCAGCGGCAAGAGAGACCGCGCCCTCGATAGTCAGGTGTGCGCCTATCAACAGCCCCACTACGCCTATAGACAATCGTAACAGGCTCCCTTCACTTTCTGGCTCAGCAGTATCGTCTGCGGGGCGGCGGAAAAGCCACGCCACATAGGCGAAGTAGAGCAACAGCAGGAGTGCGCCCTCGCTGCGAGCCACAATTCCATCCAGTGCGACTCCATAAAGCAGGAAGGCAAACGCCAGCATCACCTGGCTATCGGTGATTACGCCGGGCGCCGGCATGATGGTGCGTCCGTAGCGATACCAACAGAGAAAGCAGGCGCTGGCAAGAACCAGTCCAAAGTTGGACATGTTCGAGCCTACTATGTTCCCCAGCGCCAGGTCGCTGTGCCCACGTGTTCCGGCCAGTAGCGAAACCAGCACTTCCGGCAGGCTGGTGGCAAAGGCGACCAGCGTCACACCGATAACGTGTGTTGAGACTCCCCACTTACGTGCCAGCCCGACTGCGTTATCGATGAAGGCATCGGCACCTATCAGTAGCAGCAGTAGTCCCACCCCCAGGAACACAAGCGCTTCGAGCATCAGGCTGCCATCACCGCAGGAGTCTTGTGGCCGGAGCGTAGGCCTCGCATATGTGCCACGCGTTGTTCCAGCAACTGCGGAGTGGCGATGTCGTGCCGCACATGCAAGCCGCGGCCGCTCACCGCCGCGAGGCCCGCCTCGCACTGCGCCTCAGCTACAGCAAGTGTTACTCCACTTCCAACGACAGCCACTGCACGCGAACTTGTAGTTTCCAGCGCTCCACCAGGTGACTGGTTGACCGCCGCGTAGTAGAGCGAAGCACCACTGGCAGCTAGCTGCTCCTCGTTGATAATAAGCGTGCAATCAAGACGCGGTTTCGCACCGTAACCCTCGGGAACGATGTACTTGCAGACCGTTGCTGCAGGACGGAATTCAACATCACAGTTAGCGAGCGTTTCGGTTGCCATACTATGGCAAATAGCCACGAAATCGCTTTGCAGAATTTCAAGCACGTTCAGCGCCTCCGGGTCACCCAGCCGGGCATTGTATTCGATTAGTTTGGGGCCGCTTGTGGTGGCGATGAAACCGCCGTAGAGGAAACCTCGGTAGGGGGCACCACACTCCTCGTGCAGGGCGGCCGCCGTGGCCTCGTTAATAGCGCGTGCAGCCTTTATATCCTCGTGTTCGAGAAACGGCAGAGTATAAGTGGCATCGCTATAGGAACCCATTCCACCGGTGTTGGGGCCACGGTCGCCTTCCAGAGCACGTTTGTGATCCTGCACTGCCGGCATGTGCTGCAGTGTATCGCCATCGCAGAAGCTCATTAGCGAGAACTCTTCGCCAATTAGCTTTTCCTCAACGACGAAACAGTCACCTTTTGCAACCAGTTCACAGCAGTAATCGAGTGCCTCAGCATGCGAGTGGAGATGGTCGCCCGCAACCTTAACGCCCTTGCCGCCGGCCAGACCATCGTACTTGACAACGTAGTCGTCGCCAAGTTCCCCAAGCCAGTCGGCGACACCATCTAGTGTATCGAAAGTACGGTAACGTGGGCAGCCTGGAATTCCGTTCCGTGTCAGCAAATTACGCGCGAATGCCTTGGACGTTTCGATTTGCGCTAGCTTGCGACCGGGGCCGACGGTAGGGATAGACTCCGTTCGTAGCGCATCAGCAACACCTGCCGCCAAGGGTGCTTCAGGACCGATAACGGCCAAGTCAATTTTCTGCCGAGCAGCGTAGTCAATCACCCTGTCGGGGGAGTTCAAGTCACCTATTTCCAGATTATCTGCCAGTGCCATGATGCCGGGGTTCAGGTTAGAGGCAAAACAGCTGACAGATGCTCCGGAATTACAGAGCTCGTGGGCAATTGCGTGCTCACGCGCTCCAGAGCCAATGACAAGGACTCTGGTCATTAGTCGTCCTGCAGTAAGCTCCCGATGCGCAGCAGCGGCAGAAGTTCTACGTCTACCGCGCGTAGTGCTTCGTCAGCACCTTCCTCACGGTCAACTACCACGATGGCCTTCTCTACAACACCACCTTCCCGGCGGATTACACTGATGGCGTCAACCAGTGAACCGCCTGTGGTTGCAACATCTTCCACGACAATCACGTTCCCCATCAGTTCACCCTCGATACGGTTACCTGTACCATGCAGCCGTTCTCCCTTGCGAATCATGACGTAGGGCAGTCCAGTCTTCAGAGAGAGAGCGACAGCCAGCGGGACGGCACCAAGCTCCATTCCGGCAATGACTTCTGCTCCATCGGGAACTAGCAGAGCCATATCTGTAGTAATCTGATTCAGAATTGACGGCTGAGTGGCAGCCAGTTTCAAGTTGACATAGAATTTAGACCTGCGACCTGATGTGAGGCGAAACTCACCGAACTGCACTGCACCGCATTCCTGCAGTAGCTCTGACAGGTCCATCCGGCCGCCATTGCAGGGGCTCAAATATGGCTACCCCTGCCCAGTCCGCTAATCCTGCTCGACGACTAGCTCCAGCGCCTCGGGCACAATCTGCACGTCCAGTCGCCGCACTCCCTCTCCAGGGAGGCAGTAGAACTCGCCGTCAGCCTGGATGCAGAGGTCCGCTTCGCACGCCAGTGAGAGTCGAGTGGTAGAAACAAGCCGCACCGCCGGATTTCCAAGATGGGTGCCGGCGAGCACCTGCGGCAATAGCAGTAGCATGTTGAGCCGACTTACCTTGCCTGCGACAAGGAAATCCAAGATACCGTCATCCATGCGCGAATCAGGAGTGGTGAGGAAACCACCCCCCTCACGTGGCCCGTTGCCGACAACTAGCATCATCACACGATACACTGCGCGATTGTCATTCCAGCGTAGCAGCATCCGCGGCGCTGCAAAGTAGTAGAGAATTGTCCATAGCGTCGCTATCAGGTATTTAGGGAAGTCGCGCAGCAGCACAAAGCGGCTCTGAACGTTGACTGTCGCGTCGAAGCCAATGCCTGCGGTGTTGCAAATATACTCGTCGCGTCCCGCTCCGCGCAGGTGCGCTAGGTCAATGCGTTTGCGCCCCTCATCATGCAGAGCCGCCAGCGCGCGCTCAGTCGTCGGGGGAGCTTGTGAGCCGAAAACAAAATCGTTGCCAGTGCCACTCGGGATAACTGCCAACGCCGGCCGCTCGGCAGCTGGCAGCTGCATTAGCCCGTTGACCACTTCGTGGACCGTTCCATCACCACCGACCGCAGCTACCACCTCACAATCGCCAGCTCTGGCCGCTAGCCTGGTTGCGTGGCCAGGAGAATCAGTAACCAGCCACTCGGCATCAAGTCCGACCGCCTGTTCCCGCAACTTATCCAGCTGTCGGCCAGTCTTTCCCATGCCGGATGCAGGATTAACAATGAAGCGGACAACGACCATCTAACGAGCACTTGCCTGAAGCTTTATAAGCGGGTCGCGGTCGGCGCGAAGCGGGAATGTGGCTCCGGCTGAACCCGTGAAGCGAGGGAATCGCGATGTCGAAATCAGTCTACTCCCATATCGGGGAAACGTGGAACCGCCCTGATGATTCCGTCAAGGCTCTACAGCACAAGCGGTTGATTGCATTCCGCCGGGAAAAAGCCGTAGAGCGCATAGAACGACCGACACGACTTGACCGGGCGCGCAAGCTTGGCTTCCGCGCCAAACAGGGCTTCGTGATGGCGCGCACTCGCATTCGGCGTGGGAGCATGCGCAAGCACGCTATCAAGGGCGGGCGCCGCGCCAAGCGCACTGGCATCTCCAAAATTACCGTGGCCAAATCATTGCAAACGATTGCTGAGGGGCGAACTGCACGCAAATTTCCAAACCTGGAAGTGCTCAACTCCTATTACGTTGCTGCCGATGGCCGCTATAAGTGGTATGAGATTATCCTGGTAGACCCGCACCACCCCGTAATCATGGCCGATTCAAAGATTAATTGGATCTGCGGCCGAGCCCACAAAGGGCGCGTCCACCGCGGTCTTACGTCGGCCGGCAAGAAGGGGCGGGGGCTGCGGAGCAAGGGTAAGGGCGCCGAGAAGATACGCCCCAGCCGCAAGAAGGCACATGGTCGCCGCAAGGAAAGCAGCACGCCGCATCCTCCTCGCAAGAGCTGAGTATGGAATACGGTCGCAAGAACCCGTTCCCTGCAACCATCAAGGAGGCGTACTGCCTTGCACGTGACAACGTCAAGGAAACCAACCACTACATCGTTGACATCGCCAACAGTGGCCTGGAATACAAACCTGGCGACTCGCTAGGACTCTTCCCGCATAACGACCCCGGGCTTGTTGATGAGCTGCTGCAGAAGCTAAGTGCCAGTGGCGAAGAAGGCGTTGAACTGAAGCGTAAAGGTGAATTTACGTTCCGTGAAGCCCTGATGGAGCATCTGACTATCCACCGCGCCAACCGCAAATTCCTGAAGCCACTAATCGCAAAGCTCCCGGCCAATGACCGCAAAGAACTCGAGCGATTGCTTTCAGACCGTACCGCGCTTGACCAATACCTGAACGTCCGCGACTATATCGACATCCTGGGCGAATATCCGGCTGCCAAGTTCACCCCACAGGAGTTCGCGGATTCAGTAGGTGGCATCACTCCGCGACTGTACTCTATCGCTTCCGCTCCCGGCACTCACCCGGGTGAGGTGCACCTCACCGTAGCCGTCGTACGCTACAACAGCTTCGAGCGTGACCGCGCTGGGCTCGCGACCGGCTTCCTCGCAGACCGAGTTACGGTCGACGAAACCCACGTGCCAATCTTCATCCAGCCAACGCGCGGGTTCGTCATCCCCGAGGATGGCAGCCGTGACATTATCATGGTCGGTCCGGGCACCGGCATTGCTCCATTCCGGGCGTTCCTCGAACAGCGAGAAATGGACGAAGGCAAAGGGCGTAACTGGCTCATCTTCGGTGAGTGGTTCGAGAAGACCACCTTCTTCTATGAAGATGAGTTCCGTGCGTGGCAGGAATCTGGCGTGCTGACTCGGCTAGATACAGCCTTCTCACGCGACCAGGACAAGAAAATCTACGTCCAACACCGCCTCCAGCAAGCGGCTGCCGAAGTGTGGAAATGGCTCGATGAAGGGGCATACTTCTACGTCTGCGGCGACAAGGACTATATGGCCAAGGATGTCCATCAGGCACTAATCGACATCGCGCAGGAACAAGGCGGTCTCTCCGAAGAGGAAGCTGAGCACTACGTCAACCGCACGCTAATGAAGGAAGAGAAGCGCTACCTGCGTGACGTTTACTAATCTTTCTTCTTCTCACCGATAACTTCACCAGTATCAGCGTCGTAGGTTACGCCCGAATCCGGGTCATAGCGGAAGGTAGTCGCGCCGCGGGCGGGTCCACCACCGGGCGGCTGCTGCTGCGTTTCGGCTCTGTACCCTGGTAGGTAGTCTTCCTCGCCGCGTAGCCGATAGTAAGCAAACATGCCGGCACCAACGATTGCCAGCACCAGAAGAGGAACCCATATCAGCGGCTGCGAGATTATACTCTTCCCACCGCTGGGAGTAGGTGTGACTGGGAGCTGCTCGACCACCACGTTGACTTCATGCACGGCGCGGTTGTCACTCTCATCCGGCTCGGCAATGACGTCGTAGGGGTCAACCACCGCTTCAATTACGTAGCTACCGACTTGAGGGGGAGTCCAGTAGAACACAAGCTTCTGCTCACCAGTCACCATTCCCAACCGGCCGGTCGGCACCAGGTCCAGCTCCACACCATTAATGTAGACTGCAATCTCAGCCCCCATGGCGTCTGATTCCAAACTGACCTGGCCATGGTTGAAGGCGTAGACTGTTATTTCAACAGTACGGTTGACTGGCAGCGTGTTTGCCAGATATCCTAGCTCGACTGCCAAGTCGTACTCGCGCAACCTGAAGTGAACACTGCCAGTGACTGCGTCATTGCTGTGGTTCTCGTCCTTGTAGTTGCCGAGCACCTCGACCTCCACAGTTAGGTTGTAGTCACCGACCATGCCACCAGTATTGTTGAGCCAGACCGGGAAGCGGCGAGACTCGTTATACTCCAAGTCGTAGCCGTTGAAAGATGCTTCGGGTGACGAATCCTCACCAAGGTAAATGTGGACCCGGAAGTTAGGGGTGGTTGCAGCAATATTCTGCAGTGTCACCACCATCTTCACCCTCTGTCCTTCGAAAATAAACTCCGGCACCTCTAGTTTCTCAGCGGCAATGTCGCGGTATGTCGCGGCAACCTGCACTAATATCGAGCGGATGTTGTTACTCTCATCCAGCTCGTCCAAATCCCTCGAAGGGTCAGCACGCGCCTTAACCCGTGGCCAGTCTTCGGCCCAAGTGTAGTCGTAGACTAACAGCAACTGCTGTCCCTCCTCCATCGAAAGTTCCCATGTATACACGAGAGCCTCATCAATCCACAGTTCGATCTCAGTCTGACCAGTAGAGACTGCGCCGCTGTTGATTACCGACACCTCGATGGTACTTGGGACACCATAAACTGCCTGAGCGGGGACTACTACAGATGTCACATTTAGGTCCGGCAGAGGCTCCCAAACAGTCAAACTAAAATTGAAGTTATTGTCATCCTCGTACCATTCTTCGATAGCATTGAGTGGATCAATCTCAACGAATATTGTGTGGTTGCCCAGCAGTGCGGTGTCGTTCCACAGCACAAGCGCCTGTACACTGGTTGCAGGAACCACCTCGCCCCCGGAGCGGGTTGCCCTCTGCACCAGTGGTAGCAATGCATCGCCAATGACGACCTGACCGCCTCCTTCCGCCTGGTCCCAGAAACGAACACGTACATCGGTCGCGTTCTCGACAGGGTCCATGTTAATGACGTAGACGGCCAGTTCGACCTGGTGATACTGGAACGCATCCTCCAGCCACTCGTCGCGCGGTAAAATTTCCAGGCCGATGGCCTCATACAACGTCAGTTCAGGAGTATGCACCCGCACCATCACCTCCAGCTCAGCCACATTATCATCCTCTATTGATTCATCGACAACATTTCCTTCGTCGAGCACCACCCGCAGCAGGTAATCGCCCGCAACGTCCGGGAGCCAGGTAATATTCATCTGTGCAGTATCGCCCCCGAATAGTGAGCGAACCTCAATCTGCTCCAACAGCTCGGGCGTGCCATCTGGTTGCAGAATAGAGTAGAAAGCAACTTGGAAATTGGTTGCAACAGTATTTCCATTGCCAGTATTTTCGAACAATACTACGAAATCAGCCGGATCCCCGACTGCTGGTACTTGAGGCTCGAGAAACAAATGAGGGCCGGAGATGAAGGTAAGGTTGGGCATATATGCATCCAGCACCTCGTACTCGAATTCCAGATCATTGTTATCCTCGTTGCCCTCGGTAATGTTGTCTTCCGGGTCAACCCGCGTGGTCAGCAAGTGGGTGCCGGAAGTCTCTTCACCACGCCAGCTGAATGTAACTGAAACATTTTCAGCGCGACCAATAATTTCAATAATCTCCTGGTGGACAATTTCACAGTTTTCTCCGAGGGTGCAGTCGGCACTGCCATTGATAATCTCAACATTGACATTAAGGGTAAGGTTGTCACCATTGTTGCGTATCCACACTTCTCCGCTAAAGGCCTCACCCTTCACTGGCTTCTGGGGGCTTATGGACATGCTGTTAGGCTCCAAGTCGGGTAGGGCCTGAGCGGAGGGAACCAGCAGCAGGAGTAGCGCCCCCGCAAAGAGAAGCAATAGCCAGCGCATAGCACCACCCTCACCTATGGTGAGATAAAGGTTTCTGGCGAACGGAGGGCTTAAAGGAACGAAGCAGTGCGCCAGCGTGGACCCCACCTGCGTACTCGACTATCGCTATGGCCGTGACCAGATGCGCGCTATCTTTGGCGCCGATGCATATCTCGGGATGCTGCTCGAGGTCGAGGCAACGCTTGCAGAGGAGCAGGAACGATTGGGGCTCATCCCACCAGACCACGCACAGGCAATTCGTGCTGCGGTTCCCAAGGTAAAGCGCGACCGCGTCGAAGCTATTGAGGCGGAAATCCGGCACGATATTATGGCAGTTGCACGGGCTCTGGCAGAACAGGCAGGTAACGCTGGCGGGTCAGTCCATTTCGGCGCCACCAGTTACGACATCGTAGATACTGCGCGGGCGCTACAGCACCGCGACGCGCTAGCACTAGTTGCCGAAGGACTCGAAGCACTCATTGCTGCACTGATGGCACAGGCGCGTGAGCATCGCGACCTGGTAATGCTGGGGCGCACCCACGGCCAGTGGGCAACACCAGTCACCTTCGGACTGAAGATGGCGGTCTTCGCTGCTGAGGCGGCCCGGCATCGCGAACGGCTGTGTGAGCTACGACCCCGGCTCGAGACCGGTAAAATGCTGGGCGCGACCGGCAGTGGCGCTGCGTTGCACCCGCACACGCTCAAGCTGCAGGCGCATGTAATGCAGCGACTTAGCCTAAATGAGCCTCTCGCAACGACGCAAATTCTGGGGCGCGATCGGCTAGCGGAGCTTGTCCAGTGGGGCAGCAACCTCGCGACTAGCATCGAGAAATTTACGCTTGAAATCCGGAACCTACAACGTAGCGATATTGGCGAAGCTGCCGAGGCGTTCGACACCGTGAAACAGGTTGGCTCCTCAACTATGGCGCAGAAACGAAATCCCATTACGAGTGAGAATCTGGGCGGACTGGCGCGCATGGTGCGCTCACTGGCCGCGCCGGCACTGGAGAACAACCTGCAGTGGCATGAGCGCGATCTCGCGAACTCGAGCAGCGAGCGTATGCTGCTGCCCCACTTTTATATACTTATCGACGAGATGCTCTGCAAGGCTTCCGACGTATTTCGCAACGTGCAGCCCAACCCAAAGCGTATCGCGGACAATCTCGCGGCAGCGGGCGGGTTGCCCATGGCGGAGGCTGTGATGCTAGCACTAACCCGCAAGGGGATGGACCGACAAGCTGCTCACGAACTGGTACGACAAATTTCAATGGTGGCTGCAAGTGGCGAAGCAAGCTTTCACGACCTTCTGCTCGCTGAAAGTGAAATCGCTGAGCAACTCTCGGCTGCCGAGATTGAAGATGCACTGAATCCTGCCAGCTACACAGGCCACGCGAGCGAGATTGTCGACCGTGTGCTAGCTTCTCTGGCGTGAGCCTGTTCCTACTGCGTTATGGTGAGCTGGGGCTCAAGGCACCCGGTACACGGCGGCGCTACGAACAGCGACTAGCCGAGAACCTGCTTGAGCGACTTACACTGGCAGGCATTGAGGCTCGTATCGAGAAAATGCGCGGGCGCTTTTTTGCGCACATTGCTGAATCCCATGATAACAACAAAGCGTCTGGAGTGGAGTCCGACAGCACGACTAACGACGCCGCTGGAGTGCTGGCACGCACTTTCGGTATCGTCTCGCTCTCACAGGTGGATGAGTTGCCGGCTGAACTGGAATTGCTGGGTAATGCAGCTGCTGAATGGGGTGCCACTCTGCCACAAAGCGCCAGCTTTGCCATCCGTCCAAGACGAACCGGATCGCACAGCTTTACGTCGCAACAACTCGGCGCCGACTTGGGCGCAGCTGTACTGGCGAAGCGGCCCGACCTGAAGGTCAACCTTTCGACACCTGAATGGGCGCTACACGCCGAGGTACGTGACAAACGCGCGTTCCTGTTTCGCAAGGTGCTGCCAGCAGTGGGAGGGCTACCGCTGCATACACAAGGCAAAGTTCTGGTGCACGTTGAGAACTGGCGGGATCTAGTCGCAGGATGGCTGCTAGCCAAGCGCGGCTGCACGCTCGAACTAGTTGAGCAGGCACCGCTTCCGAAAGCAGAGCGGGCAGCGCTAGAGCAATGGCATCCGCGTCTGCGCAGCCATCCTAAGACGTCACTTGATGAGTTACCGCAGCTAGCACACCGCCGTAAGGCACACGGCGTTGTTGTCGGCTGGGATGCACTGCGTATGGTTGCGCCACCGACAGGTATTACCTGGCATGCGCCCCTACTGGCACAGCCTGCAGAACGGGTAACTGTACTGCGCGAAATTCTGCTTGAGCAAAAGCCACCAGAGGGCCCTTCAGGTAAGGAACCGGCATGAGAATCGCACTGCTGGGGACTGGCGCGCTGGGCTCAGTACTGGCAGCACGACTGGTGCAGGGTGGCAGCGATGTCGTGCTGGTCGCTGATGGATCTCACACTGAGCGGCTACGGCAAGGTCTACAAGTGAATGGACTAACGGAGTTCTCCGGGATTTTACCACTCCAACCAGCACCACACGGCTGCGATTGGCTATTGCTCTGCACTAAAGCATGGCAGCTGGAACCAATCCTGCCACGACTGGAAAAGTGGGGCGTGGCTGTGGTCGCTTGCCAGAACGGGCTGGAAGCGGTCGACACACTGGTAAAGCTACTAGGCGCCAAGAACGTGGCAGGGTTCGTAACTGGTCACGGCGCTGCGCGACGGGCAGACGGCAGTGTGCTACACGCCGGTGAAGGCTATGCCGTGATTGGTGCAGCGGCCGGAGCGCCGACCACTTCGCTGCGGCAGTTACGTAATGCGTTCAACGCTGGCAGGATTGACACTGCCCTGACCAGTGACTTGCAAGGCGAACTATGGCTCAA
>ERZ651768.3140-NODE-3140-length-11162-cov-3.269012_pt1 | contig 11162 bp, 9 predicted proteins | sample MGYA00514754_ERZ651768 | MGnify/ENA metagenome assembly ERZ651768 | reverse complement strand
TCCTAGTATCAAAGCTTATACCCACCCTTAGATATATAGAAAAATGGTTAAAAAAAAAATTCTAATTTGCGGAGCCACAGGTTTTATTGGACGCAATCTTTGCGAATCATTGTCTAGAGATAATTCTCTAGAAGTGTTAGGAGTTAGCCATAATAAGCCTCCATTTGACTGTGCAGATATGAAATGGATTCAAGCAGATCTAACCCAAAAAAATGATGTGGAAAAATGTTTGCAGGGAGTAGATGTCATAATTCAAGCTGCCGCATCAACATCTGGCGTTAAGGATATCATTAACCTCCCTCATATCCATGTCACAGATAATGCTCTAATGAATTCTTTAATATTTCGTGCTGCTCATGACAGTCGAGTTTCTCATGTAATATTTTTTAGCTGTAGCATCATGTATAACCCCAGTTCAACCTTAGTAAAGGAAGAGGATTTTAGAGCCGATAAAGATATACATGCTGATTATTTTGGAGCGGGTTGGACTAAGGTATACTTGGAAAAAATGTGTTCATTTTTTTCAGGGATAGGAGCAACTAGATATACCATTGTCCGACATTCAAATATATATGGCCCTTATGATAAATTTGACCTTGAACGCTCTCACGTTTTTGGTGCAAGCATAACCAAAGTACTTCACTGCACCAATGGGGAAATAACCATCTGGGGAGATGGCTCTGAAGAAAGGGATTTGCTTTACGTGTCCGATTTAGTCGATTTTATAAAACTTGCTATTGAAAAACAGAATACCCCTTTTGGTCTTTTTAATGTTGGTTTTGGAAGCTCTATTAAAATATCGGACTTGGTTGAAAAAATTATCAACTTATCGGGTAATAATATATTAGTAAAAAATGACCCTTCAAAACCCACCATTAAAACTCAACTCGCTCTAGACTATGGAAAGGCAAAGCGCCTGTTAGGATGGGAACCGAAAGTGTCACTAGACGAAGGAATTTTAAAAACCATGGATTGGCACAGATCCAATATCCCTATTCCTTAAATGATTATTAGTAAAACTCCTTTTAGGATTTCTCTATTCGGTGGCGGAACAGACTATCCAAGTTGGTACCGTGATAATGGTGGTAGTGTTCTAGCCACAGCCATCGACAAATATTGCTATATTAGTTGCCGTCATCTTCCTCCTTTTTTTGATCACAAGCACCGGATCGTATACTCCAAAGTCGAATCGGTAAAAGAAATTGAAGAAATCGAGCACCCTTCTGTCCGTGCTGTATTGTCTACTCTCGGAACGAGCGCGGGACTTGAAATTCACCATGATGGAGACCTCCCTGCACGTTCAGGATTGGGGTCAAGTTCCTCATTCACCGTAGGGCTTATTAATGTGATTAATGCAATGAAAGGCCTGCAAACATCTAAGGATGATTTAGCTAAGCAAGCGATCTATATTGAGCAGGAAATTCTAAAAGAAAACGTAGGAAGTCAGGATCAAATTTTAGCCGCCTTTGGGGGCTTTAATAAAATCGACTTCAACGCTGACGACTCGTTTAATATTACCCCGGTAATCATAAACAAAGACCTGACAGATAAATTGCAAGATCATATGCTACTTTTTTTTACAGGGCTTTCCCGCTATGCTTCAGATATTGCTAAGGCTAAAATAGCCAACATTAAAAATAATTTTAGAGAACTCACGCAAATGAAAGAAATGGTGAATGAGGGGTTATCCATTTTACACCGCCCTTCCGACTCCATTAAAGATTTAGGAAAACTCCTTCACGAATCATGGAAACTCAAACGAAGTTTATCTACGAAAGTTTCCACACCTCAGATTGATGAGATCTATGAAACAGGAATCAAAGCGGGTGCAATAGGTGGCAAAATCCTTGGAGCTGGGGGAGGAGGCTTTATCCTTTTTTTTGCTGCGCCAGAAAATCACAATAAAATTCGAGATCGTCTCAAAAACCTAGTTCATGTTGCATTTAACTTCGATAATACGGGCAGCAAAATTGTGGTCTACGAGCCTAATGGATTTAAATAATATGACTAGGGGAAGAAAACCAAACATTAAAACCCAATATTAAATTTTTGATTCAATATTCTTAATATATTTATTAAAGAAATATCATATATCTAAAAACCCCGATGAAAATAACAAAAGTATTGATAACAGGAATTGCTGGATCTGGAGGCAGTTACCTTGCCGAATACATAGCCAACAACCACCCAGAAGTAGAAATCCACGGTCTCGCCTACTCTAGGAGTACTCGCCTCAACTTGGAAATCCTAGGAAAAAAAATAGATCGACATGAAGCCGATTTAATGGATTTTGGATCTGTGTTTTCGGTTCTAGATAAGGTTCGACCAGGTGCTATATTTCATTTGGCCGCTTTCGCTAATGTTCGCGCCTCGTTTCTAACTCCAAATACTTTTTTAAGTAACAATATTTTAGGCACAAGCAATCTATTTGAAGCTATAAGGGCAGCGCGCCTTGATCCGGTAATTCAACTTTGCAGCACTTCAGAAGTTTACGGTCAAATAGACCCTAAGGATGTACCTATCAAGGAAATGGCGCCATTGAAACCTGTGAGCCCATATGCCGTCTCCAAAGCTACTCAAGATCTTTTGGGCTGGAGTTATTTTACTAGTTATCAAATGCGAATAATTCGTACCCGTATGTTCACTTATCTTAATCCTCGGCGTTCAGACCTTTTTGCGAGTTCTTTTGCTAGACAAGTAGCTTGGATTGAACGCGATCTTCAAAAAGAGTTGATCCATGGAAACCTTGAGTCAGTTCGGACAATGCTTGATCCGCGAGATGCTATGCGCGCCTATTGGCTCGCTATTCTTCATTGCCGCCCCGGCGAGGCTTATAATATTGGAGGAACGACTCGTGTTAAGGTGGGTGATTTTCTAGAGCGCCTAATCGCATTGAGCGACGTCGCCATCCCGACTCGTTGTGACCCTAAGTTGCTACGCCCTGCCGATGTTACTTTACAAATACCATGCATTGATAAATTCGTAGAAAAAACCGAATGGAAACCCGAATATACTTTCGAAGATAGTATGATTAACCTGCTAAATTTTTGGAGAGAAAAAGCAACAGCAGAAGTCCATCGACGTTCTATTGCCTAAACCACTCATTATGTGGTCTTATCCTCATTAAGATATTCTAGTTTACCCACCCCTTAAGTTTGGAACTACTGGAAGTAAAATTGTTCTTAATAAACCTAACGTCTTTGTTTGAGGTTGACGACTAGTTAATAGAACTTTTTTTATATTTTAATGTGTATTTTCTAATCTATAGATGGGACTATAATATCTCATGGCGGCAAATGAATACCTTGAGTATTAAAAACTGTCTAAGGAAATGAGCAAAGTAACGATGAAACTTGAAAATAAAAAACGCATTTATTTTAATGAATATAATATCCTGATGGGGCAAACTACCTACTTGCCTCTTGTTTCTGGGTTACTGCAAGCCTATGCAGAAGAAATCCCTAGTATCAAGGATTATTATGAGTTTATGCCTTTTTTATTTCATACCGACCGTCCAGAAAATATAATTTGTCAAATTGATAACCCTTCCATCGTAACCTTTTCTGTAATGATGTGGAATGAACAACTTAGTTTGAAAGTTGCCGAAGAAGTTAAACTAAGATATCCCAAGTGCACTATTGTTTTTGGAGGTGCTCAACCTCCACACAACCCAACTGAGTATTTTAAAAAATTTCCGTTTATTGATATAGCAGTTCGAGGGCAGGGAGAGGAAATCTTTAGTAAAATTTTAACTACCATGGCTGAGGGGACAAGCCTTAGCAAAATTCCTAGCATATCCTGGCGTGACTCAATATCCGGCAGATGCATAATTAATGATAAGGAACTTCCGTTTAACAATGACCTGGATCGTTTGCCCTCACCCTATCTTAAAGGGCTCTATGACGATCTACTTAACAATAGAAAAGATCTGAGCTTTCAAGCAATTTTAGAAACGAATCGAGGATGCCCCTTTATGTGCACCTTTTGCTACTGGGGTATGGGCGGACTTAATAGAAAGTTTAGCTTCCACAGTGTTGATCGAATTACAAAAGAATTTGAGTGGTGTGGAAAAAATGAGATCGTATATGTTTTTAATGCTGACTCAAATTTTGGACAACACAATAGAGATATGGATATTGTGAATGCCCTTATAAAAACTAAAGAAAAATTTGGATACCCTGAAAAGTTTCGAACTTGCTATGGAAAAAATACTGATGACAAAATTTATGAGATCGCTCAAAAAATGTTTAAAAATAAACTAGAAAAAGGTATTACCCTAAGCCGTCAAAGTAATGATAAAGAAGTCCTTAAAATAATAAAGAGGGGTAATATCAAAATGTCGACCTATGTAAATCTGCAAAGAAGATTTAACGAAGCAAGAATCCCTGTTTATTCTGAACTCATTTTGGGGCTGCCTGGCGAAAGCTATGATTCTTGGAGACAGGGAATTGAAGATTTACTGCAGGCAGGACTCAGAAATCAGCTATTTATTCACCTGTGCCAAGTTTTACCAAATACCGAGCTTGCTGATCAGGAGTATCGTAAACAACACGGTATCGTTACCCAACGTATTGAGCTTAATGAGTTGCATGGAAGCTTTCGTAAGTCAGGAGAAACCAAAGAATATGAAGATATTATTATAACCTCTCAAACTATGCCTCTTTCCGATTGGAAGCGCATGGTCGTATTTTCTCTTACGACAATGGTATTTCACAGCCTAAAGCTTGGCTTTTTTCTTATGATGTATCTGGCTGATCGTTTTGCAATTAAATATACGGACTTTATTTCATTCATTAGTGAAAGAAAAATCCCGCAGAAAACAACTCCCTTTATACACGGTGAAATTGAACATTTTTATGACCATATTGAACGGACTTTACAAGGGAAGGGGCGCGGGGTCTCAGCACCTGAATACGGAGAAATTTCTTGGGATGTAGAAGAAGCTAGCTTTTTACGAATTTCGGAAAATCTCGATATTTTCTATAATGAACTGGACAAAATAATAGTTCATTATCTCAATATAAATGAAATCAATTTCAACAAAAATGAAATTGAAGAGGCCGTTAAGTATCAAAAATGTAGGATTCCCCAACTATTAGAATCTCCTGAAAGAGAAGTATCATTCAACTTTAATTTCCCTAAGTACTTCGATACGCTACTTTCTGACTTTCCAGAATCATTAAATTATCAACCGCAAACTATTCTAGTTAAACAAAAAGACTACCAGGCAAATAAACAAATGTTTGCAAAAGAAATCATACTTTGGGGACGTAAAAGTGGGACTAATATAACTGATATCGAGTTTTCACCTGAAACATCTAGAGTTTGATGAGAATTTCAAAAGCTTAATTACCAGAATTGCCGGATTAGGCGGACGCTATCTATCAGAATACATTTGGTGCTAGACCAGTATGATCCAAAGATCAAACCTAACTTTTTAGACAATTTTCATAAAATAACTCGTTTCCAGTACCCTCTAAAATTGCTGCTTTATAACCCTGCCAATTATAAATAATGAGTGAACGAGTTTAAAAATATTTAGGACTAAACTGTGACAAAAGCTATTGATCTTTTAATTATCAGTCCTGGAAATAACAGAATTATCTATCAGGATTTAGCTAAAGAGTATTCTGCTATAGAGCCTCCAGTATGGGCCGGCCTTTTGGCTAAGTTTTCCCGTAATCAAGACTATGACACCTTTTTAATAGACCAAGAAGCTCAGGGTTTGAGTTCCGACCAAATTTTACAGCAGGGACTCGATTTAAACCCTAAGCTCATTGTAATTATCGTTTATGGCCAACAGCCATCGGCCTCCACGCAAAATATGACCATGGCTGAGGAAATTTGCTCTAAATTTAAATCTCAGGCCTCGAATATGAAGACACTGATGATTGGTGGGCATGTTTCAGCATTGCCCCAAAAGACACTTGAAGAAAGTGATACCGATTTTGTCTGCCAAGGAGAAGGGGTACACACACTCCAAGCTTTACTAAAAATGGATGATTTAGAAAGCTCTAGTCAATTAGACAATGTTCCGGGATTGTGGCATCGTAAAGATGGCCTACCTTTTTTTAACGGACCCGCTCCGGTAATTCCTGAAAAAGAACTTGCTGTGACGCTAAATGGAATCGCTTGGGATATGCTTCCCATGGGCAACTATCGAGCGCATAATTGGCACTGTTTTGATCATATTAATGACAGGACTCCCTATGCTACCCTATATACTAGCCTAGGGTGCCCTTTTAAGTGCAGTTTCTGTTGTATTAACGCCCCCTTTGGCAAACCTAGCATTCGATGTTGGGACCCCGATTTTATTATCACGGAACTAGACATACTTGCTAATAAGTATGGAGTAAAAAATATTAAGATTGCTGATGAAATGTTTGTGTTACAAGAGGATCATGTTATGCGATTATGTGATCTTATTATTGAAAGAGGTTATGATTTTAATTTTTGGGCCTACGCCCGAGTAGATACAGTCAAAGATCGATATTTGGAAAAACTTAAAAAAGCTGGGTTCAATTGGCTTTGTCTGGGAATTGAATCCAAAAGCAAACATGTTCGAGATGGTGCTCAGAAAGGACACTATAGCGAACAAGATATCATAGATGTCGTTCGAAAAATTCAAGATGCCGGCATTTATATAATTGCTAATTACATGTTTGGATTACCCGATGATAACTACACATCAATGAGAGAAACTTTAGATCTTTCAAAAGAATTAAATTGTGAGTGGGCCAACTTTTATTCTGGCATGGCCTATCCAGGGTCAAAACTTTATGACTTAGCTCTACAAAAAGGTTGGGGTCTTCCAGAAAAATGGCATGACTTTTCCCAACATTCCTATGAACAGCTTCCTTTACCAACGGACCACCTTACTGCAGGCCAAGTTTTGAGCTTTCGCGACAATGCATGGCAGGAATACAATACAAACCCAAGATATTTGGACATGATCAAGGCTAAATTTGGGAAGGAAGTTTTGAATCATATTAATAAATTAACATCACATAAACTGAAACGAAAATTTGCAGCATAAATAAAACTAAGGAAATAATGGAAACTCTTCAAGAAACTAAATATGCCGTTTATGAGAGCAAAGCGTTATGGCTTAGAAATAAAGTATTGGAAATGGCCGTAAGCGTTAATAGTGGTCATGTGTCAACAGCCTTTTCCCAAGCTGAGCTTTTAGTAGCTCTGTACAATGGGAAAATATTAAATTACGACCCTAAAAATCTAAAATGGGACCAACGGGATCGATTCATATTGAGCAAAGGTCAGGGTGGCATAGGAATTTATCCTGTACTTGCAGATAATGGTTTTTTTCCTCTTAAAAACTTAGATAACTTTACTGGGCCAGGGTCTGTGCTAGGTGTGCATGCTGAATGGCATGTCCCTGGGATAGAAGTCTTAACAGGATCTCTTGGTCATGGTCTTCCCATGGCCACAGGAATGGCGCAAGCAGCCAGAAACGACAACAAAAAACATCTTATTTTTTGCCTGCTGGGAGATGCTGAATTGTACGAAGGGTCCAATTGGGAAGCAGCGACATTCGCTGGTCATATGGAGTATGACAACCTTATTTGCATTGTAGATCGAAACGGTCAAGGTGTCCTCGGACATACAGATTTAATTGAGTCTCCTTCGGACGGTCCCAGATTAAATCCTCTGGATGATAAGTTCAGGTCATTTGGTTTTGAAGTAAGGACAATCAATGGAAACCGCTTCGAGGAAATTTTTGAGGCTTTGAGCGATGTCCGTGAAAGAAAAGGCAAAAAACCCCTTATGATCATTGCAAATACTAAAAAGGGGCAAGGTTCCAAGCTCATAGAAGATCAAAGACTATGGCACTACCGTGTTCCAAAAGGGGAAGAACTGGACCAAATAAAAAAAGATCTCAATTCATAAAAGATCTGTTTCCAAAAATTATTAGGATTATAACGCGAGGTATAAAATGTCCGACCCGAAATTTACTATTGGAATGAGAGACGCTTTTTTTAATGCGTTATATGAAATAGCAAAAAAAGATAAAAATGTAATTATCATAACAGCCGATAATGGTGCTCCCACCCTAGATCAGTTTTCCCAGAATCTACCAAACCAGTTTTTTACCGTAGGGATTGCCGAACAACAAATGATTGGCATGGCGTGCGGAATGGCCGTTGAAGGTAAAAAAGTTTACACCTATGCTATCGCTCCTTTTGTAACGACTCGGGTACACGAATTCAACAAGCTTTGCTTGGGCGCAATGAATCTTCCAATTGTTAATCTAGGAGTAGGCGCAGGGTATGCCTATGACATTATGGGACCTACCCACCATACGGTAGAAGACATAACAATAATGAGGTCCATACCAAATATGAAAATCCATTCTCCTGCAGACAGTTGTACAGCAGCTAGTTTAGCTCAAATCTCTTATGACGACCCATCTCCACAATATATTCGCTTTGACCGAACTGGTATTCCTGATCTTTATAGCGATAAAAAGATAGACTTTAAAAGTGGCATGATAAAAATAAGGGGTGGTGAAGACCTATGTATTATAGCAACCGGAATCATGGTTCATCAAGCTCTCGAAGTCGCATCTGAATTACATAAAGAAGGTATCGAAGCCGGGGTTATCGATCTTCACCGCATAAAACCTATTACCAAAGATCTTTTAATGCAACACATTCAAGGGCATCAACAAATCGTGACTATGGAAGAACATCTCCTTGCTGGTGGAATGGGGAGCGCGATAGCCGAAATTTTGGTTGATGAAGGTATTTCGACGCCGCTTCTGAGAATTGGTCAAGATGATAAGTTTGTATTCGACCTTGGTGGAAGACGGGCAATTTGGGAAGCACATGGACTGGATATTCCTTCAATCATTAAGCAAATAAAGGATAAGTCGATTGTGCCAATTACACGATAACGAATAAAAAGTTGAATTATGATGACCCGAACCCCCGGTTGTCACTCTAAAGTAGGCAGTAAAAAAAAATTCTAGAGCTTCATTAAAAAGAGTAAAAACCTGCCTCAATATATTAAATCTTTCGAAATATCCTAAAAATCCTAATGCGCTATAGTTTAGCCGAGTCTAGCTGGGGCGAAGAAGAAATCAATGCAATGCGTCGCGTTATTGAGGCTGACCGTTTCACGATGGGTGAAAAGGTTAAACAGTTTGAAACCGCATATGCAAAAAAATTTGGCGTAAAGTATGCTGTCATGACCAATTCTGGATCTTCGGCAAATCTTGTTGGCCTAGCTTCTTTTTTCTTTAAACAAGAGAATCCACTCAAACCAGGAGACGAAGTAATTGTTCCATCTATTTCCTGGGCAACCACCTACTATCCTTTACAGCAGTATGGATTGAAATTAAAATTTCTAGATGTCGAGTTGGACACACTTAATATAGACATATCCAAGCTTGAAGAGGCGTTGACTCCTAAAACCAAAATGATTATTGCTGTCAGCATATTAGGGAACCCTTGCTCACTGGACGTTATACGCAAATTTTGTGATGACAATGGATTATATTTATTTGAAGATAACTGTGAATCTATGGGTGCGGAATTGAATGGGAAGTTTTGTGGCACATTTGGAGATATCGGAACCTTTAGTACTTTTTTTTCGCATCACATATCGACTATGGAAGGGGGGATTATTCTCACGGAAAATGAGGAAACCTTTCATTTAATGAAGTCTCTTAGAGCACATGGTTGGACGAGAGATCTACCATACGATTCTTCAATCTACGACCGAGGGGAAGATGATTTTTATGAGGCTTACCGCTTTATTCTCCCAGGATATAATGCTCGCCCACTAGATTTGAGCGGTGCCATCGGAATTGAACAACTCAAAAAATTAGACTCAATGATAGCTATTCGTCGAAAGAACGCTGAGGTTTTTGTTAGTCTTTTTTCCAAAGATGATCGTTTTATTATTCAAAAAGAAAATGGGAAAAGTAGTTGGTTTTCTTTTACAATCGTTCTCAACCCAAAATATGCAATTGATCGTTCTTCGGTAATGGAAGCTATGCGAACAGCTGAAATAGAATTCCGCATTATCACTGGAGGGTGTTTTCTAAGACACGACGTTATAAAATATTTTAATTACGAAACAGTTGGTGAAATTGTTAATGCTAATATCGCACATGATAGGGGGTTTTTTGTGGGCAATTACCCTCGAGATATCAAACCACAGATTGAAAGTTTATGGAAAGTTCTGGATTTGGCTGTCTCATCAAAATGAACTAGTTTATTGGGATTAATTAATGGAGGCAATCATTCTTGCAGGAGGATTAGGTAAGCGACTACGTTCGGCAGTTCCTAAACTGCCTAAACCACTCGCTCCTATAGCAGGGAAACCTTTTCTGACTTACCTATTTGATTTTTGGATAGCCCAGGGCGTAGATCACTTCGTTCTTTCCGTAGGATATAAATATGAAGCAATTCAACATGAATTCGGAGCTCATTATAAAGGTGCCCAAATAGATTATGCGATAGAGACTACTCCCTTAGGAACTGGGGGAGGACTTCTCCTTTCTTTGGAAAAACTGCGCTCATCGGAGCCATTTTTAATTCTCAACGGAGATACATTCTTCAATATAAACCGAATCGAAATATTGAATCACCACTCTACTAACGCAGCTGATATGACTTTGTCTCTATTCGAGGTGTCTCACAATAACCGATATAGCCCTGCTCTATTGGACGAGAATGGGTTCATTCATTCTTTAGAAAAACTATCTGAAATTTCCGAAAGCAACTGGGCTAATGGGGGGGTTTACTTAATGGAACCAAATCTACTAAACGAATATAAAAACCGCCCTCCTAAAAAATATTCTTTGGAAGACGAGCTGCTGCCTGACCTTCTTAAAAAGAAAAAACGTATAGCAGGATTTATCTCTCAAGGAGACTTTATCGATATAGGCTTACCTGAGGATTACCGCCGAGCTGAGGAAATATTATCTCGGTCTCACAATTGAGGAGATATTGTAATGGGGCATAACATCCTTGTGACAGGAGGTGCTGGTTATTTGGGTTCAATCTTAATCCCTGAATTACTTCAATCGGGGAACCGAGTAACCGTGTTGGATAACTTTACTTATAAGCAAAACAGTCTCGCCCATGTTTGCAACGATTCAAATTTTCAGGTCGTAAAAGGAGATGTGCGGCTCAAAA
>ERZ651768.3138-NODE-3138-length-11163-cov-3.361266_pt1 | contig 11163 bp, 9 predicted proteins | sample MGYA00514754_ERZ651768 | MGnify/ENA metagenome assembly ERZ651768 | reverse complement strand
TATCATTCCGATTCCCATTCCCAGAAAAGCCGCCACCAGCACCAGGTTAATAAAATAGGCGGTAATCCTGACATTGGAGGAAATGAAACGTATTAATGCCAGTTCAAAAAAAAGAATTAAAAAACTGTAACCGAAAAGTTTATATGAGGAAGGGGAGAAAATACTTTGAGATTGCAACGGTATTTTGCCTTTTTTGTTGGTAAATCGGGGAACGGTTGATTAAATTTCCTTACACTCCATTTTCTCAAGAGGCTGGGCCTGGCATTCTAGAGACTCGGTCATACCGTTCGCGACTTTGGCACAGGCCGTGCTCATACCCGTCATGATGGTGTCTTCCTTTGCCATGCCTTTTACTTTCTGGCAAACGATCTGGTCCTTGTATTTGATACAGACTTCGCATTGATACTTGTTGCCGGTCCACAGAAGATCAATTGAAACGCTGGCAACGAAGGCCAGAAATACCAGGGTAATGATAGTGCCTTTATTCATATTCCGAATATTTATTGGTTTTCAGGTTACGGATTGAGCAATGTTCGCTTCACGGCCGATGAAATAATGTTTTCGATAAAAGACAAGTTCCTGAAGCGATTCGCGGATATCCGTGAGGGCCATATGCTCATTGCTTTTTTTGGGGAATTTGGGACCGTCCGGGTACCAGCGGTTTACGAGTTCTTTGATTGAAGTCACATCAATACTTCTATAATGAAAATAATCATGCAAATCACACATATATTTGGAAAGGAATTTTCGGTCCTGGTGAATGGAGTTTCCGCATAAAGGGGACGTACCTTTAGGGCAGTATTTCTTGATAAATTCCAAAGTCCTTTTTTCGGCTTTCTCTTGATCTATCAAGGATTCGCGAACCCGCTTGACCAGTCCTGATGCTTTGTGATGCTTCGTGTTCCATTCATCCATTTTGTCCAGAATCTCGTCCCTTTGATGAATGGCGATACAGGGTCCTTCTTCAAGAACATTTAGGTCGCTGTCGGTAACCAGAGTAGCGATTTCGATGATGACCTCTTTTTCCGCATCCAGGCCAGTCATTTCCAGATCCATCCAAACCAGATTGTATTTCGATTTTCGAGCCATAAATTTTAGTTTTATTTTTTTCTGGAAGTTTTACCGGGAGTGGAAAAATGACCTGGTTTATATCAATCTCGGGCCTGTTTTGGCAAAAATTTTATTGTACCGTTCGGCAGAAATTACGGTTTTCCCCATTTGAAAATGTCTATTCCGTTAATGCATAAGAATTAAAAGCCAATTGTATCTTAAATTCATGGAAATATGAACTCTTCTTTAGGTCAATGCCGAATATCATGGGCTTTGTTAAAATCCCATTAATTGCCAGTTAAAGAGAGCGCGAGGCATTTATTTCCACCACCTGCTTTTATAAATTCACCCACGGGTTTAAGGATAACCCGGTAGCCTAAAGTCTGCAGTCTAATTATCAGGGCGGGGCTGGCATGATTTAAAATCAGGTTGTTTTCAATTGCGATGGCATTACATGCGAAATGAATGGCATCTTCTTCGTCTATCTCGATACGATCCCGGGCAGGAAAATATTCTTCAATGGATTGGAGGGATTCCTCGCTGAATGCCCCCGGATAATACATAACCCGCCCCTTGGTAGGAGCCAGCGTGATGCTGGTCTCTGGCAGGGGACAAAAGCAGGTATCTAAATGATAAAACATTGGATCAACCAGTTGTAATGTTACAATGCGCAGTGGGAATAACTTTTTGAGCAGGTCGCGTGACTGGGGATCGGTTCGAAACCCGTAACCCATCCACAACAGGTTGTTCCCGGGTTGAAATAGAGCATCCCCCTCTTCTTCAAAACGGAAAGGACCGGTCAAATCAGCAAGGCGGTAACCTTTCATGAGAAACCATTTTCTAAAATGGGTTTCTTCCCGGTGCCGTTCTGGATGTTTAAAATGGCTGGGAATAAATGCGTCCTCCCTGACCAAGCCAGCATTGGCGGTAAACACCATATCTGGTAAATGGGGCCGAGGTCTCAGCAGTTCTATCTCAGCAAATTTAGACAAGGATTTGAACAGGCTTTGCCACTGTTTTTTGGCCCTCTCAGGGTCAACGCTCCCCAGATTACCGGTCATCCAGGGATTAATGCTGTATTCAACCCCAAAATAATCCGGGGGACACATGAGAAATCGGAATTTCACTGCTCACCTCCGAACAAGAAAGCCTAGTATTCATTTAGATGCTTCTCAAAATAGGTTGGGTTTCAAAATTCATGATCGGAAAAAAGCAAAAGGGGAACAGGCGGACTTGGCAAACCGCCTATTCCCCTATGTGGAGGAGATGGGGGGAAGACCCGGTCATGGCACCGGGCTCGTTCCCCCCAAAAGGAAGGAGAAAAGTACTATACAAATTGTATAAAATTAATATTAAAGAAGTATTAATTCGGCATTAAAATTTTTTAATGTTAGAAAAAGGAATTTTAAAGAAGGTTTGGGGAAGGACCGGATAAAAAAATTGGACAGATAAGCAACGGCGGACATTAATCCAGCAGGTTGTCCAGATCCAGGATCGCATTCAAATAGGTGTCTTGAACCCTTTTGAGGTTCTTTTCCAGCCAAAGGTCGGCAAAATTCGGGGGGAAGCGGGCGAATCCTTTTATCTGGTTGATGGCCATACGGCAATCTCGATACCAGGAAATATTTTTATTTGCCTTAAATATTTTCATGGCTTTTTTAAATTCCTCGATTGCGGAATTCGGTTTCCTGTCACCAAAATATGCAAACGCCAAGCCCACCCGGCCCAGTCCTTCCTCGGGCTTTAACGTGGCCGTTCGTTTGAAAGCTTCGACAGCCTGTGAATATTGCTGCAAGGCCGCAAGGGCATTGGCAAGATGAAACCAGGAGTCGTAGTGACCGGGGTTGGATTCTGTTAGCGCCCTGGACATCTCGGCGGTTTTATCCAGTTTTCCTAGACGTGAATACGTATTAGTAAGTTTAAGTTTAGCGTAAAGAATAATGTCTGGAGGAGGGTTGGCATCAAGGGTTTTTTGCCAGTATTTAACGGCATCTTCAAAAAATTCATCCTTATCCAGATTCCGCGCCTTTTCCAGAAAGCTTTTATAACTTTCCTCAGATAAGGCCAGAGAAGGCAATAAGAAGAGGGAAACCAGCAGATAGAAAGTGATTTTTGCCAGTCTGGGAGAATTTGAATTAAACTTCATGACAAATATTTATGAGCTGGGTGTCAGCTCTTCCTGTAAAAATAACGGTTCCCCGGTTAACAGAGGCTGCAGGGATTTTTTAAAAGTTTGAATAAAGTGTTCCTGATTATTCATAATTTTTTCTACATCTTCAGGGCGCAGGTAGAAAACATTTGAAGCGGTACCCTGATAGGTGTGAAGGACCGCTTTCTGACATTCCATATGGGTGTCAGAGAATACTTTAGCTTCCATCATGAATGTGCCTGGCAAGTTGTGGGTCGATAATTTTACGGATCGCCCGATGGTTTTCATTTTAAATTTGACTTCCTTAAAAAGTGGCTTTTCTGAAACCCTGCTAATGGTCTTTCCTTTGAATATAGATGCCAGCGGTTCCTGGTTGATAAAGATTCGGCGCAGATCGTCCTGGATACGTTGTCGGATAAAAAAGAAATTTACGGAGTCAATGGGTTTCCCGGTGGAATCGATAACTTTAAAGACATCAAAAACCTTGTCGCGAAAGGTCTGAATATTGGCTTCGACAATATCCAATTGGTTGAACGCCAAAACCGCAGAAATCTTATACAGAAATCCCCGGATATCCTGGGTGCAGAGGATCAGTTCAGAAGGTTGCCCAGGCATAAAAAGCATTTCTGCCATGAAAGGTTCCCGCGACTGGGTAAATTTATTATAGATTTCCAACTGCGTTTGCAGTTCCCGGGGAAGGCGAACCATCTTCAGAAACTCCAGTTTGACGTTATTGGGAACACTTTCCCGCCTCTTGTGGTGAAGGGTGTATTGGTAAAATAGTTTTAATTGCTCGATCTGCGAGGAGGACAGGTCCATTTTGGTTCCGCCGCGATCCGCGTGGGTAAGCAGAACCAACATCTTGAGCCTTTCCTTATCATGGTTGACGAGGTCGAGCACCATGTCATAGGTGTCATCGGCTTCCGGATCGAGAAGCATCAGGTCGTACATGGTCAAATGTTTTTCCACTAAAAAGGAAACATCATCCACCCTTTTGGGTTTGTCGCTATAACCCAGGTTCTTCAAAATCTGTGGGATCATTTTCGCGCCGACCAACTCCTCGTTCTGATCGCCAACCTTTGTGCCCTTGCCGATATCGTGCAGTAAAACGGAAAGTTTCAGGGCCGTTTTATCCCTTTGGGAGTGATAAAGCTCGGAAAGAAAGGGATCGGCGGTATCACGGAATTCCAACCCATTTAAAACATCCAGAGCGGAAAGTATATGGATGTCCGTTGGAAATTTATGCACATAAATATCCTGCAACAGGCCTTTCAGGTTATTAAATTCGGGGATGAAATAATCCCCCAATATTCCGAATTCATGGAGCAGGCGGATGGCTTTTGAAAAATATTTTCCCCGGATAATGCGTTTAAAGCAGTTCTGGATTTCCAGTTTGGATTCTTCATCCATGGAAATGGGATACGCCTTATCAACATGTTGCTCAATGGCGCGTATCACTCCATAGGATAAATAATAATTCCTTTCAGCGACCCAAATAAAAACCTTGAACAGCCATAAAGGTTCCTGGGTGAACAGATTTTCAGGCTTTTTCTCAAAGTAAATTTGATTCTGCGTATTGAGGGCAAAGAACTCTGAAAGGCATTTCTTTTTTTTGGTGTCTGCTGCCATACTCTCCCAGTATAGGTTCCGGCTGAACCGCTTAAGGGGATAAACAGCACCGAAAAAATAAGTTTGGAAAAAAGTCTTAACATCGAACCCCATAGACTGTGCAATTTTTTCCCGCACTTCAAAGCTCATGGTATCCCGGTGTGTGCCTTTCTGGAAAGTATGCAGAAATAAACGGACCCGGGATAAAAGGCGGAGCCCGTTTTGCATGCTCTTATAAGCCAATGGACTCAGCAGATTTTTTGCAAACAATTCATTGAGCAGTTCAAACTGGTTGGTGGTCGTCATATTTTGAAGAAACCTTACGGATACCAATGCCCAGTACAGGCGGCGTATTTCCTCTTTAATATTCGGTTCCTGCTTAAAGACGGTATTCTGGACTTCATAACATCCTTCATGACTCAAACAATGTTTTTGAATCTCCTCGCGATAAAGCAGGCTGACCGTTTTAATAGAACTTTTAAATTCGCTATAAACCAGGGAATTGCCGGCTACAAAACGATGCTCCAAAAGAGCCATAAATTCGGAAACCTTGGCAGGGTCCTGGTCCTTTTCAAACGTTTCGTTTTCGGTGTAGCAGGCATTAATGGAGGCTGGAAAAATATCCTGAAAGATGAACAGGTACTCAAAATGCCGGATAATTTGCTCCGCGTTTTTTTTGTCGCTTTCACTAATAGATGATTCTGAAACGATTTCGATGTCCACATCTGACCGGAAATACATTTCCTCTCTACCATAGCCGCCACGCGCAACAATGGCAACAGGGACGGATTGTGTGGTCCATTCCTGGTTGTTCTGGTGGTTGAAGTACCAGACAGCGGAATAAAAACTGGCTTGCACGAGAGTGTCTACCAATGCAGTTTGCTTGAGCAACACCAGGTGGCAGTTGTCGGATTTGCCACACTCTTTTTGGAGCAAGGCGGTTTCTTTCTGGACCAGTTCAATAGCCCGATCTTTAAATCCCAGATAAAATTTCTGCGGGTCGATTTCAGAGTTGTTGGACGATTGTCCTGCTTGATGAAGAGAAACTATTTTTTGTTGGAGTTGTTGCCGATATGTTTCGACAAGTTTGCGGTTGGATTGATATAAATCACTCATGGGGAGTGCAAACTAAAAATGTTATTGAACCCGATTCATAGATTATAAACAGATTATTTTTGCCCAACAAGGCCGTTTCAGAATAAACCTAAAATACTAAAAATTCAAGGGTTTACCACCACTAGTCGCGGGACCAGCTAGCAAAGAGCTATCTCGGCTGAAAGAGCCATTGCTAATTCCCTCCCACGCGTGGTATCCCCTCCTTTGCCTTCAAGCCCCGGAGGGGTAGGAGTGGGCTAGAGGGTGCGCCCCATTAATTCGGCGAAGGGCCGCAGGTTTTCCATAAGCCGGTCAAATTTTTCCGGTTTCAGGGACTGCGGTCCGTCGGAAAAAGCTTTGACGGGATCGGGGTGAACCTCGATGATCAGCCCATCGGCACCGGCGGCAATGGATGCGCGTGACATGGATTCAACCATTTCCCAATGCCCGGTCGCATGGCTGGGGTCTATGATGATGGGGAGATGAGTTTCCTTTTTCAAGACCGGTATACAGCTGATATCCAGAGTGTTTCGGGTTGCGGTTTCAAAGGTGCGGATGCCTCGCTCGCAAAGAATCACCTGCTGATTGCCTTCGGAAAGAACATATTCGGCGGACATCAGAAACTCCTTAATCGTGTTCATCATGCCCCGTTTCAAAAGAATGGGTTTGTTTATCTTTCCCAGTTCTTTCAACAATGAGAAATTCTGCATATTCCGGGCTCCGACTTGAATGATGTCGGCATATTTTGCAACCAGATCTATTTCACGGGGGTTCATAACTTCGGTGACAATCGGCAGTCCGGAAACCTCCTTGGCAGCAGCCAGGAGTTTGAGCCCGTTCTCTTCCAGTCCCTGAAAGCTATAGGGGGAAGTTCGAGGCTTGTAAGCGCCTCCTCTCAGAAAGTTTGCTCCGGAACCTTTAACCAGATTCGCGGTCGTGCATATCTGTTCCTTGCTTTCCACCGAGCACGGGCCCGCGATGATGGTGATAGCAGGTCCACCGATGGCAACCCCATCGGCTTGAATCACCGAGTTGCTGGGTTTCACTTCACGGCTGGCAAGTTTGTAAGGCTTGAGAATAGGGAAAACGCTTTCTACCCCGCCCATGGTTTCAATGGATTGAAGGCGGTCTTTTCCTCGTTCATCGCCCACGGCCCCAATCACTTTGCGTTCCACACCGACAATTGCATGCGGGGTGTAGCCGAGTTCCCGGATAGTGTCTTCAACCTTTTCTATTTCCTCCGGGGTTGCATCCGGAGCCATCACGATGATCATTGAACGCTTGCCTGAAAATGGAAACTATAAAAACCAGTGTATCATTCCAGATTAAGTATCTGGAGAGTAAAATAAATGTTTCTAATAAGAAATTTTCTAACCCATCAAGCCGGGTCCATCCAGCGTATTCATTTTTACTATCTCCCCAATGGGCCTGCTATAGTCCCTGGGCCGCGGATCATCTTTTTTATATCCCAAGGTCATTAGCATCACTGGAATATAATTGGACTTGAGATTGACCAGCTGGGAAACCGCTTCCGGATCAAACCCGATCATCGGCACCGTTGCCCATCCTCGATTATGGGCCGCCAGCATCAAAACCATAGCCGCCAGCGAGGCATTGTGGATCGCTTCATCCCTTTGAAGCTGGTCTTTGCTGTCATAGAAATTTTTTATCATGGGTAGAACCTTTTCCTGTACTCCCTGGGAGGCATATTGGTAGATTTCAGGGGCATCCTGATAGGCATTCAGCTTGCCGCAAATAACAAGCAATACTGAGCAGGTCCCCACCTACTCCTGGCCCCAGGCGGCTTGCTGGATTTTTTCTTTAATATCCGGTTCTCTGACCGCGATAAATGTCCCGTGTTGCAGGTTGAAGGAACTCGGGCTCAATACCACTTCCTGTATTAGTTCTTTTAACTCAGCGTCGCTTATTTCCTTGCCGGGCTGGTAGGATTTAATGGATCAGCGTTGTTGAACAATTTCTGAAAATTCCATGGTGAATCTTTTTTAAAATATTTTGTTTAATTAATGTCCGCAGTTTTTGCACCCAGGAAAGAGGAAAAGCGTTTTGTAATAAAACCATCTGCAGAGAATCGGCCTCCTCCGCTGATTAAAAGAGAAAGACATAAGGCAATTGCCAGAAGATGATATTCAAAACCCTCCCCACCCTGTTTGCCCGACCAGTTCATAAAAAAGCCATTTCCCGCATGCGCCATGACTATAGCGCCTGACATAATGAATAAAATTCCCATGGCGCAAAAACGGGTCAGGAACCCGGCGATCAAACCCAGCGCACCCAGGGATTCACCCAGAATAACCAATATGGCAACGATCATTGGCATTCCTATTTGGTTGGTAAAAAACCCTAATGTTCCCTCAAGCCCATATCCTCCGAACCATCCAAGAAGTTTCTGGGCTCCGTGGGGAAGCATAACGATTCCAAGCATCACGCGAATAATAAGATTGTTTATGCTCTCATCTGTTTGAAAGAATGCTTTCATATGATTGTCCTTTCTATCGATTTCGGTATAGGGGATAGTCTACCTTTGCCGGAACTTCAATTATTGCCACGCGTAAAAGAGAATCGGGACCAGCTTGAATAGAAATATCCCCGCGTTGTTTGGCATGAATCAATGCAAAGTCCTGCCTGTCGATATAATGCTTTGCCCCGGTCTGAATGTCGAACAAAATACCTTTGCCGGAAATAACCACCACTGCCAGAGTTTTTTCATGATCGAGAGTGTATTGAAATTGCCGGTCTTTCTCGATGGAAATATATTTCATTTTTGCTTCTGACTCAAGAACAACCGGCGAGTCCTTTCCAATGAGGGTCTTGAGAGTAACGCCATCTTGCCATTCGATGGGGAAATCCACGCTCTTATACTCATTATAAGTGGGTTCGCTTCGTAGTGTTTTCTGGATATCAGGATCAAACCAGATTTGAAAAAATTCATTGAAATCTCCAACAGTCTCTTCTTCGTGAGAAATCCCCGACCCGGCCTGAATGACTTGGGCTCCTCCGGCCTGGACCCGACTCCGGTTTCCTAAAGTATCGTAATGTCCGATCCCTCCTTCCAGAGCATAGCTCATGATTTCGAAACCCTGGTGGGGGTGCAAGGCTATTTTCCCATACCCCTTCGGGGCATGAAAGCAAATGAAGAGGATATAACAGGGGCATGAAGTTAGCGGAAGGAATATCACAAGTCGAGATAACTCTTTGCCCGTCAGATAAAGTTATTGCAATTGAGTCCAGCGTTACGCTGGCACGTCCAGTGTAGGGAACATTTTATGCTTAAATTAGAGGGCGAATTCCCTTAGAATAAGCGTTAACAATTGACTTCAAATTAAGGAAGGGACCCATGTCCAACCAAGTCCGCACAATAATTCTTTTTGTAGTCTTTCTAATGGCTATATGGGGGGCAAGCCTCATTTCGGCGGAAGAAAACTCGGGTTCTCAGGCAGATGGTGAAAAGGCGTTTTCGCTGGGGAAGTATGTGGAAGCCGAAAAATTTTTTCATGCTCTTCTCGAAAAGGAACCGGACAATTTTATTACGCTGAAAGCCCAGGCCAACACCAAGATAAAGCTGAAAAAATACGATGAAGCAGAAAAACTGCTGGATAAAATTCTCGCCATGCCGTTATCTACCGGCCGCGACATCCTGATTTATACCGAAGGCGAATCGGAACCTCTTGAGGCAGAGTTGGTGGATGAAAACGTAATGGCTATGGATGAATCTGAAAAAAGCGACGATGCGTTCAGCCAGTTTTTAAAAAAAGATCATGAGGGACCCGTCCCGCATTACCGAGTGTTTCTAAAAAAATCTGGGAAAATGAAGCTATTTCTAAAAAGCCGGACCCGGCTCCAATATTCCGGAATTCCTGCTGCCACCCGTGAAAAAGTTGAGGCTTTGAAGGCCAAAGTGATGAAAAAATCCATTTCCGCCAGCCAGGTAAAACCGGAGGAGGAACTGGTTGCGATACCGGGAGGATGTTTTCAGATGGGGAGCCAATTGGGAGATCTGGATGAGCAACCTGTCCACAAGGTTTGCCTGTCTCCATTTAAGATGGCGAAATATGAAGTGAGGCAAAAATTTTTCCAAACGGTTATGGGCTACAACCCTTCCCAATATGTTGGCGGGGACCTTCCTGTAGAAACTGTGTCCTGGGAAGGGGCCAGAGACTATTGCAGAAAACAGGGCCTGCGACTGCCGACCGAAGCGGAATGGGAGTTTGCGGCCCGTGGGGGAACACAAGAAGAATATTATTGGGGGCAAAGTATGACCGGCAAGGAGGCAAATTTCTGCGACAGCACTTGTGTTCTCAACACCCGGGACCCCAATTTGACAGATGGTTTTAAGAATTCCGCCCCAGTGGGGTCTTTCCCTCCTAATCCTTTTGGACTTTATGATATATCGGGTAATGTGAGCGAGTGGGTGCAGGATTGGATGGCCATCGATGAAAACTACTATGTGATGAGCCCGGAGAAAGACCCGCTCGGGCCCCGTTCGGAACTGTACGCCTGTAGCGGGGCGAATTGCGTTGGGTCAATTTCTATCACCTATAAGGTTTATAGGGGAGGGGGCTGGAACCAGGCTTTTTCAAAAATGAGATCGGCTAACCGCAAGGCTGCACACTTTCAGCTTAAGGAAGATGGAACTGGTTTTAGGTGCGCCAGGGATCAAAGCCCATAACCGATTTGGGTGTTTGGCCTAAATTAGTTTTGACCGGAATACTAACAGTTTCTCTTCTGTCATTTCCATCATGGTAGGCAGGATTCCCCCAACTCCTAAACCTGAGGCTTTGCGGCCGCCGAATGGCATCCAATCGACCCGGAACGCGGTATGGTCGTTGATCATAACAGTGGCCGCGTTCAATCTTTTGGCGGTATCCAGAGCGGTATCCACATTGCGGGTAATCACCGCGGCCTGAAAAGAAAAGGGGACGAGGTTGGCTCTTTCTATAGCTTCCAAACGGTCTTTGAATGAATAAATATTGACGACCGGCCCGAAAATCTCACGGGCGGAGACATTGGCCTTATCTGATGGGTTGAGGATGACAGTGGGAGCGTAACAGGTGGTGCCAATTTTTTTTCCTCCTGTTAGTATTTTCGCGCCTTCATTTTGCGCTTCTTTTACCCATTGATCAACACGGTCTACTTCTCTTTCCAGAATCAGCGGACCCACTTCCGTTTTTTCATCGGTCGGATCGCCAACCACTAATTTTTCTACGATGGTCACCAGCTTGCTGGAGAATTCTTCTACGATG
>ERZ651768.3135-NODE-3135-length-11170-cov-3.244478_pt1 | contig 11170 bp, 10 predicted proteins | sample MGYA00514754_ERZ651768 | MGnify/ENA metagenome assembly ERZ651768 | reverse complement strand
TCGGTCGCTGTAAGGTATCTCATTAGCTCAGGTTTTGTAATATGTCCGATTATAGAAATATGCGGTTGAGTTGACCCAACAGGACTATTTCTATGATTTCATCAGCTGCCACTCAACGGGGCATAGTTCCGGTTCCCATCAAAGACGTGGCAGGAAACCAAGTTGGGCTGTACAAGGGTAGCTATGCCTTGGTAATTGGTGTCAGCGATTACACAGAAGGTTGGCAAGACCTCGAAAGTGTTCCCAATGAGGTTGATGACTTGGTTTCTGCGTTGGAGGAACAGGGGTTCCATGTCGTCAAGATGTTGAATCCCAATTCCCGGCAACTAAAAGAAGTCTTCGAGGATTTCATCGCCCAATACGGATTTGACCCCGACAACCGTTTGCTATTCTTCTTCTCCGGTCACGGTTATACCCGCCAAGTTGGAAATATAACCAAAGGCTATTTAGTTCCCACCGATGCGCCTATTCCCGAACATGATCCAAAAGGTTTCAAGAATAAAGCTCTGAGTATGAAACAAATTATTACTTGGGCAGAAGGAGAAATCGAATCGAAGCACGCCCTGTTTTTGTTCGATAGTTGCTTTTCCGGGACCATTCTAACCAGCCGAAGTAGGCCACCAATTCCTCGCCCAATTAGAGATTCGACAAATCACCCGGTCAGACAGTTCATATCAGCGGGAACTGCCGGGCAATTAGTACCTTCGCAAAGCGTGTTTGCTCCCTATTTTATTCGGGCGTTAAAGGGCGATGGGGATTTGAATCGGGATGGATATGTTACTGGAACGGAGTTGGGTCTTTATTTGCGAGATCAAATCATGGGTGGCGATACTCATCAGACTCCGCAGGTCGGTAAAAGTTTTAATCCTAACTTCAATGAAGGCGACTTCGTGTTTTCATTGTTGGGTAGAGAGCAGATGGAGCAATCCGTTGACTCGATTGTTCGGGAACGGGAAAAACTGGAGCAGGACCGCTTGAACTTGGAGGAAAAGGGAAAGCGAGTCGCGGCCCTGCAACTCCTGAACGAGGAGAAGCGGAAACTGGAGGAGGAGAAACAGCGGCTCAAGGAGGAACAAGAAAAATTTGCAAGGCTGATGCCGAGAGATAATCCGTCAGCCAAATCTGGCGGTAAATGTCCGCAACCGCGGAAAACTAAATCGGCTCCTGGTGGCATTAGTAAGAAAGATAAGACGGGGAAAGCTAATTTGGCTAACGGAAAGAAAATTTATTTAAAAACTGCAAAGCCGATGGCTTGTAAAATGTGCCATGGTGACAAAGGCGATGGCGGTGGAAAATTGGGTAAAGCCCTGAAGCCTCGTCCCCGTAACTTCACCTGCGCGGCAACGATGAAGAAAGTTTCTGCTGGCCAGATGTTCTATATCATCAAAAATGGTTCTAAGGGAACCGGTATGGTTGCTCATAAAAAAACCTTGAAGGATAAAGAAATCTGGGATGTTGTGAAGTACATCCGTACCACCTTTGTAAAATAAGCGAAATTTTTTTAAAGGGGTAAGCCGCTTGTGCGGTTTACCCTTTTTTTGTGCCTTTTTCACGGGTGGAGCAAAATGGTATAATAAATCCGATTAGAATTATCTCCGGAGTATTCTTTGATTACCCGCCTTTTTGGGGTTCCTCAGTCGTTGAAAATTTTACTTCTGATTTGGGTCGTGTTGCTGGCACCTCTGTCTTTAGAGGCGCAATCGCCGGGGAGTGTCGGGAGTGCGGGAAATCCTCTGCGAATGATGTTTGTGCCTTCTGGAGATGCCCAGGTGATCCTGAAGGGCGGCAAGGAAATCGGCCAGCTTTTGCAAAAGGCTACCGGACTGCATTTTAAAACCTCTGTGGCAACCAGTTATGCGGCGGTCATTGAGGCGATGGGTGCCGGGAAGGTGGATATCGGCTGGCTGGCTACCTTCAGTTATGTCCTGGCCCATGACAAATATGGGGTAGAGCTTTTGTTGGTGGTGCAGAGATTTGGCAGTCCTTTTTACCGGGGCCAAATTATGGTTCGGGCGGATAGTGGCATTCAGGACCTCGCCGAACTGATGGGAAAGCGTTTTGCGTTTGTCGATCCCGCTTCCACATCGGGGCATTTGTATCCCAAAACCCTTCTCATGTCACAAGGGTTTGATCCGGAGCATTTTTTCAAAAAAATCGTTTTTGTCGGGTCGCATAACGCGGTGGTTCTTGCCATATATAAAGGGGAGGTCGATGGCGGGGCGGCCTATGATGGTTCCCGGGCAGCGGTGGCTAAAATGTTTCCGGATGTGTTTGATAAGGTCAATGTCATTGCCTACACCAAAGAGATTCCCAACGATACGGTCTCTGTCCGAAAGGGGCTTTCAGGAGATTTAAAAATGAGAATTCGGGACGGACTTAAAAAATTGTCGAGGTCCCCTCAGGGTAGCAAGGTTCTTAAGAAACTTTATGGCATCAGTGGGTTTACAGACCTGGATGGGTTGTTTGACCCGGTTCGGGAAGCGGGCCGTTTGTTGAATTTGAACCTAAGTGATTTGAATCCATGACTGCTATATTGAAAATAGACCGGCTGTGTAAGACTTATGATAATGGCACCTCCGCCCTGAGAGAGATTTCCTTTTCCGTTGAGCCGGGAGAATTTGTGGTGATACTGGGTAAAAGTGGTTCCGGAAAATCCACTCTCATGCGTTGCATCAACCGGTTGGTGGAGCCCACCTCTGGCCGGATTTTCCTGGATGGGGAAGAGGCCACCGGTGCTACGCCGAGTCGGTTGAGGGCATTAAGGAAAAAAATTGGGATGATATTCCAACAATATAATCTTATCCCCCGCTACTCGGTTCAAACCAATGCCCTGATGGGTCGTCTGGCCTGGACTTCATCGATTGCCTCCTTGATAAACTGTTTTTCGGCCGAGGATGTGGAGCGTTCCAGTCAGGTTCTTGATCGGCTGGGTCTTTCCGAAAAATATTTTGACCGCTCGGAAAACCTTAGCGGTGGACAACAGCAAAGAGTGGGATTGGCCCGGGCCTTGATGCAGGGACCGGAGTTGATTCTTGCCGATGAGCCGGTATCCAGCCTGGATCCGGCCACTTCACGGCAGATCATGAAACTGCTGGCGGAAATTAATGATAAAGATGGTGTGACCCTATTGTGTAACCTGCACCTGCCGGCACTGGCCCGGGAATTCGGCTCGAGAATTCTGGCCCTGAGCGAAGGTCGGATCATTTATGATGGGCCTGCGGGAGCCCTGAGTGAGGTGGAGTTAAATTCCCTTTACCTAGGCGAGTGAAAATTTGATAACGTAAAGTCATGATAGTTTGGGAACTGATAATATGAGTCAACCTGTTCCAACCGAAAAACAGTTAAGACAATACGGCCTGATGATGGCCGGGATGCTTTCTTTTTTTGTGGCCCTGTTTTTTTATAAGGCCTGGCACACTGCTGGAATGGCTCTGGCAGTCTGGGTCCTGTTTTTCCTGACGCTGGGATTGTTGGCGCCCATCCGCCTGGCACCGGTTTACCGAGCTTGGATGAAATTCGCGGAGGTGATCGGGAACTTTAATTTCAAGCTGATTCTGGGGCTGATGTATTTCGTAATGTTCACCCCGATGCGTGTGCTGGCTTCATTTTTTCGGGAAGACCCTTTAACCCGGAAAATTGAGCCGGAAAAGGAAACTTATTGGCATGACTACGAGCCCCGCAGTCAGGATCCGAAACGCTTTGAACGGCAGTTTTAATCCATTTGATTCGGGTAGAAATTTCCCATTCGTTGGAGAGGTTATTTTTTATGGAAAAAGTACATAAAGAGATTTTAGGGTTGATGGGAAAAATCGATATTGATTGCAGGGATGAAAAAGACGCCATCATCATTGATTTGGCCGGTCAACTGGATATTTACAATTCCCACGATATTACCTTGCTCGTGGAAGCGTATAGAGAAAGAGGGTTCCATAAATTCATTCTGAATCTGAAAAAAGTCACCTATCTCGACAGCTCAACCATCAGTGTTTTTATCCATTGCTATCAGATGCTTAAAGATGAGGGCCGATTTGTCTTGGCCGGGCTCCATGGAGCGCCCAAGGAAGTTTTTGAACTGACCAAACTTCATGAGGTTTTCCAAATTTTCCCTGATGTGCCCAGCGCGATGGAATAGCCACCCTCTAGCGAGGGAGGCAACTAGCAATAGCTTTTTACCGCTAGCAACAACTCATCTCGGCTGAAAGAGTTTCTGCCAGTTGCCCCTGCGGCTAGCGGCCTCCCCTGCCAAGGGGGCCCGGTCTTGAATATGAGATATCATGTCTTACTAGAAATTTCGATCCTGATTATTTTTTTCCTTGGATCTGTTTTCTCTCCGTCTGATGCCGCCGATTTTTTTCCTTATAAAGATGTGGGGGACGGTAACCCCGCAACATCGGTCATATTGACCCTGGTAGATGGGGTAGTGGTGGACCCGGATGGAAATATTTACCTGTCGCATCGTTCCAAAAACCGTATCAGAAAAATCACGCCAGATGGAATCATCACTACCATAGCGGGTAACGGGACTGCCGGGTATTCTGGAGATGGCGGCCCCGCGCTGGAGGCGGCCCTGAACTTTCCCGCAGGATTGGCACTGGATAGCGAGAATAATTTATATATCGCGGACCGCAATAACCACCGTATTCGCAAGGTTACGCCCGATGGCATCATCACCACCGTGGTGGGAACGGGTGCGCGTGACTTTGGCGGTGATGGGGGCCCGGCGTTGGCGGCCCGTCTTAACCTGCCGTCAGATGTTGAAGTGGGACCCAAAGGTAACATCTATATTTCTGACCGGTCCAACAATCGTATCCGCAAAGTGGACCAGGATGGAATTATCACCACCGTTGCGGGTTTGGGGTTGGCGGGTTTTGGTGGAGATTTCGGTCTGGCCATAGACGCTTTGCTGAAATATCCTTTTGGAATTTCGTTGGACCGGCATGGCAACCTGTATATCGCTGATCGGGGTAACAACCGAATTCGCAAGGTGGATACCCAAGGAATCATCACCACCTTTGCCGGTGACAGCATGCATTCGTTTGGTGGGGATTATGGCCCGGCTACCTATTCCAACCTGGCTTATCCTACGGATGTGGTGGTGGATGCAGAGGGTAATATATACATCGCTGACCGTAATAATAACCGAATCCGAAAGATAGACGGACAAGGGGTTATCACGACATTTATGGGGATAGGCGGGACCGATTTTAACGGTGATAACGAAATTGCTCCGGAGACCAGCCTGCACCTTCCTTTTGCGCTGGCAATTCACCCCAATCACCAGTTGGTTGTGGTCGATCGCACTCATTTTCGCGTGCGCAGTGTCGGGTTGAAAGATTATATCGTCACAACGGTCGCCGGTAATGGCAAATCGCTTTTTAAAGGGGATGGGGGCCCCGGACGGGGAGCTACGCTGAACACGCCTTCAGGAATTGTGGTCGACAGCCACAACAATATTCTGTTTGCTGATTTACAACACCACCGGATTCGCAAACTGGCTCCTAATGGCATCATTACCACGTTTGCCGGAAACGGGTTTGAAGGCAATGAAGGAAATGGGGGTTCGGCGTTGGAGGCAGCTTTGTTCTTGCCTTCGACAATTGCGATCGATCATGAGGACAATCTTTATGTGGTACACCGGCTTGGCAATGGCTGGGTCATTCGAAAAATAGATGCCGGAGGTACGATAACGCATTTTGCGGGTAATGGACAACAAGGCAGTGACGGGGATGAGGGGCTGGCGGTAGAGGCTTCGTTCTATACCATAAGTGATATTGCTACCGATAATGAAGGGAACGTGTATGTTTCAGATTCCTCAAACCGTTCGATTCGTAAAATTGGGCGGGATGGCATAATCCACATGGTGTTGGATGAGACCATGGTGTCGATGGGGGAAGAGTTTCATCCCAACAGTGTTTTGGTGGATGATGAGGGGACGATTTACTTTTCTGATTCAGGAGGTAGCCGGATCAGTAAATTGGGCACCGATGGGACCTTTCAAGTTATTGGTGGGAGCGGACAATTTAAGGACAACGGGGATAACGGTCTTGCGATTGATGCTGGCATCAGGTCTCCGGGCGGATTGGTTCTGGGCTCTGATGGGACTCTCTACCTGGCTGAAGAACAAACTGCTAGAATCAGAAAGATAGATGGGCGCGGCATCATTTCTCCGGTTACGGGAACCGGCGTACCGGGTTTTTCCGGAGACCGTGGGCCTGCCAACCAGGCTCAGGTGAAAAGTCCTTTCAGAATGGTTTTTGATAAAAACGGAAATTTGATTTTTACTGATCGGGACAACAACCGAATCCGAAAAATTGATGTTCAAGGCAATATTTCTACTCTTGCCGGTCACGGTAATTTTGGTTGGATGCAGGATGGTCTGGAAGTCAGAATAACCGTGCAGGACTTTCCTTAATATGCCGGTGGATCCTTTTTTCAAAAAGATTTTGCATATAACACTCCTATTTCTGTGGACTGTATTTTGTTGGAGTTTGGGCACGGCTTGGGCATTGAATGTCAATGAACTGGTCCTCAAAGAGCTGAAGGGAAATGGCACCTGGCTGGATCTCAGGTACAGCGGGACTTTTGGTGAGGAGGGGACTAAACAGTTGGCTAAATCTCGACTGTTAAGAAACCTGCGCTTTCTGGGTCTGCGAGAACATAATATCGGGGACGGGGGAGTGAAAGCCTTGGCTGCATCGAAGTATTTGAAAAACCTTGAAGGTCTCAACCTGTTTTATGGAAAAGTTGGACCTGAAGGAGCCAAAGCCATCGCTTCATCGGAGAATTTCAGTAGACTGAAATATCTTGGCCTGTGGGGCAATCCATTGGGAAAAGAAGGGGCTCGAGCCTTGGCGCAATCGACGACCCTGTCTCAGCTTTCTTCGCTGGACTTGACCGGCAGCAGTATTGGAACAGAGGGCGCGCGGGCGCTTGCCAAGTCGCAAATCCTTAAAAACCTCAAGGAGCTCAGGCTTGGGCACAATCAGTTGGGAACGGAAGGTGTCGAGCTTTTGGCCAGTTCTCCTTATTTGACCCAACTGGAAATACTGGACCTCTCTGAAAACGGAGTGGGACCTGGGGCGATGAAGGCCCTTATTGCCTCTGCCTGGATTTACAATTTAAAAGAGTTGCTGTTGAATAAAAACCAGATTGGAGACGAAGGGGTGAAAGCCCTGGTGAGTCGTTCCTTACCCTTGCAGAAACTGGATTTGCAGTGGAATGGGATTACCCGAGTTGGGGCGATTGCACTGGGAGGGGCGGTGGGAATGAAGCAATTAAAGCTCTTGGATCTTTGGGGAAATTTTATTGAAGAGGATGGTGTCCAAGCCATCAAACACTCAAAAACCCTCGGGCCTGTGACGAATCCGGTTTACCCTGGTGAACCGGAGCAGAATTAAATGAAATAGAGCAGGGGTGTTATAATCCTGCTTTGAATGAAGTGAAATAATGAAGAAGGGTTTTTGAATAGACTATGAACGTTTCTGAAATAGCGAAAAACGCCAATGCTTCCGCATTGGTTCTGGCGCATCTTTCCACCGATTTAAAGAATCAGGCTTTGGGGTTGATGGCGGATGCCCTGGAGGAGCATTGTGATGCCATTTTGTCGGCGAACAAAAAGGACATGGAGTTCGCGAAAGATGAGGGAATCAGCAAGGTATTGATTGCCCGGTTGGCCTTGAATGTGGAAAAAGTTCGGGGGATGGCAAAGGGTATTCGCAGTGTGGTGGCATTGCAGGATCCGGTTGGGAGGGTTAAAAGTGTCATGGAGATGGATCAAGATCTGGTGGTTGAGCAGGTCACTTGTCCGATCGGCGTGATTGGGGCGATTTTCGAGTCCCGGCCCGATGCGGTGCCGCAAATCTCCTCCCTGTGCTTCAAATCAGGCAATGCGGTCATATTGAAGGGAGGAAAAGAGGCGCAGAACTCCAATAAGGTGATCGTTAAACTTTTGGTGGAGGCGATAAGCAAAGTACCCGGTGTTCCCAAGTCTGTGGTTCAGATGATTGAGACGCGTGCGGAAGTCGTGGACATGCTTAAGGAAGAAAAATACATCCATTTGACTGTCCCCCGCGGCGGTAACGCCTTCGTGAAGTATATTCAGGAGAATACAAAAATCCCGGTTCTGGGACATTCCGAAGGAGTTTGCCACGGCTATATTGATAAATTCGCGGACTTGAATAAATCCTTTCGCGTATGCTTGGACTCGAAGTTGCAATACCCTGCGGCTTGCAACGCCATGGAGACACTTCTGGTGCACAAGGATATTTATGCAAAGATTTTGCCCGATTTAGTGGCAAAACTTAGAGAAAAACAAGTGGAATTGGTGGGGTGCATAAAAACCTGCAAAGTGGTGCCCGAGGTCTCCCCGGCCTGTGAGTCGGATTGGGATACGGAATATAACGATCTAAAATTGTCCATTAAAATTGTGGATAGTTTTTCTGAGGCCGTGAAATTTATCAATAAGCATGGTTCCGGGCACACCGATGTGATCCTTACAGAAGACCGGGATCGGGCAGACCGGTTTCTCAATGAGGTCAGTTCGGCCAGTGTCATGTGCAACGCATCAACCCGTTTTGCCGATGGTTTCCGGTATGGACTCGGGGCTGAAATCGGTATCAGCACGAATAGAACTCATGCCAGAGGTCCGGTTGGATTGGAAGGGTTGGTTATCTATAAATATAAACTATATGGCAACGGTCAAATCGCTGGTGATTATTCCGGCACCAATGCCCGCGAATTCACCCATAAACCTTTAACGCCACCAATGTGAATTTTTAAAGTGGAGCAAAACGACCAAAACTCTCCTGAGAAAATTTTCCCTTCACTTGATTCCTCTGATGTGAAGCATAGCGATCAAAACCTTTCTGATGAAATCCCTCTTTCAATTGACTCCTCTGCACTCAATCCCCGTGAATCTTGCAACCCAGAAGTGGCAAAGACAGAAAACTGGTGGCTCTTCTCCCTATTGCTGGCGACAACTTTGGTAACGACATATTTGTCCGGAGGCTTCCTGTTTTCAATTAGCCTGATCCTAATTTTAGGTGCGCATGAGTTTGGGCATTACTGGGCCAGCAGAAGAAACGGGGTCCGTTCAACGCTACCTTATTTTATTCCTGCTCCGCCTGTCTTTATTGCCGGAACCTTTGGAGCCTTTATTCAGATCAAACAGGTTATACCCAACCGTAGGGTACTGATGGAAATCGGTTCCGCAGGTCCCATAGCGGGTTTTGTCGTAGCCCTGCCGACTTTGATATATGGCCTGTCCCTTTCAAAAGTATCGCCAGTGTTGGGTATTGAAGGAATTAATTTTGGAAGTTCACTGATATTAAATCTTTGCTCGGAATGGATCTTGGGGGTGAATCCGCAGTCCCCGGATTTGAATATCCATCTTCACCCCATAGCGTTTGCGGGATGGATAGGAATGTTTGTGACCGCTTTGAACCTGATACCCATCGGTCAATTGGATGGAGGACATATCATCTTCGCCCTTTTTCCGGATAAACATAGCTTATTGGGGCGTATTTTTTATATAGCGCTATTTCCATTAGGTTATTTTTGGACGGGTTGGTTTTTTTGGGCACTGATGATAGCACTGGTAGGCTTTAAAACCGCCCCTTTGATAGATGAAACGGAAGAATTGAGCCATCAGGGCAGGGTCCTGGGGGTGGTGTCCATAGCCATTTTTCTGGTAACGTTCATACCCGTTCCCTTCTCTTTGATATGAACTCTAACATATTGAAAAATTGTTAATTAATAATTCCAGAATGGGTATTATCGGTCTTTGAGGCGATTCAAATTATAGAATAATCAATAAATATTAATGTATTGAAAATTAAAGGGTTAAACTGCTTATTTGTTGCGTAAAAATGGCAGCATTTATATAACTATTTGATTTTAAAGGAGTATTTTGTCAAAATTTTGTTATATAGATTCGTTGGGTTCATAATATTATTGACAGGGGTAGGGGCGTGTGTTACCTTTTCAGCATTCTTAGGGGTACTGAGCTTCTGTCCTTCATCTGGGCATATTCCAATAAAAAGAACATTCTTGGTTGCCATCAAGGTTTCTTTTTAGAAGCTTAGTACCCTTTTTTCATTCCTTTTGGTCTCTTTCCCTAAATATTTTTATTGGAATAAAACTTATGAGGCCGTATTTTATGAACAAAAATATGATAAGGGATTTAATGAAGTCCTTGCTTACATATATAGCAGTTATATTGTCGACTTATACAGTTTTTCTTTCCAGTGTAATGGCCGGGGGATTGGAGCCATTGCCTGATTTGCAAAAAGCGGTTGAAGAAGTGCGGTTTCTTTATATTGGTGAAGACTTATCGTTTTTAGCCGATAAAGAATATCAAGTCCGGAAATATTACTACCAGATTCAAAGCAAAACGGAGAAACTAGAGATATTAAAAGAAGTGAAAGGGCATTTTGAAAAGGCCGTTTCCAAAGCGGAAGAAAAATTCGATTCCGGAGAGGAGGACGTCAGCCAATCGGCCATTACAAAGCTTAAGCTAGGCCTTGCTGGGACCTTGAATGATATAATCGAGTTGGAAAGCGAAGTCAAGGTTGCGCAATTATCCTTGGCTTTGATTTTTAAGGACAACTATTCAATTGATGGGGAAATGCCCAATCCTGATATAGAGCCTGTCGATTTTAAATTCAATAATTATGATAAATGGTTTAAGGTATCCGGGCTGGTTTTCGGCATAGATTCAAAGGGAACGACTGGAAAACATTTTCCAAGTAATGAGCTGGCACTCAAGACGGGTTACTTAAAAGCTGTGGAAACCAGAAAGAAACTGAATCTTGCCAGGGAGAACCGCAAAATTACGCGGGCTTTGCTGGTGAGTGAAGTGGCAAACTATGATTTTGGGATTGGGGATCCAGAAGAATTGTTTGAAGCGCTCATTATATATACCCGAGTGTTGAGTGGCTATTATGATTCGGTTTATAACTTTAATCTGGCTGTTGCAGATTTAAATCGGGTAAAAGCCTCATGGATAGGGAAACCCTGAAATATTGGTTGGCTTTAAATATGGTTGTTGGGGTTGGTCGGACCCTGTTTCACCGTCTTGTGCAGGGATTGGGTTCCCCGCGTGAGGTGTTTTCCGCATCGCAAAGCGATCTGCTGAGAGTCCAGGGTATTGGCGACAAGATTGTGGGCGAAA
>ERZ651768.3133-NODE-3133-length-11178-cov-3.357175_pt1 | contig 11178 bp, 9 predicted proteins | sample MGYA00514754_ERZ651768 | MGnify/ENA metagenome assembly ERZ651768 | reverse complement strand
AGTCGGAATCATATTGGTCACGTTGCACTTCCGAATACCATGTCTGAGCTTGCGATCGTGTCCGCGGTTCCCGTTTGAATAAAAAGCTCGTAGTAGGTTTCAGTTACGTAGTCCGAGGCCGTCCGCCCCAGTTGCACGGTAAGTGCCTCGATGCCTTGTGCGGAACCTTCAAGCTCGACGAATGTCCCGATCGGGGTTTCATCGATAGCTACCATGACATCACCGTGCTTGAACTCCTCGCGATACTTCTCATAACGAAACACACTCGCGAAGCCGATGCGTTCGAGCACTTTGAGCACCGTGGGGCCGTCACCGACAGATGTCTCCAACTCTTCGCGTAATTTCATCGTCGATGGAATCGTCGGCCCCTTGAATGTTACGGTGGCTCGTTCAGGCTCTACACGAACCCGCAATGTCGAATGTTGCCGATTCAGTGTGCCATCCTCGGTATCCAGTAAGCAATCCTGCTGCAGTCTCCGTCTGTGCTTCAGCCTGGCTCCAGTTTTAAGTATCGCCTCCCTGGCCTCGTCCGGGCTGGAGTATCTGAGTTTCACTTCGCGTTCCAAGGGGGCGTTCATGCTTCAGTGCTCCGTGTCTATAACCTGACCCTCAAAATTATAGCGACAACCCATCCCAGAGTCTGAACTCAAACGGGCGTGTGAGTGCATCTAGGTCAGCCGCGTACCGTAGGAACAACCACGAAGTGCTGGTGAACCAACGCCTTTAGCGTAGACGACTACCTTGTGCGTGCTACCAAGCCCACCTGGCATAAACAGTGTCTTTGCGGCTAGACGATTCTTGAGTTCGTCAAGACCATCGTCTGGCTGGCTTGAGGGGATGTCCGCACCGCCGAGTCCAAGTAGAAAATAGGTCTGGTCGAGTGAGCCGAGACACCGAAGTCCGCAGTGTTCGGCGCAACGAGTTAACGATGTCAAGTCGACGTGCGCCGTGAGATCCCAATCACCTGGTTCATTTAGCCATGACGCCCTGGGTGGTGCCTCGACGTGCTTACGGTATGCAGCCAGTGTTCCGTGACGTTGTGCGGCGCCGTAGAGTTTCGACGCATCATGGCCGTAGTCGATGAGCACGATAAAGCCTTGTTGAAGCCGAGAGGCCGCAGTCCGGATCCAATCTAATGCGAGTAGATTGATTTCGGCGGTGGAGTCGACAGGTAGCGTGACTTTGAGTTTGCCCAAATACTCCAGCAAGGTTGACGTCTGAACAGGCTGGAGCCGTTCGACTAGACGACTGCCGTCCGCGTCCACACGGATCTCATGTAGTCCGTCTTCGGTCATCGTGATCCGATGAACGGGAAACGCGTCGAGGAGCTCGTTGGCGAATAGGACACCACGAATCGAGTCAGGCAGCTCGGATTTACTGTAAACGAGTTTGTCAACATGAGGTCCAAGCACAGCGGACTGCTCGGAACGGGCGTTAATGCTTCGTTCTACGAGATGGAGTCGGATAGAGTCGTAGAAACTCGGGACTAGGCTTGCCGCACCCAACACGTCTCTGGATAAGCGCCCGTTACCAGCGCCAGCCTCGACAATGTCGAACCCCAGTCCTCCTCTATCCGCTCGATTGATGAGCGACCACATTTCCTCGAACTGCACGGCCAACAAACGCCCGAACAGAGGTCCAACGTCGACACTAGTGAAAAAATCGCCTGCACGGCCAGAGCGTTGGGACGCACGGGCGTAGTAACCGAGTTTAGGATGGTATAGCGCCAACTCCATGTACTCCACGAACGTGAGCGGGCCGTTCTTACGGGCCCGCTCCACTATTAGGTCGCGGAGTCTCATGGGTCTAGTGAGGGCGGTTTACTCTTTGGTCGCTTGAACGAAGGTCTCCGTGCCGTCTCGCCAAATCAGGAAGAAGGCTGGTTCTCCAGAATCGACGAGCTGCAATTCTTGCACTGCTCTACTAGCACTATCGACCGCGACTCGGTTAACCTCGACGATGATGTCGCCCTGCCGCATGCCAGCTTGCGCTGCGGCGCCTCGAGGTTCGAGTTCCCTGATGACTGCACCTATAAGGTCATTTGGAGCTCCAAGCCGTCGTGATAACTCTCCGTTGAGGTCGGTGAGCGTCATTCCGAACCCGGTGCTCTGATCCTCATTATTATTGCTCGCCGAACGTGGCTGGGCTTCAGCGTCCAGGTCGAGTTCCTCAATGGTCACTTCTAGGGTTGTTCGCTCCCGATCCCTTATAACTGTGATGGCTACTTCAGTTCCTGGGGTCGTGCGCGTTACTCTGTTCTGCAAGTCGCTCGTATCGATCACGGGATTCCCGTCATACTCGATAATCACGTCGCCGGGTTCAAGACCACCTCGCGCTGCTGGCCCACCCGGTTCAACGCTCGCGACCACAGCCCCTTGTGTGTTGGGCAACCCGAATAGTTCAACGGCTTCCCGCTGCACAGCGGAGATGTTCACTCCGATCCGCCCACGAGTCACTTTACCGCCTTGAAGTTGTGGCAGCAGCTCGAGGACGGCATTGATTGGAACCGCGAAACCGATACCAAGATTGCTCGCCCGGTCGCTCACGATCGCAGTGTTGATACCGACTACCTCGCCACGAATGTTGAGCAACGGACCGCCGGAGTTTCCAGGATTGATCGCCGCATCGGTCTGCAAAACATCTTGCTGCCGACCAGGAGCTACCGGTAATGGTCGGCCGATCGCACTGATCACGCCGACCGTGACGGTGTGTGCCAGGTTGAACGGATTGCCGATGGCCATGACCCAGTCGCCGGGCTGCATCTGACTCGAATCGCCAAATTTGGCAACTGGGAGATCATGTTCTGGCGGCTCAACGAGTTCGATAAGAGCACTGTCGGTCAGTTGGTCTCGTCCCACAACGCGTGCTTCATAGAACGCGCTTTCATCGTTAAAAAAGCCCACCTCGATTTTTGTAGCGTCTTCGACAACGTGATTGTTGGTCAGGATGAACCCTTTTTCATCGATCACGAAGCCGGTACCGGCACCCTGCGTAAATTCCTCGCGAGGGCGTTCCTGTTCTGGCGCTGGTTGTCCGAAGAACCGTCGAAAGAGGTCGTCTCCCCCACCAAAGAAGTCCGTTAGGTCCTGTGTTAGCCGACGCGATTCAGTCCTGATGTTTACGACCATTGGCGTTTGTGCGGTTGCGATGCGACGAAACGTCTGAGCGTCGAGCGTCCCTGTCACCGGGTCGCTGTTTGTCGGCGGCAGGTTAAACGACTGAGCTGACGAACTTGACGACAGATTTAACCGCGACGTGAGCACCATGCCAACGGCCATAGAGACAACAGCAACCAGCACCATAGAAAAAACGGTTGTTCTTCGCGTGGACATCAATTCCTCCCAAACTCTCAACTGCCTTGCCGCGGCATTGTGCGTGGACGCCGTTGCGCTGACTGATTAGATCGTTGCGTACTCAGCCGAGTGTGACAATCTCTGTCTGTCGGGGCCCGGTCACTAGGGCCTCCTGCTCGCCGATGTACATGTTAATCTCAGTACGCACACCAAATTCGTCACTGTAGACGCCCGGTTCGATTGTGAAGCCCGTGCCAGGCAGCAGACGTCTGTCATCGTGAGTTTCGTAATCGTCCAAATGTACCCCATCTCCGTGAACCTGTTCGCCGAGGCTGTGCCCAGTGCGATGTAATATCCAACCTCCGTAGCCAGCAAGTTGGATTACTTTTCGGGCGGTGCGATCGACTTCCCAACCCATGAGTGCTTGTTCAGCATGGGCCCGCGCCTCGATTAGCTCGACAGCTTTATCTCGGGCTGCGGCGATGACGCTGAAGGCCGTCTGCATTGGTTTCGGCACAGACTGGCCTGTGTAACCCACCCACGTGATATCAGCAAACACCGCGTCAGGCTCGTCCAATTTACCCCACAGATCAAGAAGTAAGAGTGTATCAGCGCTGATGACCTGGCTATCATGTGCTTGGGGAAGGTAATGTGGATCGCCGGAGTGCTCCTGGACGGCAACAACCGGTGCCGAATCGCTGACCAGTCCTTCCTCAGCGAACCAGCCAACCATTTGTTGCTGTAGCTCGTATTCGGTTGACCCAGTCCGGTTCCGTAACGCCCGCCCGGTCTCATCAAACGCTCGGTCTTTGATGCGGTGAAGTCGTTCAGAGGCTTTTCGATGGGACGCGACCGCTCGTTCGTTCCACCGTGCGACAAAACGCTGCACCAGATCACCTGAGGAGGCAGGCTCGATGTTAAAGCGTCGCAGCAGTTCGACTGTGCCCGCATCGATTCGAGAAATGTATGGGATGGCGCAGTCTGGCGAGTATTCCATTGCAAGGCGTCGCTGGCCGGAGACGAGCGTCCGCAGTCCGACCTCAAGCTGCTGTCGATCTGCATAGATTTGCTTTGAACCTGGAAGCATGTCGAGGTTGTGCCGCTCAATCGCATGCACCAGCCCTCGCGGCTCGCCCTTCGCTGGAATTAAGTAATACCAACGACGGGTCTCCATTTTGCCAGTGCCCGATAGTCCGACTAACTGCCTCGCGATCTCGTTAGATCCGTGGAAATCGTACAGGAGCCACCCATCGAGCCCGTCGTCGCAAAGCGCTGCCTGAATGGCCGGAATGTCCAATGGCATCAGTCGGAGTATAGCAGTCTACCTGCAGAGCGACTGGTTCGCAGGCCTCTTGTGATAGGACGTTGATTGGCTAGCGTTGGTTGGGATGGCCGGCAGGTCACGGGGATTGTCTCGGACGGTTAGAGTTCAGGCGGTCACGCTGGCGATCGCCGATTTTTGCCCAAATCAGCAGCATATTGTGAGAAAAGTGTAGGAACTTCTTATAATGGAAGAATGGAATCTTGGGAAATGGGTGGTAGTTGTTATTGGCGCCAGACCATCTGTTTGGGTCGACAACGGCTGGTGAGGTTGCTGACGGTGTCCATACGATTGCCCGTGTGGGTTGGGCTGGCCGTACTGTGGTCGACCATCGGTACCGTGGCCCAGCAGGCGACGCAGGATGCAGCGCAGCAGCCACCCGTTACGTTCAGGCTCGAAGTCAATTATGTTGAAGTGGATGCGGTTGTTACTGATGAGAACGGAAATTTCATCGACGATCTAGCACTGAGTGATTTTGAGGTCTTTGAGGACGAGAAAGTACAAGAGGTCAGCGCCTTTTCTCTTGTTAATATTCCGATAGAACGTGCCGAGCGTACGCTGGTTTCGTCTGAGCTGATCGAACCCGACGTCAGTTCAAACGAGCGACCGTTCGATGGCAGACTGTTCGTTCTCTTGCTCGATGATTTGCAGACAACTCCGCTCCGCACGAACTACGTCAAAGCGGCCGCGAAGGAATTTATCGAGCGCCACCTCGGCGCCAACGACCTCACTGCTATTTTTTTTGCGAGTGGGCGTACCGACGTGTCACAGGGATTCACTGGTAATCGGCGTTTACTTCTGGAGGCCGTGGATAAGTTCGCGGGGCAAGGTGCTCGTTCCAGCGTGATGGGGCGGAACGATACTTATTTCCGATACCTCAGTCAGGAAGACTTTCATAACACTCGCGTTGTAGACGAGCTCGACTTTGAGCGTGGCACCAAGGCTCGTGCCACATTAGCAACGCTCCGGGAACTTTCGGATTGGCTTTCGGGCGTACGCGGTCGCAGGAAAGCCGTTGTCTTCATGAGCCAGGGGATCGACTACGACATCTACGATGTTTTCAATTCGCCATATGCTTCAACGATCGCGTCTGAGTTGGAGCGGACCATAGGCGCGGCTGCCCAGGCCAATGTTGCGCTCTATACGCTCGATCCTCGTGGCATGACAACTATTGGGTCAGACCAGATTGAGGCCCAGCTCATCCAAGACGACCGATTCACCGGAGGCGGGACCGGGCTTCGGAACGATTCACTTCGGTACAACCTCAGGTTGGCGCAGGACAACTTGCAGGACTTGGCCGACGGGACGGGTGGCATGGCGTTTATAAACTCGAATGACCTGTCCAACGCGTTCACCCGGATCGTTGAGGATAACAGCTCTTACTATGTACTTGGTTACTATCCAACGAACGACCGGCGTGATGGTCGGACCCGCGCGATTGAAGTACGCGTCACCCGTCCTGGTCTTGTTGTCCGCTCGCGGAAAGGGTACCAGGCGCCACGAGGTAAGGCACCTAGAATTGAGCTCGCCGAGGTTGAAGGTGCCTCTGACGCACTCCGTGAGGTGATGACGAACCCGTTACCGGTAAGCGGGCTCACATTACGCGTTTCGGCGGCGCCGTTTCTAGGAGAGCGTCCGAAATCTTCGGTTGCCTTCGTGGCGGAAATTGATGGGCAAGACCTGACGTTCACTGAGAAGAACGGACACTTTGAGGACACGATTGAGTTGTCGCTAACTATCCTCAATGAAGAAGGAAAGGTCGCTGGTGGTGAAAGCCTCTCGATTCCTCTCGAGTTGCCGCCGGAAGCGTACGAGGCGGTGTCAAATTACGGTTTGAAGTTGATTTCCCGATTTGATCTCGAACCGGGGCGTTACCAGGTACGGGTAGCGGCCATTGAAACAGGTAGCAGTCGGAGTGGCAGTATCTTGTATGACCTCGAGGTTCCAGATTTTTCTGAACGACCGATACAGATGAGTGGCATTACGATGGCGTCCATTCATGCGAGTCGGACGCCGACGGCAAAATCTGATGAGCAGTTTCAGGATGTGTTGCCGACCCAACCAACCACGCTTCGTGATTTTGAGTTGGGTGATGAGCTATTCCTGTTCGTAGAGGTCTATGACAACGAAGTGGACCGCGAGCACACAGTGGACATTACCACGACGATCACGGCTGACGACGGACGCGTCGTCTTCAATCTCAACGACGTCCGCTCGAGCGGTGAACTAGAGGGCAAGCGAGGCGGGTATGGGCACGCGCTTCAAATTCCGCTGCAAGGAGTTGAACCTGGTCTCTACATTTTGCGTACGGAGGCACGCTCACGGATTGATCGAAACGCAGTTGCCATGCGTGAGGTACCATTTCGCCTACACCCGACTCCATGAGGATGGGTCACGAAAGCCTACGCAGTTTGTTTTAACAAGACCCCGTACGTGAAACAGGGCCAGCAGACGCTCGCTGACCCCATGTCGTTTCCCGCCGTGCCAATACGCTAGCTTTCAGTTTCCCCGTTCTCGGATTCCTCTTCTGGGTCCGGTTCTGGATCCGGGAGTTCATCGACCAGCGTGGCATTAATCTGTCCGTTGGCGTGACTGAAACTATATTGATTCTGGTTCATGCGGTTGTCGCGGGGGACACGTAGTTCGATCGTGGCCACCTCACCTGGCATAAGCGGTTGGCGTAATCGCTGTGTGTCACCGGGTAGTGGATTTCGGTCGGAATCCCACCAGAATTCGTCGACCTTCAGGCCAGCAATTGCACCGGTCGCTCGATTCTGCAGAACAATCCTGGTGACGACCTCGCCGTCTGCAACTGTGGTGTCCGGCGCGAGGTAAGCGATATCAGCGGGACCACGAATGGGCGCGATGAACCGAGGCCGTTCCTCAGCTTCACCCTCGACCCCGGCACTGGCCACTGGTGTTTCTGGCAAGGCCGCTACTGCAGCTTCGTCGGCTGGCGTGGCACCAGCGTCATCGCCGCTCGACCCGCCACATCCGATCGTCGTCAGGCCAATGCTGACCGAGGCGACGGCAAATATAAGATTGAGGCGCTTCATGACTCCCTCCCGAGTTACACAATTTCTACCAAGCAAACGGATTATAGAACCAGCGGACAGAAACCACAACGTTTGGCTAAACACCTCAACTCCAGGTCACATTTCGCCGTTCCATTCCTCGGGTTCTAGATTAGCTGCCCGGAAGACCTCTAGATGCCACCGACCACCACCCCAGGGTTCGACGACTTCAGCGGCTACCTTATCGATAACGATTTCGGCGAACGAACGCCCCTCTGGGTCACCGCTGAGGTGGTAGGCAGGGTCGTCCCATGCGAAGCTTGAGTAGAGCACGAGCGTAAGGAACAGATCATAACCGTCGTCTAAGACGACAAGTTGTCCACAGGGCCGCTTGATAGTGGAGTGATAGACGAGATACTTCTCAGCGTTCTCCGCGCGGATGTAACGCTTGAGCTCGAACTCACGTGCGACGATCTCTTCGACGGCAATCTTTTTATCCCAGCAGTCATGACAATAGCGGGCATCGCCGCGAGGCTCCGACACCTCTTTAACGCCACAGAGTGCACACCGTGACTGAGCAACCGACTTTCGGGACATTCAGAAATTCTAAACCTACCGTTGCGGTGCGGCAAGTGTGCACGCTATTGGACAGACATTCGCACATCAATGCGGAGGATTTGTCTACTGGTGGGTGCTGTAATGTGCAGAAGGTTTGGGCGAGTATTCGACGTTCACTCTGTGGGGTGTACCCCGGCTCTCGATACCCTAGTCTGTGCCGTCAGCTGTTAACGCTGCGAACTTTTGGAGGTCGATATTGCCGCCAGAGATGATCGCGACAATCTTTCCGCTACCGGCACGTCCGGTAAGTGCAGCCGCCACGGCGCAGGCTGCAGCGCCCTCTGCGATCACTCGCGTACGTTCTGCAATTAAACGCATGGCGTGCGCGACTTCTTTGAGTGGAACGACAATCGAGTCGTCGACAAGACTCGATAACAACGGCCACATTGATGGGAGGACGGTTTTTCCGCCAGCGCCGTCGACGAACGAAGCCTCCCAGTTGGGAAACCGACTAGCTGTTCCAGCCTGGAGCGATGTAGCCAGCGGCGCAGCGGTCTGTGGTTCGGCCGCAAAAATCTTCGTATCTGGCTTTAGTGCCCGTAGCGCACTACCGATACCTGCGATCAGCCCGCCGCCACCGACCGACGCAACGACCGCGTCGACGTCTGGCAGGTCTTCAAGAATTTCAAGTCCAGCGGTCGCATTGCCTGCGATGAACCGGTTGTCATCGAACGGGTGGACAAACACGCCGTCCATTCGTTCCGACGAGTGGTCCTCAACCGCTTTCCAGCATTCGTCGTGGCTGGCCTTGACTAACTGGGCACCGAAGCGTTCGATCGCGGCAAGCTTCGTGGTTGGTGCTGTGTCCATAACCATCACCGAGCATTTGGCACCGCACGTCCGCGCAGCCAGCGCTACTCCCTGTCCTGCATTGCCTGCGCTGACAGTCCAGATACCTTGCGACAGTTGGTTAGGTGTCAGCTGCCGGACGGTGTTGTAGGCGCCTCGAATCTTGAAAGAACCAATCGGTTGTAACGTTTCAAGCTTTAGATACAACTCAGAAAACTTGGTTCGCCCTAGGGGTGAATCGTCTGGCACCGGTAAGCGAACCAACGGTGTCCGCATGGCCACGGCATATATTGCGCCCTCGGCATCACGAATATCTTCAAGGGGAATATGTCGGTTCATAGCCATGGAAGAGTGAGTCTGATACCAGCATAACCTACCGTCCCCGCCCATACTTTCGAAGGATCTCCGTTACGTGCTCGATGGAAATCGCTTCTGCGGTTCGGCCATTGCCAGTAACGGTGGTTGCTTGGAGCAGGGAGTTGTAGACTGCCTCCTCCGTCGCCTCCAGGGTTGCTTGAAAGAGCGGTGATACGGCATCGGGTTGCAGTACCGATCGTGGGCGGGGCGTCCGTTCCCCGAATTGAGACCGCATTTCGGAAGACGTCGTGAAGGCGATTGCGAAATCGCCACTACCGTTGCTGTAAGACGATCCCGTGCGAGCGAGGCCGAACACCGCCCTTGCCGCGATCCGTTTTAAATCTCGTGCGTCCACCGGAGCGTCGGTGGCCACAACAATCATGACTGACCCGTTGCCTTCGTTGGTTGCATCGACGGGCGATGTTGACGGGAGTGTTCCCGCCTGTGGCGATGGTGAGTAAGAATAACGGCCTAACTCTTCACCAATCGGTACGCCGTCCATCATCAAAACGCCACCGTAGTTGCTCTGGACTAAGACACCTACCGTATAGCCACCGAAACGGGCGGGCAGGTGCCGCGAAGAAGTGCCGATGCCACCCTTCCAACCAAACGCACGTGTGCCGGTACCAGCGCCCACCGACCCTTCGGTGACAGGTCCACTAGTCGCGTTGTCGATGGCTGCCCAGACATGGAGGGGAGTAACGTGCTGTCCTCGAATGTCATTCAATCCACCGTCGTTGGTTTCACCGACCACGGCATTAACGGACCTTACGTCCTCGTTGCCCTCGCGCCGGAGAGTGTGTGCCACCGTTGCTTCCACAGCCGTGCCGACACTCAGCGTGTTGGTCAGTACAATTGGAGTTTCAATAGTGCCCAGTTCTTCGACCTGTGTGGATCCCGCCAGCTTGCCGAACGCGTTACCAACAAACACGCCACCGGCTACCTTCTCTTGGAAAAGATTGCTGCTGTGCGGCACGATGGCGGTGACGCCAGTGCGAATATTGTCGCCAGCAATGATTGTAGTGTGTCCAACGCTTACCCCGTCGACGTCAGTGATAGCGTTTAACGCACCCGGCGGAAACACCCCAGGTGTAATGCCTAAGTCACGCGCACGCACGCGGTCATCAGCGTTCTGGGACAAGACAACTGGCCACAGGCCGACGGCGATCACAACAATCGTTAGAAACAGTCCTAGGCCTCTACACATCCCAACCTCCAAGAATCATTAAACCATCTTGTCACGAGCGGTCGAACAGCGCCACCGAGACGCCTATTGCGTTCATTGGTATGCCTCATCCGGTAGGTTGTTGTTGCGTCCAGGTTTACGTGCCCTTGCGTTCCCGCTGAGCCTCATGCAAGGATGGCCTTGCTCTTAGTACGCGATCGTGCCACTGGAATTCGGTTCCCATACAACCCTGAAAGATTCTGAGGTCCATCATGTTGAAACATTTATCGTCGTCAAGGCAATCAGAGCTTCCACGCCTGAGCCGTCGAGAGTTCTTTGGCGCAACAATCCTTGGTGGAACCGCTGGGGCCTGTGCCAGTCGCGGCAGCGCCGCCCCAGCACGTTTACTTAATGCCGAAGCGGCCGTCGCTGCGAGACAAGCGCTCAGCAATAACATCTACACCCGAATGCTTGGTCTTAAGCCTCATTTAGCAGCGATGGATCACATCACTGCACTGGGTGGATCTCGCATGCCATCTGAAGTAATGCAAGCGATGCTCGAGGCCAATGAGCAGTTCGTTGATATGCACGAACTGACGCGAGCAGCTGGTGCGCGTCTAG
>ERZ651768.3131-NODE-3131-length-11179-cov-5.494776_pt1 | contig 11179 bp, 9 predicted proteins | sample MGYA00514754_ERZ651768 | MGnify/ENA metagenome assembly ERZ651768 | reverse complement strand
TCCAAATCATGGACCAAGACGGCGCTTTGGTGGAGAGCGCCGAACTCACCGAATTCGACGGTGAGAGCAACGAGACGAGCGAGTTCGCGGTGAAGGCGCCGGTCGAGCCGGGGGCCTACACGTGGCTGGCTGTTTGTCCGGATCTTGCAACCGCGGGCGCTTCGAGCGAGGAGACGTCGGCGCCGTTTTCGTTCACGGTCAAACCGCACAGTACGCGTGTCGTCGTATGGGACGTGCCGTCGACCATCGAAAGCGGCGAGACGTTCAGCGTCAAGCTGGGGGTCAACTGCTCCGGCGAGTGCCGGCCCGACGGTTGGACGGTCGAGGTCCGCGACCAAGACGGGGAAAGGCGGGCGACCGTCACATTCGGCGGCGAGCCATGGCCCGGCACCTCAGCGCTTTATTATGCGGAGGTGGAGCTGAGCGCCCCTGACACGGATGGACTTCATACGTGGGAAGCCAGGGCTCTGGCAGACGATCTGCATCTCCCGCACGCCGAGGCTGTCGCCTCTTTTGGCGTGAGAGTCGTACCCGCACCCGAATGTCTCTTGATGGTCGTCGCCATAGACATGGAAAGTCAGACCCCGGTTCAGGGTGCGAAGGTTGTTGTTCACCCGTACAAGACCTTCACGGACGAGCGGGGTGTGGCGGAGGTGAGGGTTCCGAAAGGCGAGTACAGACTCTTTGTTTCTGGTAAGAAGTATTTCCCTTTCCGTAGCGACGGTGAAATTGAGACAGACGTTACGATAAAGGCGGAGCTCGCTGTGGACCGGGAACTCTCCGATGCCGATATCTGGACCTAAGCTTGTGGTCTTGAAGCTTGTCGTAGGTGTTCTGGGTCTAGCGCTCGTCATCGCCCCGGCTGCCGTCGCACAACAGGGGATCGACCCGGGCCTATTCGGGCAAGGGGAGCAACTCTACCAGGTGAACTGCGCGCTTTGCCACCGGGACTCAGGCCTCGGGGATCCGCCCACGTTCCCGGCATTGAGCGGCAATGACCGGCTCGGGGACGCTGTCCGGATTGTCCGCAGCATCCACCAGGGTGGGAGGCGCATGCCTCCATTCCCCGCCCTGACCGCGGAAGAAATCTCCGCCTTGGCAAACTACATCCGCAACGCGTGGGAGAACGGCTTCAACGCTGTGACCACTGAAGAAGTAACCGCGGCGCTGGAGGGACTCGGGGGACTCGAGGTATCCGGCCCAATGGCATCGATCTGGGATGGCGTATTCAGTGACGCACAGGCGACACGCGGCGAGGAGGTCTACGAGGGTGCCTGCGGTTTGTGTCATGGCCGCAGATTGAACGGCGCTCCGGACGATCCGGATATGCGCTCCACGCCTCCTCTAGCGCGGGCGAGGTTCCTCCGCGTCTGGGAGGGAAGATCGCTCGCCACACTGTTCGAATACTCGCGGGCGACGATGCCGGAAGACAATCCGAGCTCTCTGACTGAGCAGGAGTATGTCGATGTGATTGCCTACATGCTCAGCGTTGGCGGGATGGCGGCGGGGAATGACGAACTCCAACCCGACCCCCAAAGACTGGCGCGGGTCCTCATACAACCGCAGTAGATAGGAGGCGGAAGTTCCGAAGTACCAGTCATCGAACAACGGTGAACCTCTGAACTCGCCTGCCCCGGTTTTCGGTGACATAAACGCTTCCCTCCGAGTCCACAGCGATGCCGTGCGCTTGATCGAATTGACCCGGAGCGTGCCCCACACCGCCGCCGAAATTCGACAGAATCCGTCCGGTTTGCCTATCGATGATCTCGATTCGGGCGTTGTCCTGATTGACAACATACATTCGCGTTTGGTTCGGATCTCGAGAAAGGGCCAGCGACACAGCCGAGCCCTCCGTCGCCCTCTCTACACCATCTGCTGGCGGCGTGTAGGGTCGCCACGGCACTTCGATGTTCCTGATGAACGTCCCGCGTTGGTCGTACACTTGTAGCCTGGAGTTATAGCGGTTGCACACGTAGACCATACCGTCCCTGGCTGCCGTCATACAGTGGACCATGTCCATGCCCTCAGGCCGCCACTGGTGGAGGAACCGGCCCTCGCGATCCATCACCGCGATGCGTGTGTTCCGCCCTCGGGCTTCTCCGTCGGCTACGTAGATATCTCCATTTTCTGGGTCCACGTAGATGCTCGCGGGCGTCAAGAACCGCGCCGCGTCCGAATTCAGGGGTCTCCCACGGACGCTGCCGTCCGAGGTATCGAACACACCCTTCGTCCCGATCTGGAACAGGAGATCGCCGTCATGAGAGTACTTCTGCACCATCCCGGACGGTGCACTGACGACCCACACGTTGTTGTCTCCATCGAAGTGACAGCCGTGCAGGCGCGGGTCCAGTAGCTCCGGGTCGCCCCAGGAGTTGACCACGTTGCCAGCCGGGTCGAACTCGATGATAGACGGAGCTAGGGATCCGGCGTTCAAATTCACGTCGAGCACATCTTGGCGATTGAGGATGAAGACATGGTCCTGCGCGTCGACGCACACGTCCGCCAACCCCCCAAGAACCCAACGATCTGGAAGAGGCTTCGGCCAGTATGGGTCGACCTCGTACTGCGGCACGGTCACCTGCGCATGCAACGGCGTACCGAAAACCAATGCCGGCAGCATGACGCATGTCCACCCCACGACGAAGAACCTTCTCTTCCGTGCCATGTCAGCTTCTCCTTCTGTTGTCGAGCGTGATCACTTCCACCGCTGAGTCACAGCCGTATAGATGGCGATATTGACCACCAGCACTAAGACACCGAGCCCTATCTGGGTGCCGCGCGTCAGACCGCCGGGATATAGGATCGGAGCGAGGTACTGGTCGAGGAAGCTGCCGGGGTAGCCGCACGCCCTCCGAAGACGACGAACAACGAACAGCCCTCGCGGGCCACTGGGTACGAGTTTACGCCTGCCCAAGACCTGATCATCCGCACCACAGTATCACGCGCGAGGGCCTGGCGGATCCTGACCCTGACTGATCTCCTAGCGTTCCTCACGGGCGAAGAGTTCGGGAACTAATACACCGGCGAACAATCGGCGCCACTCACCTCCCCGCGAATCCATGCCGCAAGTGTCTGCCACTCCGGATCACTCCGGGTCTGCCACCGCCTGACGCCGTTGTGCGCATACGAACCGCCGCCGTCCGGGTGCAGGGGCTTCAGCAGGAAGCGACTCAGTTCGGGATCCCCGGGCACGATCAGTCTCTGGAGCGTCGCGAATCCCTGTCGGGCTCGCGCCTCCGTCAACGCGCCACCACCGGCGCCCCGCGGCGCGAACCCTGCTTGTCCGCCTGAATGACACGACGTGCACGCCAACTGCCCGTAGTTCCCGACACTGAGCACATTCGGGAGGACACAGGTGTTATAGAACTCGAAATCGACGGTCACCTCCGCGTCGTCGGGCGTGAAATCCGCCGCCGGGAGGGCACGGATCCAGTCGAGTATGACTTGATATTCGGGGTCCTCAGTCGAAGCCCAGTGGTTGCCGCCGGTGTGAGATAGTCCGCCTGCAGACTGCGCCAACGGCTTCAGCAGAAACCTGCTGGACTCTGGATCCGAGGCATTGACCAGTTGGGTCACGACCTCGTAGTTCCGGCGAGACTGCTCCTCTGTCCAGGCCCCACCATTCGGTGTTTCGGTCGGCTCCTCAAGGGAGAAACGAACGCTCGTCTGCCACGCGTGGCACGAGATACATGCGGCCTGGCCGCGAGTCGACCCCGGGTAGCCGCGAGGCCTCAGGAACAGTGGCTCGATGTTCGCCCGGTAGTAGTCGAACGGAGCCTGTTGCGTCGCTACATCGGTGGCCCGGTTTGTGGATGCTTGTAGCGGATCGGCCAGCCCCAGACCCTCCGACGGTGGGCCGAGACCAACAAGAATTCCGCCACCGGCAATCATGGAGAAGCCGGCTACCCATAATCCCAAACCACGCCGTCTAGTCTTCGAATTCATGCTTGTCATCACCTCAGTCGCGGTTTTCCACACGGTCCAGCGGAAGGACCGCCGTGTCGATGCGCTTGGGTCCGGCGCCTACGGTCATTCTCGTCACCACTTCGAGCTCTTGGAGGTCGACGACCACCGTATAGTCAGCGCCTGAGACGGCCACGTACATGTACCGACTGTCCGGTGTCGGCGTCATCCAGTTCGCCGCAGGCCCCACCTCGACCGCGCCGATGTACTCGAAATCAGGCAGAGACCAACCGTAGATTCGGCTATCCAATCGGCTCGACGCCCAGACTGCGGAGCGATCTGGCAGCACTTCCAAGCCATGCATCGGAGCGCCCTGGTTGGCTTCGGCGCTCTGTTTCCACGCTGGCAGGCGCGGAGGGTAGATGATTTGCTCGGTCTCCCCTGTCGCCCAGTCAACCACCCAGAATCCATTAACCGCAGCGCCTTGCGCCAAAATCTTGTCCGTCGACCCGTCCTCCGCAGCAAGGAACATCATTGGCCGGACTCGGTGGATCACACCGTCGGGCCCGGGTAGCGAGATTTCCCTCACGACTTCATCGGTGCTGGCGTCGATGACCTGAATCGAGCCCTCGTCACGGCCGTTCAAACCGGCAACCACCCACTTCCCATCCGGGCTCACATAAACGTTGTGAATTCCGGTCGCCACCGGGATGCTCTCAAACTTCTCGTGGGTGTCCAAATCGAATACGTCGACAAAGGGCCGCGTAGCGATCCCCACGTAGATCTTACGGTTGTACTCGTTGTAGGCGGCCTTGTTGGGGCGAGCCGTGAGCTCGAGCTGATCGACCAACTGCAACGTGACCGTATCGAAGATGTCGAGCGTGCTTTCGTTTTCGTTCGTGCAGTAGTAGTAGGTCCCGTCCGGATGCGAGAAGATATTATGAGCCCGTGGACAGCCCTCGATGTACCCGACCACCTCGTTCAGAGCCGGATCGATGACGGCATGCACGTTGCCGGCATTGTTGCTCTGCAGCATTCGTATCGCGACTCCCTCGTAGGAGTCGAGCCGTTTCACCTTTTGAGCTCCGAGCGGCGATCCCGCGAACATCAGCCCCGCCAAAATCGGAAACATTACGGTCGCTCGCGTGCTATGCATCGTCACCCCCGGATCGGGAAGGTTGAAGGCTGCCACTTCTGCGTACGCACGGTAGATGCCAGTGCTCCGCAGGGCAAGTGACTGGCTAGATGCCTATGACCCGGCGAGCAGATCGAGACGAGCTTGATCATGAGACCCTTCCAACGGAGGCCAGGTCGATGAAGCGCCTGCTGTTCCTCGCTTTCACCGCGGTTCTTCTGCCGTCTGCCCTGTGCGCCCAATCTGCTGACGCAGATATCGAGCGGACGCTGCTCGCTGCGCCCGCGTCATTAAGCGCCGAGGCGACGATCCTCGAGCTCCGACCTGACGGCAGCACAGCGGTGCTCCGCGGGGGCAGCAACGACCTGATCTGCTGGGACAATGAAGGCCGTCCCGGTCAAATGGCCCCCCTCGACGTCCAGTGCACTACCGAAGCCAATCGTGCGCGACTGGAGCAGAACCATGCTTTCGAGAGCGCTGGAGGGACAGTGGCCGAAACCCTGGCTCGCTTCGAGCGGGCCGAGGCGGACGGAATTCGTGCCTTGTCTGAGTGGGGAAGCATCTACTATCACGTTTATGGGGACTCCGCCCAGGACTACCAAAACCACACCGTGGTGGCCGTGCCTTACGCCACCCGAGACCTCGGCTTCCCGATTGCTCGCGGTACGGCCACGCTTTGGCTCATGGAGGCGGGTACGTCCGGCGCGCATCTCATGGTTTCGGGCCGATAATAAAGACAGTGGATTAAGCGCATCCGTGGCGCAGTCGGTCTGGGGGGGTCTGCTTGCGATGCCCCTGCTGCTCCTCGCGGCAACTGACCCCACCGCGAGTTGCTAGGGCGTCCTACCGCTCAATGATTCTCGGCTGGGACCGAATATCGGCCCATGCACCGTTCTGTGGGATAGGTACATCCATCGACCGTCGCGCTCGGCGAACACGCGCTCGTACCAGACGTAAAACCATGCCCGATCGGTACCGGCATTGGCGCGGATAGAGGCGACGTAGCGCCCATAGGTGATCGCCACGTTCCCATGCATCTCAGCCCGAACGGAGTCGAACTGAATCGTGGCGTAGTATTGGTTCGCGACTCGCCTGAGAAAGCTCTGTTTATCGTCGATCAGGAGTGGCTCCCCGCCAACCGTCCACTGGTCACCGTGCACCATGACGAAATCCGGGGAAAGAACGCTGTCAACGTAGGCGACATCGCCGGCTACGACCGCATCGGCGATTTTCTGGTCGATTAAGAGAATTTCAGCTTCGGTAGCACTGCCGATTGATTGGATTGGTGCCGCACCGATTGACTGGACAGCCACTGCGGTCAGTATCAGGCTCGTGACGACCCCGCACACCGTTCGCATCGCTGTTCCTGTCAGGTTCTGACAATCGCGGCCTGTCCTTACCACCTTAATGAACTCCCTCGTTGGCCTCTAGTTGAGTACATGACCGAACGTGTTGACCTGCGGTCAACATCGGAGCGTGGGCCTGAAGGTGCAAGCAGGTAGCCAGCTGCTGGTTATGGCCAGCCTAGGGGCCGGGCGCTATTCAGCATGGCTCCATGCGTCACCCGGTGCGGTTGAGCAGCCTGGCACACTATAGGCACCCGTTTCTGCTCTTTGATCGAACATCAAGGGCCCGCCAACTTCGTGAGACTCTTCAACAACTCCACCGCCGCTTTGGTGCCCTGCTCTACGTTGACATATCTTTCAAGGCCGTGGGGCTGCGCGAGGCAAGTGTCCTAGCGCGTTCTTCGCCGAGGCTCACATCCCCGCTTAGATTCAGCGTGTGGGCCAGGTCCGGGAAAAAAACGCAAGCGAAAGATCCCTATGAAAATAGCAGTAACGGCTGATGCACACCTCAGGGCTGGGGCAGGATACCCCGAACGCTACAACGCCCTCGAGAACGTCTTTGCCCAGACGGTTGCGGCCGGCATCGAAACCTTGATTATCGCCGGCGATTTGTTCGACAAGGATTTCCAGAACTACTCGGAATTTGAGAGTCTCTGCCGCGATCACCCCACCGTTGAAGTGCACATCATCCCCGGTAATCATGATCCGGGCATCAGTAAGAAGAGCATCACTGGGGAGAACGTTCACATCTACACAGAACCTGAAATCCTGGAGTTCGATTCGCTCACGTTTCTGTTCGTCCCGTATGAAAAGAACGCGAAGATGGGCGAGAAGATCGCCCAACTAGAACACGAGATCGACGGAAAAGAGTGGGTACTGGTCGGTCACGGTGATTTCTACGGGGGCGTGAAAGAGCTGAATCCCCTGGAGCCCGGCACGTACATGCCGCTTTCCAGGAAGGACCTGGGGAGATTCAAACCCCGGACGGTATTTCTCGGCCACATCCACAAGCCTCACAGTCCCCACGATCATGTTCACTATGTGGGCTCTCCGTGCGGCCTGGACATCAGCGAGACGGGACACCGAAGATTTCTTGTCTACGACACCACCGACGGAAGCATCGAGCCCAGAGCCATCGAAACCGATGTGCTTTACTTCACGGAGACCTTTCTCGTTCTGCCGAGGAAGGACGAAATCCCGCTACTCGAGCAGGAGATTGCAAAACGGATCGAGTCCTGGAACATCGACGCTTCCGATCACTCGAAAGTGCAAGTCAGGGTGGAAGCCAACGGGTACGCGAAAGACAGGAGCGCGGTGCGCGAGGCACTTGAACGGGGATTCGCGGGCTTCGCCTACTATAAGGATGAACGGCCGACGATCGATAACCTGTCCGTGAGTTCGGACGATCAACTGGAGGCCATATCCGAGCGTACCATGAAGCTCATCGAGAAACTAGACTGGTCTTTCGGGGGCGATGAGCCGACGAGGGAGGAGGTAGAACTCGCCGCGCTTTCCGTTATCTACGAGAATTGAGTTCGATCATGACCTTCAGAATTGATCGGATCAAAGTCAACAGGGCCGGCCCCCTCGAAAGCGATTTCGAATTCGAACCCGGCGACCTGAACCTGATCTATGGCCAGAATGAAACCGGCAAGACGTATGTGGTAGAATCGCTGATCAAGTTTCTGTTCAAGACGAACAGCAGGGCGCCCGTCAATTGGAATCTCAGAGGCTGGGACATCGCAGGCAAAGCCATCGTCTCGGGCCTGAAGAGTGACCCGGTCACGTTCACGACGTCGGGTCAAAAGTTGGAGGACTACTGGGAAGATGGCCTCGGTCTTCCGCGAGACCTCTCACGCCTCCTCGTTGTCCGAGCCGGTGAGACTCTGCTGGCCGAGGAGGGAGATGGCGTCGGCCGTGACATACTCAAGGATTACCTGTCCGGTGAGGGGCTACTCGACAGGATCGCTTCCAATATCTCGGCGACCTTAAGGACGGCTGAGATTCAAGGCTCCCAAATCATCGGCAACCGGGCAGGCGAGCTGAAGACCAGGGACAAGTGTGAGAAGCTTCTCACGAATCTGCAGAGTCTCATCGACGATGTTGAAGAGGGTTATGCCTCTGGCGATGCCTATTCGCTTCGAAAGGAGAAGGAAGCGCTCGTCGCTCAACTCGAGACGCTAGAAGACGCCAAGCGTTACCACGCAGCGCAACTGGCAGAACGGATACAGGGACTCCAGCGCGAGAAGCGTGGGCTCCCCACCGAAGGCGATTTGGCGAGCATCGAGGCCGATGTCAGGACCTGGGTATCGCAAGAAGCAGAGATTAAGACCAAGTCAGAGGACCTCCAAGAACTGGAAAGCACCAGCGCAGACTTTCAGTGGACAAAGCACGCGCTCGATGAGTACAGGCAACTCACGTCCGGAGCAGGTGGCGGCGGCCACAGGAAGGTATTCATGCTCCTCGCGCTACTCTCCGTCACCGGGACAGTGGCCTTTGGCCTGCTCGGATTCCGCGTACTCCTAATCGTGAGCGCCGTGCTGTCGGTGGTCTTCGGGGTCATGACGTATCTGGACCTGAAGAAAGCTGCTTCATTTGCAGGCGAGAACACCGAGCTGGAAAAGCTGAAGGCTGAATACCGCACCAGGTTCGGTTCCGATCTCACGGACAGGGCGACGCTCCAGACAAAGTGGGAAGAGCTCAACAAGAGCCAGATCCTTGCCGCCCCGCTGAGGGAAGCCCTGGACGAGCTTTCCGAAGCAACGGGCACCCTCAAGAGGGAAACTGCTGCAACCCTGGAAGCCTGGACGGGCAGTGAGGTCCCGGCAGAAGAGTGGCGGGCCACGATCCGAGACCTCAAAGAAAGAAATGTTGGCCTCCAGGGGCAGATTGACTCGATCGGAATCGAGTTGACGGAGGTAGGCGTACCGGGCCACGAATACGTCGAGGAGGACCCTGGAGAAAAATGGGATTCGGAACGTTACGCTGAGATCACAACGCGCCTTAGCGTCACCGATGAGGAGCTGAGACAGGAGGAGGAGAATCTCGAGATGCTCAAGGCCCGTGTTGTCCAAGCGACGGGCCTCGCAACCTCCGACTGGGAAGACCTGAGGACCGATCTCCGCGACAAACGAGAGGAGGCCGCACGGGAATACCAGAAGCATACCGCTGAGAGTCTGGCGAAAATCCAGGTCCACACGGTAATTGAGGAGTTTCGTGTGGATGAGAACAGCAGGATCGCGCAAGGCCTGGAGAGAGGCGAGCTGACCGAACCACTCCAGGCTCTTACCGGTCGCTACCGAAGCATCCGACTGGACGATGAAAAGGGTCTGGTTCTCACCTCGGACAGCGATGAGGACTACCCGCTAGCTTCCATGAGCACCGGGGCCCGGGAACAGATCTTCCTTGCCTTGCGGATGGGCTTTGCGTCGATCGCCATGGAAGGGAAAACCGGTTTCCTCATCCTGGATGACGCCTTCCAGCACTCCGACTGGGACCGCCGGAGTAATCTAGTCGCCCGAACCCGCAGCTTCGTTGAAAGTGGCTGGCAGGTTTTCTACTTCACCATGGACGACCACATCAAGGATCTGTTCGAAGGCGAGGGGGCCAATATGGGCGACGGGTTCAGAAGCCACAGCCTGGGTTAAGCGGCGGAGTCGCCCAGTGGGATGTAATACCATCCGGGTCTGAGAGACGGATGGGACGCTTCACGCCGATCGGCTGAGACTGAGGGTTGGCCTCCGGGCGGCAGCTTGTCCCGCCGCACATCCTTGGTGGTCGGCGCGATTGCATTTGTCACGGCAGGCATCAGGCTCGCGCACTTCGCTTGCGGTCACCACATTAGCCGCGCAGCAGAATCGCAGAGACGTTAGGTCGCGCCTCAACATGACCGATGTCTGCAGTGAAGAGGAGGCTCTTCTCCGACCAGCCTAGGAGGTCTGATGCCCGACAAGGTGCAGCAACCCTTGAGTACTTTTCTCCTCGTCTTCGGCCTCGTGTTTATCTTTGGGGTCTGGCCACTAATGATGTTTTGGCCGTCTGGCTGGCAGTGGCAGCCGAGTCAGCCGGAGTATGAGCAAATGATTATTGGTGTCTATGCGACGCTGGGGGTTTTCCTTGTGCTAGCGTCTCGCGACCCGGCTCGGCACCGGAGCCTCATCTTATTTACGGCCTGGTCGAGCCTCGCTCACTCAGGCATCATGGCTGTCCAGGCGATCCAAGATGCTGCTGAAAGAGGTCATTTGATCGGCGACGTGCCGGTTCTGGCGATCGTGGGGATCGTATTGATTGTGCTGGCCCCGAAATCCGACGAAACGGCGGTGAGCGGTGAAGGACCTGGGTAACAGTTAAGTAAAGAGGGAAGCGGCGATCAGTTGATCTTGTGTCGGGCCGCAGGGATTATCGAACCAGAAAACATCGTTGCATTCATGGAAAAAGGGCTTGGGGCGTTTCGGTTGTTCGCATAGCAGCACTCGCGCACTCTTTCCCCCCGGCCCTGTTTTGCGCGTCCGGTCAGTTAACCGGCAAGTCCGCCTCCCAAACCGCTGTATACGGATAGATCCAGCCTTCCTGTTCTAGTACCCAGAACAACCCTTCTTGAACTCTTATATCAAGAAGACCCGGAAGACCAACGTTAACGAGACTTTGCTTAGGCCAAGTACAAGGCACAGATACTTTTGCTTTGCCATCTTCTACATGCAAAGTCCCCGTGTTCAAAGCCAAGGCGATCCGGGTTTCTGAGCCGCCCAGCCTATAGCTGTTAGGAGGCCAAGCCAAACGGACAGGTTCAGAATAG
>ERZ651768.3130-NODE-3130-length-11183-cov-16.024491_pt1 | contig 11183 bp, 5 predicted proteins | sample MGYA00514754_ERZ651768 | MGnify/ENA metagenome assembly ERZ651768 | reverse complement strand
CGCGGACGTAGCTCAGCTGGTAGAGCATCACCTTGCCAAGGTGAGGGTCGCGGGTTCGAATCTCGTCGTCCGCTCCAAACAACCCACAGGTCAGCCCTGCATTCTGCACGCAGGGCGAGACTGACCATATTGTCCTAGACCGCATTTACAGCGGTCCGTGTTGCATCTAGGTGGGTGGAAACCACCACATGCTTCTCATACCAACTAAAGCGTTTAGGAGCCGACTGTGTTATCCCTCCCGGATCGTCACCTGGCTCCTCCCCGAGTGGTCGTAGATGAACGAGACCGAATCGCCCTGCATGGTCGAATCCACGATTTGGCCATCGAGGATCACGACGAAGGGACCCCCCAAGAGCGAATCTGGAATAGTCACCGTGCTTCCACCTGACGTGGCGGTCGGGCCAGCTGCGGTAAACCGAACCTCCCCGTCTTTCTGATCGAAGACCATGTCGTAGATGTTCGAAGTGGACTCCACAGAAACAACGGCAGAGACAATTTCAAACAAATATGTCACTGACCGCAGAGGCTCTAGCAATGCCCGGTAAACGTGCCGCACAGCGGCAAAGTTCTCCTGGCGCCCGTCAAATGTCTGGGTTTTGGCAACGACATAGATTGCGCGGCCGGTGGCATCGATCTCCAAGGTCCGGTCCTGAGCGAACGTGCCTCCGTAAATACGATGCCCACGATGGTCCGACGTCGAGTAGTTGGAGAAGGCTCGACCGTCGTTCAGTAGGGGTAGGCCGAGGCTGGCGGGGTACCAAGTCTCACCGCCGTCCTTCGTCCGATAGAGGTTGTGCGGTGAGATTGCGTACAGCACGAGCGGGTTTAACGGGTCAATGGCCAGATCGATGATCGGAGTTCCCGGTTCGTCAATCGAGAGCACTCGCCACGACTTGGCTCCGTCGATCGTCTTGTACACACCGCTTTCCGTAGCGACGTAGAGCGTCTCGGGGTCGGAGGGATCTAACTGAAGATCGTTGGTCAACACATCGAGGCCGTTGTTGACCGGGGCCCAGCTCCCGCCGCCATTGGTGGTCTTGTAGATCCCTATGGCGGTGCTTGTCTCATGCAGCGAGGTCATCGCGTAGGCGGTATCAGGGTCGGCGGGATGGATGACGATCGCGTTAATGGAAGTTTCTGTGTCAATTGGGAATCCTCCACTCGCCTCGGCAAACGTCTGCCCACCATCAGAAGACCGAAAGATGTGGGCGCCATTGAGGGTGAACTGGAGGTTGTAGACGGAGTCGTGTACCGATCCGACGTAGATCACTTTCGGGTCCGACGGCGCTACAGCAAGGCCATGGAGGTGGAACCATCGACGTTGGTTTTCGTCCAAGAGGCCCATTGACCTCGTTGCGTCGCTAACGCCGATGTTGACTGCTTCGGTGATGTCGCTCCATACGGCACCACCATCAACGCTTTGCATCAGTTCCCCGTCGTCCATCCAACTGGTGACATACATGACTGTGGGGAAGGTCCGGGTGAACGCGAACACCATCGGATAGTGGGAGCTCCGGAAGGGTGCAAACAGCCAAGTGTCACCAGCGTCGGGGGTGAAGAACGCTCCTCGGCCGGATTCACCGTCGACCCAGAGGTTGAACGGCAAAATAGGATGGGTGCCCAGTTGTGCGGCTTTGGCTTCGTAGATCCCCTTGTCGCTCCGGAACCATGTCAGTCCGCCGTCGGTGCTCTTGTAGAGACCTTCCCCTTCGTGAATACCGTCATTGAAATGACCAGTGTGGGTGGTCACGAGTTCCGAAGCCGTTCCTACATAGATGATGTCAGGGTTGGATGGATCTACTGCGATGGGAGTGAAGAACGTGTAGGGCAACCCTTCACTGCGCGGTTGCCAGGTCAAGCCCGCGTTGAAACTACGGAAAATGCCCTCGTGTGTCGCGACGTATGCGACGTTTGGTTGGCTCGGTGCAAACACCACTTTGTGCATGCGGCCTGTAGTCAGCCCGTCGTTGACGGAGGCCCACGTGATACCACCATCGTCGGTGCGGAACATCCCCGTTTCTTGCCCGGCCACCAAGATGACCTGGGGGTCTCCCGGCTTTAGGGCCACTCCGTATGTGCCCTGGAACTGGTTCGCAGGTATGGGTAGGAGATTCCCACTCCAAGATCCACCGCCGTCCCGGGAGACTTGCACGCCGTTGTTGGCCGCAACCCAAACCTCGCTGGGATCTCCCGGCCGTATCGCGAACTCATGGATTGCTCCGCACGTGTCGCATGTCCCCGCATAGGCCCATCCGAGTCCACCGTCGTCACTCACATATACCGAAACCGGTCCACGCTCCGTTCCCGTTCGACGGTCGCCTTCATGGCTAGCGGTGTAGACCACATTCGGCTGGTCCGACGAGAACGCCACGGCAGTGAAAAGTTTTCCCTCCGGGGCAGGATTAACCCTGTTCCCAAAACCATAGGAGAGTGCCTCCTTGCCGATGACCTGAATCCAACTGGTGCCACCATCGTTGGTCCGTTGCACTGGTCCTTCAAGGATCGTGTACAAGACCGTTTGGGGGTCATTCGGATGGACGGCAATTCCGGAGGTGTGGCCGGACGTATGGACAAGTTCCCAGGTCGCTCCGGCGTTGACGCTCTTGTAGAGCGACATGTCGTTGGAGTCAACCCCGGCATAGATCACATTCGGGTCAGCGGGAGAGATCTGAATCGAGGTGAACTCTCCCGCCAACAGGTCCGCAACCGGCTCCCAACGGAGTTCTGCACACCTGTCACCTTCGTAGACCGAACAGCCACCCTCATCAGGCGGTTCGTAACCTGGTGTCGGGGGTTTGACGGCAACCAGCTCTCCCTCAACAAGAGCAGCTGCCGGATCGATCGGGGGCGCATCGGTTGTCGTCTCACCCGCGGCGACCGTCTCGTCTGCAGCAGCCACATCCCGGTCCGATGTTCCACCTAGGACACACCCCGCCACGCGTTCCACTTCCTCCACTGATGGTTCGTAGCGGCCTGCGATAAGAAGATCGGTGATCTCCACTCCTAGGGCACTGTCAACGCAGGACACGTCGTGGGTCGATGGTGGACAATGTTCAGTCTTTGTTAGTTCCTCGCTGGTTGCAGGGCGCCCAACCATCTCAAATGCCGCCTGATCCCCCAGCGTCTCGATGATGCAGGCAAATCTCGAATGAATGTCGAATTCAGATGTCGCGACATCCCCTGAGTCCGAGTAGTCATCATCCGTCCCCCCCGACGTCGAAGTGCTCCCAGTTGCCGATTCGGCGTCATCAGGCCCCGAAGTGGTTGTGACCGACGTCGAAGTGCTCCCAGTTGCCGATTCGGCGTCATCAGGCCCCGAAGTGGTTGTCAGCCTGTCTGCCGGTTCAGGAGTGGAGAGGTCTGAGCCACCGCCGCACGCCGAAGCCAGTAGAAGCGTCAGAAGAACCACCGAGAACTGTCTCATCCTTTGAGTCTCCCAGAAGTTGGGTAGTTGGATCGCAGTGATGCCTTTAACGAAGGTCTCGGAGAAGCTCTCGTGTCCCACAGGGTTCCTAACCGGGCCTGCCTGAGCCTGGCCTAGTCTCACCAGCCAGTCGGATTGCTGGTCTGATCTGGGATTATTGGGTGGGCGCGGAGGGAATCGGACCCCCGACCCTACGACAACCCCCCGACACCTTCCCCGCTCAGATTCTTCTTTACCGGGGCAGATTCCTGGCTCGTATGGAAGCATCGCCCCTTCACAACGAATGGAGAAACCATGTCCTACACGACAATCACAGTGAGCAGGCCAGGCGCGGCCTTTAGCGCGGCGTCAAATGCGGACGAGGCAAATGCGGTCTTCGCGCAGGTTCAGGCCATCATCGCTGCAAACGGTGGCGAGATGGGGATGATCGGATTCGACCACGCTCAGAACGCCAACGTGGCGCTCACCACCTACCCGGACCCTGAGTCAGCAGCCAAGGCGGCAATCCAGATTGAGGCCAACCAACTCCTCGACGTCGTATCACGCGGGATGTTCACCACGATGGAAGAACTCTGGCCTGTGTTCATGGACGCTTTGGGTTAAGTCGCAACGACTAGGGGCGGCCTGGACGAGAAGGATGTGCTGGGAAACTGTGCGATGCGCCACTGTGGCACTCGTGTTCATGATCTTGGCCGCTACCACGGTCGCCTGCGGCGACGGAGTCGTGCCAGATGAGGGCGGCCACGCTTCGGCAGACCACCATGATGGTGGTCACAGTCACGACGGCATGGTGGACCTCTCTGGACTCCCCAACCCACCAAGCTTGATGATCGTTGCGACGCCAGACGGGCCGGGCGCCGTGGCCCTGGAAATCACGGTGGACCGCCTGGAACTGGTGCCTGTAGATCCTCCGCAGGAGCACCACGCTAGACAGGGTCACGCCCATGTGACGGTGGACGGCACCTCGGTAGCCATGGTTGCCGAGACGCACTACCGGCTGACCGGCCTTTCTGGGGGATCGCATGTCTTAGAGGTTTCGCTGTCCTCCAACGACCATCGTGACTACATGGTTGACGGGATGCCCATTTCGGTGTCGATGACCTTGGTCGTCGATGCCGGTGTTGACCGCGTACCCGACCACCGCTTCGAACTTGAGGTGGTTGGCGGGAAGATAGTTGGGGGCCCACCCCGCCTAGAGGTGGCAGTGGGCGACCTAGTCGAGGTGACGGTCCGCAGCGACGCTGCCGACTACGTCCACCTGCACGTCTACGACGTTTCTATGGCCGTCCATCCAGGCGTCCCGGCGATCCTCCGAATGGTTGCAGCCATCCCGGGCGTATTCGAAGCCGAGATGCACGGCAGTGGACTCCGGGTCTTCGAGTTGCGGGTGTCTTGACTACGACCGCCTCCTTGGCCTCCATGACAGTCCTCGCCCACGGTGTCGGCGGCAGGACCGACCTTCCGGTGTCAGCGATGCAGGCTGGCTGGTCGGCTGCAGTCGCTCTGATCCTGTCTTTCGCCGCGCTTGGACTGCTCTGGCGCCGGCCGCAGCTTCGGTCTCTGGCCGCCGGTCGACCAGTCGTCCTTTCAGCGATGGGCACATTACGAGGGATGGCATTGGCGCTGCGGTGGGCAGTGATGGTGCTGTTCGTCGTAGTGGTTACCGCGGGGTTGGTTGGTAGAGACGACGTGGTGGCAAACCTCGCCCCAGTGGCTGTGTACGTCGCCTTCTGGGTAGCTGTGCCCCTCCTGGCGGTGCTGGTGGGCCCGTTCTGGGCATCGGTCAGCCCTTGGGAGGTATTGGCCCGCCTGGCCGACCGAACCGGCCCGGCCCGTCGCCCCATCGCCCCGAAATTCCTCGCCAAGGGGTGGGCATCCCTCGTTCCGGTAGCGGCTTTCTTGTGGTTGGAACTCGTGTACCACGACGGGACGCAACCTCGGGTTCTTGGTTGGGCGGGTCTGGTATACACGCTCGCTGTCGTCGGGGTCGCCTGCCGCTGGGGAAGGAACGTGGCCCGGAGTGCTGAGGGCTTCGGCGTACTGTTCGCCCTGATCGGCCGACTCTCGCCTGTCGGTCGGGGGCCGAACGGTCGGCTGGTGTTACGGGTCCCACTCGTCGGCACAGTGGCAGAGGACCTGAGTCCGTCGGAGTTGGCCCTTGTGCTGGTCGTCCTAGGTGGTACGGCGTTCGACGGGGTTTCACGCACACGGTTCTGGTACGACGTGTCTGCCGGTAGGACCGGCTGGGAAGCCACGGTGGTCGGCACGCTCGGTCTTCTCTGGATGGTGTTCGTCGTCGGAGTTGCTTACCATCTGGCGTCTCGCCTCGGTGACCGGCTGACAGAGGGAACTGGGTTCGCCTTCCGGTTCGGGCACTCGCTCTTGCCGATACTGCTCGGCTACCACGTGGCCCACTATTTCTCGTTGCTGGTCCTCGAAGGGCAGTTGTTCCGGGTGCTTGCGTCGGATCCTTACGGCAGGGGGTGGGACTTGTTCGGGACCGTCGCCGATCCTGTGGATTGGACGCGGGTGTCGCCGACAACAGTTGGATGGGTTCAACTGGGGGCCATCGTGGCCGGCCACTTGGCAGGTGTACTTTTGGCTCACGACCGGTCCGTGGAGTCGTGGCGACCGGCCACCGCGCTGCGGAGTCAGTATCCGATGCTGGCGGTGATGGTTCTCTACACGGTGTTCGGCTTGGTCTTGATGATGGGATGATCCAGGGTCGGTCCGCTCAGCGAACCACGACGTCACTCTCCCCGTCGTGGTTGAACGAGAAGGTGACCGACCCGCCATCGATCTGGGCGGGCACCGTCACCCCGTCCACCGTGACGCTGGTCGGGCTTGACAGATACTCGGAGGGGACCGTCACCGTCGTCCGGGACTCCGTGCCGTCGGGTCCGGCGGCGACGAACCGGACCTCGTCGTCGTCGAGGTCCACGACAAGGCCGCTCAGATTGGATGTGGAATCGATGGTGACCGTCTTCCCGTCGACGTCGAAGTACCACGTGCGGGGTGCTGGGGTGCCGAGTACCGCCCGGTAGAGGCGGACCGGGTCGTACGAGTCGGGCTTGCGCGTCCCAACCAGGACGTAGACGACTTGTCCGGTGGCGTCCACCTCGATGTTGCGGTCGTGTCCGAAGGCCCCATGATCCCTCCATGACTCAAGCGGGAGGTTGCCGTTCACGACGTACCAGTTCTCGCCACCGTCCTTCGTCCGGTACACACCCTTGAAGCCGGTCGCATAGAGCACGAGGGGGTTCGTGGGGTCGATGGCCAGGTCGATCACTTCTCGCTCGCGTCTGGTCGGGAAGCCCGGTAGGTCATCCAGCATTCCGTTGGAACGAAGTTGCCAGGTGTCACCGCCGTCAGTGCTCTTGTAGACGCCTGCGGCCGTGGCGGCGTAGAGGATCCGCGGGTCGGACGGGTCGATCTGCAGGTCGTTGGTCTCAAGGTCGAGCCCGTCGTTGATGGCGGTCCACGTGTTGCCCCCGTCTGCCGAACGGTAGATCCCGATGCCCTCGATGGATTCGTACGAGGACGTCATCACGTACACGGTGTTTGCGTCCGTCGGGTGGATCACGATGGCGTTGATCGACGTGTCGGTCTGGGTGGGGAAACCGTTGTCAACCTCCGCAAAGGTGTCGCCGCCATCGGTTGAGCGGAAGATGTGGGCGCCGCTGAGGGTGTACTGCTCGAACTGGCTGGGGTGGGAGATCGTCCCGGCGTAGACGACGTCGGGATCCGAGGGGGCGACGGCCACCCCGTGGGTGTGGGCGTGGAAGAATCGAGACTCGTCGTACTGGCCGTTGGCGCGGCTCCGGGTGCTGACGCCCCGGCCGAGCGCGTCGGACAACGAAGTCCACGTGTGTCCGCCGTCGGCACTGCGGATGAGTTCGACCCTGCTAGAGAGGCTGGAAAGATACTGGACGCTTGGGAACGTGGTCGTATAGGCCGAGACCATCGGGTAGTGGGACGCCCGGGTGGAGGAGACGACCCAGGAGTCGCCGGCGTCGGTGGTTACGTAGCCCGACCGTCCGGCCGAGGCGCCCGTGTACATCTCGTAAGGGCGGACGGGGTGGGGGGTCATCATCACGAGGCGCGACTCTTCAATCCCCGAGTCGCTGAGTGTCCAGGTTCTACCGCCATCGGTGGTCTTGTAGAGGCCCTCGCCGCGGTGCAGGCCTTCCTGTATGTGTTCAGCGTGGAGTTGGTTGAGTTCTGACGCGGTTCCGACGTAGGCCACGTCGGGGTTCTGGCTGTCGACGGCGATGGCGTGGACGTACCGGTAGGACAGGCCGCCGGACCGTTCGACCCACGACTGACCGCCGTCGTCGCTGCGGAAGACGCCGACGTGGCTGGTGACGTAGGCGACGTTCCCGTCGCTCGGGGCAAAGTGGATCTCGTGGGTTGAGGAGTTCGTCAGCCCGTCGTTGGACGCCGTCCAGGTCTGACCGCTGTCCGTGCTCCGGTAAACGCCGTGGTCCTGTGTGGCGGCAAGCAGGTAGGTGGAGGAATCGGGTTGGAAGGCCACGTCGAGGACCTTGTTGTCCCACGATCCGAGCCTGGGTAGGTGGTCCGTGGACCAAGTGGCCCCTCCGTCGGCGCTGGTCCGGATCCCCATGTCAGTGGCTGCCACCAACACGCGGGGGTCGGCGGAATCGATGGCGATGCCCTGGATGACCCCGCAGCCGTCGCAGGTTCCGACAACTTGCCAGGTGCGGCCGCCGTCGCCACTGGACAGGACTACGGCAGATAGTCCGCGCTGTTCTCCGCCCTCGCGGGTGCCGGTCGCCGAGGTGTAGGCGACGTCAGGGTCGCTCGGGGCATAGGTGACGTCGGCGAACCGGTAGTCGCCGGTGTCGCGGCGGTCTACGACCAGGTCGGGAGACGTCCCTCCGCTGTCCGAGTGGTAGATCCATCCTTCGATGACGCTATAGAGGACTGTGGAGGAGTCGACGGGGCTAACGGTGATCGCCGAAGTGTGTGCGGAGTTGTGGACTTGGTTCCAGGTGGCGCCGGCGTCGTCGGACCGCCAGAGGCTCATGTCGTTTGAGTCAAAGCCGGCGTAAACGACGTCGGGGTTAGTGGGCGAGACGGCCAGTGCGCTCACCCCGCCGTTGCGCAGCGGTGCGACGCTCTCCCAAGCCAGTTCGGCGCACTCGCCGCCCACGAATGATGAGCATCCCGACTCGGATGCCGTCCGGTGTGCGGCGTCCGGAACGTCGACGGACCGCAGGACGCCCGAAATCTCTGTCGGGGTGCTGTCGCTGGCCTCGGCGGACGCAGACGCCTGACCGGCCGATTCGCCGGCCGCGCTCTCTAGGTCGGAGGTTCGACTGCTGGTCGCACCGGCCGGGAGGCAGGGCTCCAGCGCGTCGAGCTCTGCGTCGGTGGGTTCGGACCAGCCGATCCAGAGCTGGTCCGACCGCTCGAATCCGACAGTCCGGTCGACGCATCGCAGGTCGTGGGTGGCAGGGGGACAGTCGGCGGTTCGCGCCATCTCCTCCGTGGTCGGATCGCGCCTACGCCACTCGTGCCAGGTGGCCGGACCGAGGACGGCGGATACACATTGGAAGGCCGAGAGGAGGTCGAAGTCCGGTGGCTTCGGCTCCGCCACAGGCTCGGACTCGAGTGGTTTCGGCTCCTCCACAGGGTCGGACTCAAGTTCGGCCGACGCGAGGGTGGTGGTTGTCGAGGCGACGCCGGTGGTCGTAGTCGTTGGAGCGGTCGACTCAAGATCTGCGCTGGTTTCCGATGTCGTGGTGGACGGAGCCATTGTCACGGTCGGTTCGGGAGGCGCCGTGGTGGTGGTCGGTTCGGCTATGGCGGTGATCGCCACAGTGCTAGTTGAGGTGGGCATCGCCGCGTCCGCAGTCGTGGTGGTCGACGCTTTGATCGTCGCTTCCGTGGTCGATCCGGCGACTGCGGTGGTAGGCGACTCGGTGACCGGGGTGGTCGTTGGTGCCGAGGGAACGGCCACGGGTCCGTCGCCACCCCCGCACGCCCCAGCGAGTAGGAAGAAAAGCGCGATAGTGCCGAGTGCCCGCACAAGCCTGATCATCCCACGAGTATTCCAGGACGAGGAGGTTGGGGTTTTTCTCTATCTAGTCGCCATTGCCCCGGCGCTTGGCACCTCAGAAGGGTTCGGTGTCGGTGTGGGTGCCGCAGCCTGGGCAGAGGTGCGGGCCCTCCTCGTGGTTCCACCAGTTGCTCGGGGCGCGTTTCATGGATCCCCATTGTTTTGCGCAGCGCAGGCATCGCCATCGGCCGGTCTGTCGAGACTTGCGGTTCGCCTCACCGCCGGTGTCTTCCCGGCGGTCCTTGAGGCGACCGGGGGCGCCTCCCGGTTCGAGTCGACCGGAGGAACGGCTTCCACCGATCCCCGAGATCAGGCGCCTTCGAGCCTTCCGCCCTTGCTTACTCATGGGTGCATGATCCCAGGGATGCCTCCCGGTAGTTGGACAGCGCAAACTAACGCGAACCGTTGATCAACTAGAACAGCAGACTAGAGGGGGTTTCCGGGCGTTTGCGCAGGTCAGCGAAACAGGTCTTTGTACCTTGCCAAGGTGAGGGTCGCGGTTCGAATCTCGTCGTCCGCTCCACGGGACCCCCTGCAACGCAGGGGGTTCTGCCGTTTTCGGGGGCCTGACCGGAGCTACGACTTCGGCTTAGTGCCAGGCGACGCGGGCCACGGTCAGGGTGGAGCAGTAGAAGACGTCCCGGTTCCCGCCGGGCGTGAGGAACATTCCGTTGGCGATCCGGGACCCGGTGTTGACCCTGTCGACCAGCCCGCCGGTGCGGATGTCGACGACGACCAGGTCGTCGGCGCCGTCCCTGGTGAAGTCGTTGATGACCATCTCCGCCGAGTCGGGGAACACCACCGGCTGCATGGTGGGCCGGACGTCCAGGTGCCAGGTCACGGCTAGGCCGTCCGACGTGTCCACGCCTGCCAGGCCACCGTTCACCGAGTCCCAGGCGACGGCCATCTGGAGTTCCGGCACGTGCACCGGTGGGGCGATGATCCCGCCGCCGGGGGTGCCGAACGGTTCGACCACGTCGACGTCACCGGACTCGTCCAGGGCCACCCGTAGCAGCCGCTGGGCGCCTTTCCAGGCGACGGGGTTGCGCCACGACAGGCGGTTGCCCGGATGCTCGCTCCACCGCCCGTTAGGTTCGGTGGTGTGGATCAGGCGAACCGGTGCGACGTCGCCGCAGTCCATCAGCCAGGCCGCACCATCGGAGAGGCACGAGTCCCATGCCAGGCCGTGCTCGCCGTCCGCCCTCCGGTAGCGGGGCGCCCAGCTCCCGTCCAGGTGCATGCCGTCCGCGTCGATCCGGATCCGCCAGACGTGCTCGGTTCCCGGCACGACGACCGTGTCGCCGTCTGGTCCGTGGTCGCCGGCGATGCGACCCATCGACCCCTCGGGCAGGACCATGGGCTCGCCGATGAGGTCGAGGGTGTCGGGGTCCAGTCGGCTGATGGTGGTTCCGCCCTGGCCTTCGAGGCGCAGGTCCTTGGTGATCAACGTGCCGTCGGACAGGGCGAGGAGGCCGTTGTGGCTCCGGTCGACCGGCAGTTCCCGTTCGGCGATCACGCTGCAGTCCGGGTCCAGGCGGTGCAGGTAGGAGCCGTTCACGGAATGGATCGAACCGTTGGCGTGGGCCAGGATCGCCCCGCACCACACATGGTCACCGCACGGCAGCTCTCCCGAGGAGCTGATCGGCCCCAGGGTCTCCGGGTCGATGCGCTCCACCC
>ERZ651768.3129-NODE-3129-length-11186-cov-13.537492_pt1 | contig 11186 bp, 12 predicted proteins | sample MGYA00514754_ERZ651768 | MGnify/ENA metagenome assembly ERZ651768 | reverse complement strand
AGGGTTGTAAGCCACCATCATGTTATTCAACAGATCCAAAATGCCATAATTGTGGAAAAGAAAGTGAGTTATCAAGAGTGGTAAGCTTCGTTGACAGCCCGGGGCATGAAAGTTTAATGGCAAACATGCTTTCAGGCTCTGCACTAATGGACGGTGCCATGCTATTGGTTGCAGCAAATGCCAAAGTTCCTCAACCTCAAACCAAAGAACACCTTCTTGCACTGCAAACATTAGGAATTAAACAAATTGTAATTGTTCAAAACAAAGTTGACCTTGTATCATATGAAAACGCTTCATTAAATTATTCTGAAATTACAAAGTTTGTAAAGGGAACAAAAGCTGCCAGCTCTCCAATTATACCAATCTGTGCGCAGTCATCACTTAACATTGATGCACTAATAGGCGCCATTGAAGAGAATATTGAAACTCCAACCAGAGACGAATCTAAGGATACTATAATGCATGTTTTGCGGTCTTTTGATATCAACAAGCCTGGCACCAAAATAAAAAATCTCAAGGGTGGCGCAATTGGAGGAAGCCTAATACAAGGAAAGTTTTCAGTTGGTGATGAAATTGAGATTAAACCTGGCATATTAAACGGCAAGAAAAAATCTTACGAATCCATACAAACGGAGATAGTTTCTTTGGGAACAGGCGCTGGTACTGTGGACAATGTAAAGCCTGGAGGTCTTGTTGCAATTGGAACAAAACTTGATCCATCCCTTTCAAGGAGTGATTCATTGTTGGGTTCTGTCATTGGTAAGCCTGGCACGCTTCCTGAAAATTCAACAGTGACTAAGCTGGAAATTAATTTGTTTGACACTGCTGTAGGCTCACAAGGGGAGACCAAGGTCACGCCAGTACAAGTTGGAGAGCTGTTAAGGGTAAACATTGGAACGGCCCCAGTTCCCGCCAAAGTAAGCAAGGCAAAGGCAGGCGATATAGAAATTGAGTTTAGAAGACCAGTGTGCCTTTTTACTGGAGGAAATGTTGCGCTGAGCAGGAGAATCTCAGAAAGATGGAGACTCATTGGAGCAGGAGTAGTTGTTTGAAGTTATCTGTGATACTAATTTTCTAATTCACCTATCCACTAGAAGGATCAAAAATATTGATTCTGCCACTGCAGAAATTGGCGATTTTCAGTACGTTGTTCCCCTAGTGGTATTGAGTGAGCTACAAAGACTTTCAACAATTCCAGACAAAGAGCAGGACGCCAAAAAAACACTGGAATTTGTGCGCAATCTAAAAACTATCCCAATCTCTGGCAAGTATGCCGATGACGCAATAACCGAGCACGTAAAAAAACACGGTGGGATAGTCGCAACTATTGATAAGGTACTGAAGAACAAAATTAAAAACTTGGGCGGCTCAGTCATGTCACTTTCAAACGACAAAATTGTTTTGGAACCCTAGCAAAATTTAACTGGAGAAGAAGGCAAAAGTAAGCAAATGGGAAACCTCAAACTTACGAGCTCAGCTTTCGAAGATGGCGGTGAGATACCACGAGAATGTGGATATAAGAATGGAAATAAAGTTCCACCCTTGACCGTTAGTGGAATTCCTGAAGGAACAAAATCTCTAGCTCTCATTATGGATGACCCAGATGCGATGGGAGCTGTTGGTAAGGTTTGGGTGCATTGGGTTGTATGGAATATTACTCCCGACCAAGAGACAGGTGACATCATTACCGATATTACCGCAGTTGAGGGCGTGACAGACTTTGGCGAAGTAGGATATGGTGGACCCGCACCACCTGACAAAAGACACACATACGTCTTCAAATTGTACGCATTAGATAGTTGGCTGGATCTTCCTGAAGGATCTACAAAGAGCGAACTTGAAAAGGCAATGGAAGGTCACATCATAGAACAGACACAACTTACAGGCACATACGCGCCTTGAAAATCTAGTTTGGTTTGTTTAACATTCGTAATTTTAGATATTTATCATCAGGAGAAAATTTTGCCGGGTGGACCAATATTGTTTGTTCGTCACATTTCTGACATTTTTGCATTAACGTATATCGCATGCATATAGGGCATTTTCGTATTTGAAATCGCATTACTCCCCACCAGTTTTTTTCGATTCTTCTCTGGTAAATTTAAAAACTCCCTTATTTTTTTCAATATTTTTTTGCAGGTCCTCTAAAATATGCTTAAGGGTTTTTTCTGCTGACTTGAAATCTGATGCGGTTACACTTATTCGATATTTTGGGGCGCTGATATACAGTATTTTCACTCCATCCTTCTGTTCCTTCTTTTCAAAAGACTGTAAGATTTTCTTGATGTTTTCAATTCCATTAGGACTAAAGTCTGTTATTTCTAAAATACCCCTAATTTCTACTGATGGTAATTTTATTTTAGAGCTTACATCCTCAATTACCGCTAAAGTTTTTTCTGGTACATCTAAATCATTAAAAGCTTGGATTCCGTTAGTGGCAATATCAATTACTGCATCATAGATTGAATCATATTTTGAAAAAATTTTGTCCTCAAGTTTTTCAACTTCAGCATCTGATAAGCTCGCCTTTTTTTGTATATTTTGTATAATGCTTTTTCCTTTTTCGTGGCGTTTCACGTCAAGAAGTTTCTTTTTTCTTTGATCCTTTGAAATGTGTTTTAACGACAAATCAATTTCTTCTCTACCCTCTCTAACTTTCTTTACAATTGCAACAACTTTTTCATTTTCCTTAACATACTTGTTTATGTTTCGAACCCATCCCGGTGCTATTTCTGAAACATGCAGAAAGCCCTGAATCTTGTCATATTCATCGAGAATTACATAAGCACCATGGTCTCCAATCTTTGTAATAGTAGCAATAACAAGCTCACCTATTTCGGGTAGTTCATGGATTTCGGTTGTCAATGCGTTAATTTTTTAATTACGTAATTTATTGTTGCTGGTTAGAAATCTATGCCCTTCTTTGCTTTTATTCCGGATTTGAAAGGATGTTTTATCTCCTTCATTTCAGTTACTAGATCAGCTAATTCAATAATTTCCTCTGCAGCATGATTGCCTGTAAGTACAAGATCAAGCTCAGGCGGTTTAGATTTTATGACATCCAAAACATCATTTAATTTAACCAACTCTAATTGAATTGCATAATTTATCTCGTCTAGGATCACCACATTATATTTGCCAGATAGAATCTTCTCTTTACCAACCATTAATGCCTCATTAGCTGCGTTCACATGATCTTCGCGTGGACTTTTATCATCTAATATACCTACAAATCCTTTACCGGCGGTGACAAGTTCAAATTCTGGTTCTAGTCTTTTTGCTGAATCCAATTCCCCATAATGCCAGGAACCTTTTACAAACTGAACCATGCAAACTTTGTGGTTATATCCTACCGCTCTTAAAACAAGCCCTAACGCTGCAGATGTTTTCCCCTTACCGCCTCCAGTATATACAATCACTAAGCCCTTTCCACTCATGACTTGTTTGAATTTTCTCTAAACTAAAAAGATTGATAGTAGATGAAATTCTTAGGTAAAGAATTGAATATTCCAAGATTAGTTATTGCAGGTGCGACCAGCGGAGTAGGCAAGACATCGATCACATCTGCAATAATTTTTGGAATCAAGAAACATGGCTACAGCGTACAGCCATTCAAGGTTGGGCCCGATTATATTGATCCCAGCTATCTTTCCTCAATCTCAAAGAATGATGCAAAGAACCTGGACGTTTGGCTGATGGGTGAGAACGAGCTTGTACAAAGTTTTGTGAAAAATTCTGCATCTGACGTTTCTGTAATTGAGGGCGTGATGGGCTATTATGATGGGTTTGGTGGAAAGACAAACTTTGCAAGCACGCACCATGTTGCGTCACTGCTAAAGGCTCCTACGATTTTAGTCTTAGATGCAAGTAAGGCAGCCCGCTCCATAGCTGCAACTGCTTTGGGGTTTGCAAAATTTCATCGGAATTCTAGGATTGTTGGGATAATTTTGAATAAGATTGGCAGCAAAAAGCACGAAAATATGTGTAAACAGGCACTTGCAAACCTGAAGATTCCGATACTTGGTTCAATAGTAAAAAATTCTGAGAGTATGGAATCACGACATCTTGGGCTAATACCGGTAAAGGAACAAAAATCACTACAAAATAAGATTAGGAAAGTTTCACGTGAGATCTCTGACGGCCTTGACATTGACAAGATAGTTCAGATTTGCAAAAACGTACCACAACTGCCAAAGGCTCGACCAAAAAAATTCAAAAAACCAACATCTACAGTAGCGATTGCGCTTGACAGCTCGTTTAATTTCTACTATCATGACAACCTTGAGGCGCTACGCAGGGAAGGGGCAAAACTGAAATTTTTCAGCCCGGTAAGCGACAAAAAAATTCCGGCATGTGATTTAATCTACATTGGCGGAGGCTTCCCAGAAGTTCTCGGGCAATCACTTGAACGGAACACAACAATGAGAAGATTAATCAAAAAACGTGCAGAAGAAGGAACAACAATCTATGCTGAATGTGGCGGATTGATGTATCTTACAAAATCTATTAGCTTTGGCAATAAAAAATACAAGATGGTTGGCTTGTTTGATGCAGAAACACATATGACAAAAAAGATGACGCTGAACTACACCGAAGGGAGAATTAGATCAAACTGTATTGTTTCTGCTCCGGCAAAGTTTCGCGCTCACGAGTTTCATTATTCAAAGATTAGAAACCTTCCAAGAGATGCAAAGCTTGTTTATGATCTAAAGATTGGTGAGGGAATAGTTGGAAAAAGAGATGCGCTTTCTGAATACAATACGCTTGCATCATACTGCCACTTGTATTTTGACAGTGCAAAGTATGCAACAACGCTGGTTCAAAACTAGGCTAGGGATTTTCTCTTAATAGTTTGAATAATGCATTAACAATTGACGCAGCGCAGGAACTTCCACCCTTCCTACCAGTATTGGTAATAAACGGAACATCAATAGTTTGCAACTCTCCTTTAGATTCTGCTGCAGACACAAATCCTACTGGAATTCCTACCACTAATGCAGGTTTTGTAACTTTTTCTTGTATCATCTTGATTACTTCCAATAATGCGGTTGGAGCATTGCCTATTACTACAACTCCGTCATTCATATCAGAAGCTGCAATTCGCATGGACATCTGTGCTCTAGTTTTATTCTCTTGCTTTGCTCTTTCAGCTATACCTGGATCAGAAATATTGCATATTATATTATTTCCAAAATCTTTTGGGTTTTGTTTGTTCAGTCCACCTATAACACCATTCACATCTGTGATTATACTACAGCCGTTTCTCAGCGCATTAGTTCCACTTGTGATTGCATCTTTGTGGAAAACTATTTTGTTTTTTCCAGCAAAATCAAAATCTGCTGTGGCATGAATAATTCTTCTGACTATTGGCCACTCCATGTCAGTATATGGATGAGATCCAACCTCACGGTCAATGATCTCCATGCTTTCGTCCTCTATACTTTGTCCCTTCTTAGTTTGCATCTTCTACCTCCTTTGCTCTCTCCAAAACCAAGTCTATCATTTTTTCATCAGTTCCAATGTGTTTTGTTATTAGCACCCTTGGCAGGTTTACTTTTTCCAATGCCGGGTTCAAGTCTTCATATATGTCGCGCTTTACATGCGCCCCTTCATGTAGAAAATAAAACACAACCACCAGAACCTCAGGATTGTCATTTTTACATTTGGCAATTCCCTGCTCAATATTTGGTTCCTCGATTTCCAAAAAGCAGGAGCTTACATTCCTGTATGTTGGACCTATACCTTCAACAACATATTTCATGGAACGTTTGGCGTTTGGATCCTTACTTCCATGTCCGATAATTAACACGTCAACAGCATCCGTGGGCATGCTAACAGAATTTTCACTTAGCGCAGACGTAACTCTATTGTGTACAAGCTCAATCATGGTTTTATGCATGCTCATGGGTTTGGTTATTCGTAGTTTTACATCTGTTTTTTCTTGAAATCCAATTGATTCGTTTACAGCTGCCTTGATCTTTTTTCCGGGATAAAGGAAGTAAGGAACAATGATCAGCTCATCGATGTCATGAGTAATGCTTTGGTTAATTCCTTCCTCAATAAATGGCGGTATGACTTCTAAAAAGCAATAGTTACAAAATTTGTAATTTCCCTTTTCTTTTATTTTCTTGCAGATAACTTCTAACTCTTGTTTTGCCTCTTTTTCTCTACTTCCTCTGTCTATCAATAATAGCCCACGTTTCATTCGTTAATCCTCGCTATAGCTATTGTCAAGTCTGGCGGGAATTTTTGTTTTTCAACAATCAAGTTTCCACCTGACGACTTTATTGCAGCAGCCTCAGATACACTAGCAGTTCCTTCGTAACCTTCAACCATTTTAGATGGGTTGGGAGTTTTGATAGTTGCTAGTTCATCTTTATCAAAAAGTTCTAACGGAATGTTCATTTCATCTGCTAACTCGTTTAGTCCTACAACATCTTTTTCCTTTTTAATGGATACAAACCTAGCTATTGATTTTATGCTTAGATTGAATTTTTTTAAAGTATCATCAAGCCCCTGTATGATCTTGTCCTTTGTGGTGTCCCAATGCAGACCTATTCCCACAACCAGACTTGGCGGTCTGTAAATAACTGCATTTTCTAGTATTTCATTATCCTGAATCTGCTCATCCGAGATAATCAAACAACCCATTGGATGTGACTTTTTCAATTCATCAAGTGTTGAATAAACTGAAACATTTCCTGGCAGCTTATTTTGCCACCAATCTTTTTTTCCGCAGTTTTGGTACACACCAATTTTTTCTTCGTTTACCATGAATGCACTAATCCTAGTTACATTAGAGTCATCGTCAATCTTCCACCCAAAATCTTTTCCGACAAGATCTACCGCAATAGTTTTGTTTACATCAGCTGCTGTTGTTATTACTGGTGTTGCACCAAGTTGGTTTGCAATATCATTTGTAAGCTGATTTGCTCCACCTAGATGTCCAGAAAGTGTACTAATTACAAACTGAGCCTTATCATCAATTACAATAACTGCAGGATCAGTTTTCTTGTCTTTCAAATGTGGTGAGATTAATCTTACAACAGCACCTAATGAGAATAAGCAAATTAATGCATCATTTGATTTGAACAATTCCATAATTTTTGTTGTAGTGCTATCTGTATACCAGTTAATTTTGTTGTTTTGATCAGAGAACTTGTCTGGCACAAATACCTGCCAAGATGGAAACTTTTCCTTCAGTTCTTTGGCCATTTTTATACCATTTTTTGTGATGGCTATGATGGCTATTTTTTCCATGTGTTGTTTGTTAGTTAGTTTAATAAAATCCCTTACTGCTTGGGGCAGCGTGCCAAAACACTTCCATCAAAGTCAAACAGTATGACTTCGATCTCAGTCTTATTTTCCGAATGGTTTTTCATCTGTTTGTAAACTTCGGAACAGACCTGAGCAAAAAATCCCTCTACGTTGTTTTCAAGAACAATTTCTTGTACATTTCTCGCGGTATTCGCGTTTTTTATTTCTTGGATTATCTTTTCTTCTGCCTTGCATTTTTTTGCCAGTTCCGAGAGAAATTCCATGTTAACCTTGGAGCCCTTTACATGTGTCTGCTTGACACCTGTAGCCATCTTTGCAAATTTTCCGATAAATCCACCGACATATGCTTTCTTGATGCTCTTCTTTGCACATTGAGACATTGTATATCCAGAAAAATCTCCCATCTGTATGAATGAGTGTTCCGGAAATTCAAGGATCTTTCTTGCATAATCTTCACTTCTTCCCCCTGTTGACAGGACAACTGTGTTATCCCCCATTGAAACCACAACGTCAATTTGTTGCCGTATTGCCGCAGCAAATGAAGCGGTAGAGTAAGGTATTACAATTCCACTTGTTCCTAGAATCGATATCCCACCTATTATTCCAATTCTTGGATTATCGGTCTTTGGTCCAAGCTCTTTTCCTTTTGGAACTGATATCATCACCTTAATTCCATTTTTTTCAAGAATTTTTTTACCTACTTGAGTTAAATTTTCTGTGATCATTTTTCTTGGTGTGGGATTTATTGCAGCTTGACCAATCTCCAAGCCTATGCCAGGCTTTGTTACCCTACCTACTCCTTCCCCACCATCAATTTCAATAGAGTTTGGCTTTGATGTTAGTTCCAAGTCTACAACTATCTCAGCATCATGTGTGACATCAGGATCATCTCCACCGTCTTTAATCACTGAGCAGCACGCCTTATTTTTTTCAAATTCACAGCTGTTAATGCTTATCTTGATTTTGTCTTTTTTTGGAAGTATGACATCAACCGATTTAATTTTTTTTTGATCAATAATTGATAAAATCGCAGCTACAGAGGCAGCCGTAGCGCTAGTACCAGTTGTAAATCCAGTTCTCAGCTTGCCAGGGGGTTTTTCTTGTACATCCACAATGAGTAATTAATGATATCCTTAAAATCAATTGTTGTGTGATTTTTTTTATGTCGAATATATCTACAAATGTGGCGGTTACTGGTGCTAACGGTTTTGTGGGTAAAAATGTAAGAAAATTTCTTTACAAAAATAAAGTTAGAGTTTTAGGAATTTCTAGAAAAAACTTTGCTAAGTATTCTACCGAAACAAAAGCTCAATCCAAAAATCTCCTAGAACAACGACTACAAAAAAAATTGAAAAATTATGATGCTTTGGTACATCTTATAGGCATAGGCGTAGAATCATCAGGGTCTACTTTTGAAGAAATTAATGTTAACCTAACAAAAAATACAATCAAACTCTGCAAAAAATCTGGCATCAAAAAAATTATCTATATCAGTGGTCTTGGTGTTTCCAAAAATAATACATCTAATTATTTTACTTCAAAATACAAGGCCGAACAGGAAATAATCAATTCTGGTCTAGATTACACAATATTTCGTGCTTCATACATCATAGGAAAAACTGATCATCTCACTAAATCCCTTTCAAAACAGATGAAAAAAGGCGTAATAATTATTCCCGGTTCAGGAAAGTATCAATTGCAACCAATATTTGTAGAAGATGTTGCAAAAATCATACTAAAGTCAATTCTTGAGAAAAAATTTTCTAAAAAAATTTTAGATCTAGTAGGACCTAGAAAGATAAGTTTTGAAGATTTTGTGAAACTTTTTTCTAAAAACACGAAAGTAAAATTTAAAAAAATAAACCTAAAGAACGCATATGATGAAGGCACGTACAGTTCAGAATCTCTGGATCTATTGATTGGAGATTATACGTCTGATATGACGCAACTTCAAAAATTAGCCAGTATTAAGCTGACACCAGTTGAAAAATTCTTAGAGTCCAGCAGTCTTTCTTAGCTCTTCAGCCTTATCGGTTTTTTCCCAAGTAAACTCTGGTTCATTTCTGCCAAAATGACCATAACCCGCAGTCTTTTTGAAAATTGGTCTCTTTAGATTTAGATGAGAAACGATTGAGGCCGGTTTCATGTCAAAGTGTGAGTTTAGAATTTTTTCAATGCTCTCTTCAGGTATTTTATTAGTTTCAAATGTGTTAACCATCAATGATAATGGTTGACAAACTCCAATAGCATAGGCAATCTGTACCTCACATCTGTCTGCAAGTCCAGCTGCCACAAGATTTTTTGCAACATATCTGCACATGTAGCAAGCTGATCTATCAACTTTTGACGGGTCCTTTCCAGAAAATGCACCGCCACCATGTCTTCCCATTCCACCATACGAATCAACAATTATTTTTCTACCAGTAAGTCCTGCATCACCATGTGGTCCTCCAATTTCAAATTTTCCAGTTGGGTTTACATGAATTACAATGTCATCATGCCACCATTTTCCACAAGCAGGTTTAATCACTTTATCAATAATCTGTTTTCTAATCTCCTCATTTGAAATTTCAGGATCATGTTGAGTTGAAATTACAATAGTTTCAACTTTTTGTGGTTTGTCGTTTACATATGTAACAGAAACTTGAGATTTACCATCAGGTCTGACCCATGCTAATTCTTTTGATTTTCTAACATCAGCAAGTTTTTTTGTCAGCTTATGGGCTAGTGATATTGGCAAAGGCATAAGCTCATCCGTTTCGTTTGTGGCATATCCAAACATTAAGCCTTGGTCTCCTGCACCCTGTTCCTTTTGCTCTGATGCTGTCACTCCTTGAGAAATATTTGGACTCTGTGGGTCTATTTTTACAATAACTTTACAGGTTTTTGCATCAAATTTCAATGCAGGATTATCATAACCAATTTCTGCAATAGTATCCCTGATTACTTTCTCAATGTCAAACTTGCCTTTTGATGTAACCTCACCTGCGACTGTAACAAAATCTGTTGTTACAAGTGTTTCAACTGCAACTCTTGAATCTGGGTCTTGCCTAAGAAATTCGTCTAGTATTGCGTCAGATATATGATCACATACCTTATCTGGATGACCTTCAGTTACGGATTCAGACGTAAAAATATAGGTTTTCGCCATATATTACACTCTAAAAATCGTCTTGTAATTTGATAAATAATACATTGTTTCCACGAACAATAACTCTTCCAAATTTTCCAACTGGTTTTCCATTGCTAAGTTCTTCCGCATCAGTCATTATGAGATTCATATAAGAATCAACATTTTCCATCTTACCTTTGTACTCTACTTCATTTTTTAGCCTTACAACAATATTTTTTTTTGTACTTTTTTGTAAGGTTGTCAATGGTCTTTTTGTAGTTGTTTGCGACACTAATTATTCACTTTAGTTGGTTTCGTTGGTTTCCAAAATAAAAGCCTTGCCCATTTGAATTAGTTGAGCAAATCTCTTTAATTTTATTATATTTAGTAATATTATGATTAAAACAGGATTCAAAAAATTAGATCAATCCCTTGGTGGTGGTATCAAAGAAGGATTAATCACTGATATTTATGGACAAACTGCCACTGGGAAAACACAGCTGGCATTTCAAATTTGTCTTAATGCATTAAAAAGTGGCAAGGAAATTCTCTTTCAGGATACAACTGGTGGTTTTAGACCTGAAAGAATACTAGAAATGATGAAAGCACAACAGATGGATCCTGCATTACTTGATAAAATCAAAGTGGGACGCATTACCAATACTTCACAACAAATCCAATATTTATTAAAAAGATCAATCGAAAATTTTTCTTTGATTATAATAGACAGTGTAACTGATCTGTTTTCATTCGAATATTCAAAAAAAGAACATTCTTTTGAAAAGCATCTATCATT
>ERZ651768.3127-NODE-3127-length-11192-cov-3.015924_pt1 | contig 11192 bp, 8 predicted proteins | sample MGYA00514754_ERZ651768 | MGnify/ENA metagenome assembly ERZ651768 | reverse complement strand
CGAGACCCAGCCGTCCAACGATTCCCCGATTTGGATGCTGATCAATCGGGCCATTGCCGCGTCGTCCGAGTCAAGGGCCACGTGGTGGCCCCGGCGTAGGTCTCTCAATCCGGCGTCACCGTTGAAGATGGGTTGAGCAAACGCCACCTGCATCCATCTTAGCATCAGGCATTGGCGTACTCTCAATCAGCACTTGGCTCGACCAGATGTCCGAAGTAGCCTAGATGGTTGTTTGTGGTGGAGACGGGGGAGAGTCGAACTATACCAAGAACGCAGATTTAGTGTGTTGGTGGCAGCATAGTTTCATGAGTGTAACAACTGTTCGGGGTACTCGGGAGTATCCGATTGGCCATGAACCTGGCGGTTTACAGGTTGATAACACGCCTGATTAGTAAAGACCCCGGACAGATATCCCAGGCCTCATCTTTGCTTAAATAAGGCATTTTAGCGGTATTAGAGCCCACGGCCTCTGCCTCCGCAGGGCGGTTAAGGCACCTGTTCACTCGTGTTATCAGGTGACCAAATAGGTTGCCGCGGCTGGGAAATTAAACCCGTTCGTGCTGTTTTATGACAGGCCGAGTTTTCTCCTCGTTAGCAACCTTGTTAGAAAGGGCCTGTGCCTTGGTCAATCGTTAAGTAGAAGAGGATCTAAGGTATGATTTGAGCCTTCGAATCCAATCGACCACTGCGCTCCCAATTTATGACTCGACCGTCCTCAAAATACACGCCAGAGCAACTGTAATTCCATGTGTAAGTCCGAAAAACTGTCCGGAGTGCCCATTACCGCGAGTACCTCATCTTTCGTGAGAGACGAGCTTTCGTGGACTTTTTGATTTCGATTATCTCTGCCCTTGTTCTTTCCCACGCGCCAATATAACGGGTATTCCAATTAAAGAAGCAAAAATTACTAACAAAAGAGCTTTTTCAAATGTATCAGTGCTGCCGTTTTCAATATATGAAGCTCCATCTACTCGTTCTCGGTCTGAAAAGAAGGTATAAGCCGCCGCTGCCAAGGCTATGCCAATCGATGCGCCAACGGCCCTGCTCCCAGCTAAGAAACTAGAAGCGCTACTCAGGTTTCTTAATGGTACATTGCCCATGATGGAGCTGTTATTAGCAGGCAAAAATATGGATAATCCTGAACCGGCGATCAATATTGTAAGGACGATTAACCACAATCCAGCGTCACTCGCTAAGTTAGAGATCAAGAATAGACCACCAAGTAGCAGTATGCCGCCCCCAGCAGCAGGAATTTGACTCCCATATCGATCTGCTAACACGCCACCAATAGGTGAAAATATCAAACGAATAAGATGGAAAGGAAGGATGATTAATCCTGCCATAGATGATGAGTATCCCATTCCATAAATCAAATAAAATGGGGCAAGAAAATTCCATCCGCCCTGTGCAATTTGCATAAATAATTGAGACGCCATCCCCGATGAGAATACCCGATTCTTGAACAAATTAAGGTCAATGATTGGAGACGAAGCTTTCCGCTCCACCATGACCAATATTGGCACCAAAATGACGGTAGCCGCAATCATTGCTATGGGAAATGGAGCGATGATTCCGATTTTACCAGCTTGGTTAATGGCCAGAAGAACTGTAATCGTCGCGGCTCCAAGGAGTATAGACCCCAAAGCATCCAATCTAATTGCTGTTGGATCTGCGCCGCGATCATCCTGGATAATGCGCCATGCGAGAATTGCCAATATGATCCATGCTGGCACCCTAATCCAAAAGAGGGCACGCCAGCCTAAAGTATCAATTAACACCCCTCCTAGTAAAAACCCGAGCCCAAGCCCTAACCCAAGGGCCATATTGCTGATCCCTTGTGCTTTGCCGCGGTCTTGGCTAGGGAACCCGGCGGTCAATAACGCATTGTCGTTTGCCAGAATCATTGAAGATCCTATAGCGGAAACAAGCCGGACGCATATTAACTGGGGCACGCTTTGGGAAACCGCGCTGAACGCCAATCCCGCGGTTACTATCATGATTCCCAAGATGTACATCCGCTTCCTTCCTACCGTGTCGGCTAGCCAGCCTAACGTCATAAGAGGGGAAGTAGTACCGACGAAATATGCAAGACTAATCCAAGCCACTGTGCTGGCATTAGAATCAAATACCTCGATAATCTTTGGGAGACTAATCGCCACCATCCCACCGTCCATAATGGCTAGCAAGTTTCCCAGGCCAAGCACAAACATCAACGACCATTTATATGGAATTCTTGGTGTCGAATTCAGACGAGAACCTTTAAACATGGAATCTATTATCCGTTACGTGCATCCGTAATAGAGTATTTGACAATTAGCGTTCTGATTATTAATTATCATTAAGTCGAATACTCTTTAAATAGAAACGAGCCTCGTCGATGTGTGTTAACATTGGCGAAATTTTAGAAGGGTGACATCTCTTAGCGAAGAGGTCGGATTCACGGAGTGCTGTTTATCGAGAATGGCGCGCCATAATGCAACACCTTATGGATTATATAGTCAAACAAAAAGGTCTAAAGGTAGGATGAAAAGCGATATGAATTTCTTCAGGTTTCTCACGTTAGCCCTGGTCTTCGTAATGGTATTATCGGTTTCCGTCTCTTGTGGTGGCGGAGATGAGGATTCACCGGATGCAGGGCCAGCTGCGACACAACCACCACAAGCTTTGTCTAGTAAAGCCACCCCTAAACCAGAAACCAAGAAGGTGGAAAAGCCAAAGGCTACGCAAGAGAGTATGGGAGACCTGAGAGTAGCTATTACCGCTTTGTCTCACGAAAGCAATTTCCATTGGATCGGCACTTTCGATTCCTTGATCGGCGCGCGCCCTGCTGCAGAGTACTTACTCGATGTAGACCCGTTAAAAGGCGTTGAAGTGCCTATGTTAGCTACATCTTGGGATATGAGTGCAGATGCCAAGACATGGACATTCAATATCCGGGAAGATGTCCCGTTCCATTTTGGATACGGAAATATGACCTCCAAGGATGTTGAGCTCGCACTCGAACTGGTGCGAGGGGAAGATGCGATCCAGTCAAACACTTCGTACTGGAGAGACATAATTGATAGTGTGCATCTGCCAGATGATCACACAATCGAGCTCAATTTGACCAACGGGGACCCTGATCTGTATTGGGCCATAGCCGCAAACGGCGAAATTATGATTCCCAGCACGAAACAATGGGATGGCGGCGCTGGGAGGGATGCCTTTGATGAGAAGCCTGCCTACACAGGTCCGTATCAATATGTCGATAGGGTATTGGGGAATTGGATTCAATTCGAGAAAGTACCCTACGACCACTGGAGGGTAGACACCGATTTTGACGGCCTAAAGATGCATCTAGTACCTGAAGATTTCACTAGATTGGCGATGATATTAGCTGGGGAAGTCGATATTTCAAGCGTTTCTAGAGCTCTTCATCCCGATGTACGAGAAGCTGGGATGGAGATCATTCCAGGTAATTTCCCGTCGATATCCGCCAATGCTATGTTCGGTGGCCAATATTACCTCACCCCCGAAACTTTAGATGAATCGATACCTTGGGCCAATCTTAAAACCGGGAAATTGGTCCGAGAGGCCATGAATAGAGCTATCAACAGGGAAGAGATTATAGATGTTCTATTCTCCGGAGTGGGGGAGCCAATGCCGGTGGTAGCACACCACCAAACTAAGCCCGGATTTGACGACCGCTGGCTCGAGAAGCAACCTTCAGGGAAGACGTTATACGACGAGCGCTATGGCTACGACCCCGAGAAAGCGAGAGAGTTGCTGGCACAGGCTGGCTATCCGGATGGGTTCGAAATGACCTTCCATACATTCCCTCAATCCGGGTTCCCCGAAACCAGAGACCTTGCCGATTCCTTCCAGCTTTATTTCGAGGATATCGGAATAAAAGTTAATCTAGTGGAAAATCCGAGCTTAGCCGGAGTTAGGGAACACTATAAAGGTCGTACGTCAGACTTTATGTGGATCTTCCGAGGCGGTGCCCGTTTGCCCGCGAACGACGTACGAATTTTCTACGCCAAAGAGGGTATCGTCCACGTCTATGAAAGCGACGAGATCGAAAAGAATTACGCGGCATTTAAACAATCGGTTGATCCGGAAGAGCGGGACCGATTAATGACAGCGGTTGGAGAAGAGATATTCGAGGAATACGCTCGCATCCCAATTGCCTGGTTCTTCTTTGATGTCGCAGTGGATCCAAAGAGAGTCGCCGCATACGATTTCCCGGGTACGATTACAGGAATAATAACGCACCTGGACTCCGTGAAGGCTGCCAGGTAATATATATCACTTCAAATCGCAAGATTAGTTTCTGTTACGCCGGACAAGGATTCGCTACCGAATTTCTTGTCTGGCGGGGAGACCGATGCAGAGATATATAGCTATACGCGTCTTTCAATCGATTATCACATTATTTGCGATAAGCCTGATTGTGTTTGCGCTAGGACGTATCACAGGAAACCCTCTAGACGTCCTTCTACCCCTTGAGGCTCAACAAGATGATTACGATAGGATTAGTAAAGTCTGGGGCTTAGATAAACCCCTTTACCAACAATATTTCACCTTTTTAGGCAATGCGGCATCAGGCAATTTCGGCGATTCTTGGAAGTGGCCGGGTCGAACTGCTATGGAACTTGTACTCGACCGGCTGCCTAATACTGCCATATTAGCCGGAGTCGCATTAGGCGTTTCCACAGCCATAGCATTACCAATCGGAGTACTCTCAGCTGTAAAAAGGGACACCTGGGTCGATCATATAGGGAAGATAATTGCCTTATTTGGTCAGTCTGTACCGGCATTCTGGTTGGGAATAATCCTGATATGGTTATTTGCCATCAAAGTCGACATTTTCCCGACCTCCGGAAATGAAGGATTCCGTAGTATCGTGCTGCCTGGAATCGCCATTGGTTGGTTCCAGGTGGCTGCCCTGATGCGGTTAATTCGGTCGGCGATGTTGGATGTGCTTGATTCAGAGTATGTCAAACTTGCTCGGATAAAGGGCGTACCTGAATGGAAGGTGATATGGAAACATGCCCTTCGGAATGCTGCAATAGCCCCTCTCACTTATTTCGCTTTGATACTGGGCGCCCTCATGGTTGGATCAGTATCCATAGAAACCGTCTTCAACTGGCCTGGGGTTGGGCAACTTGCGGTCGACGCAGCCAAAGCGTCAGATTTCCAAGTCCTCCAAGCCATAGTCATTGTGTTCTGCGGGATATACGTATTAGCAAATCTGGTGGTAGACATTTTGTACGGTTATCTAGATCCACGTATTCGATTTCAATAAGGATATCGAGCCGGGAACATAATTTTATTGCCTCAAATATGTTCAGTAAGAATTAACGACCACAGACATCACCATGTTTGTTGGTATTAGCGGAAAGGTGGCTTCAGTTGGAAACTCTCGAACTTCGGACACAAAAAATGGGTTGGATATCTGGGATCAAAGAAATCCGGCGATATCCTATAATCCCAATCACCCTCCTGTTAATAGTGCTTGTTATCCCAGCCGCATTCGCACCTTGGGTGGCGCCTCATGATCCATATGACGGTGGTCTGAAAAGCCGATTAATACCACCAGTTTGGGAACCCGGAGGATCATCTGAACATTTACTAGGTACTGACAAAATGGGTCGGGATATACTAAGTAAGATAATTTATGGTGCGCGTATTTCAGTAATAATCGCTGGAATATCAATCCTGGTAAGTGGGGCTTTAGGTACTGTTTTAGGGCTGATGGCTGGATACTTTGGAGGTTGGACCGACGCCATTATAATGAGATTGGTCGACATCTCACTCTCCATACCGATAGTACTCTTCGCTTTGGTTTTGGCATCTGTCCTTGGACCAAGCCAAATTACCGTTGTGACAGTCGTGGTGGTTTTACTCTGGTCACGGTATGCCAGGTTGATACGTGGAGAAACTTTAACCGTCGTAGTTCAAGATTACATACTCCGAGCAAGGGTATCCGGTTCATCTGACATGCGAATAATATTCAAGCATGTCCTCCCGAACGTCGCAAATAGTCTTTTAGTGCTAGCTACTCTCCAGGTGGGCTTCGTCATAATCTTAGAAGCCACCTTAAGTTTTCTAGGTGCAGGAATTCCCAGACCGACGCCTGCATGGGGTTTGATGGTGGCCGATGGCCGAGACTTGGTGATTTCGGCATGGTGGGTATCTTTATTCCCGGGTATCGCCATCATGCTCGTTGTACTAGGGATGAATTTACTAGGAGACTGGCTCCGGGACCGGTTAGACCCAAAGCAGCGCCAAATTTGATTGCAGTATGCCATACCCAAAGAAAGCGGAGGACCGAGTCATCGACATACAGATTAATCTCATAATTTCGCCGAAGATGATGGACCTAATCTGTTAAACTCGTCTGCCATGGTTAGAAATCCTATTAGTTCTAATAGGGATGGTCCGCGTATTCAAGAGCGAACAATGAATAGTTTACTGAGATAACGATTAAATCGTTTATGCCCCATTAAAATCTCAAGCTTATTTGTAACTTAGAGGAGAGACATGGGAAATCAAGATATCGCATTAATGGCCCACCTCATACGCCGAGCCGGTTTTGGTGCAACCCGGGATGAGATAGAAGCTTACGTAGCAAAGGGATACGAAGCCGTAGTCGAAGAGCTACTAGATACGGATTCGGAACCCGCATCTGATCGGTTTACGATGATGCGATTCCAGCCCCAGTTTTACAAGCCCGGTACCATACAGGGAATGGGCGGCGCCGAGTGGGTGCATAACATGGTCAATACTAAGCGCCCGCTAGAAGAGAAGATGGCTCTGTTCTGGCATGGTCTTTTCGCAGCCGGCGTCTCTAAAGTAGACCATTACGACGAAGTGATGACCATGGTTTACAAATTCAGGAAATATGGTCTCGGGGATTACCGCGAGTTGCTGCTGCAAATGGCCAGAGACCCTTCAATGATTTACTGGCTAGATAACTGTGAGAACCACGCCGACGCAGTCAATGAAAACTGGGGGCGTGAGTTGCTTGAGCTCTTCAGCATGGGCGTGGGCAATTACACAGAGGTGGATGTTCGGGATTGCTCCAGGGCCTTCACTGGATGGACCTTCGCGCCCAAGCTGCCTAGGTTCCCTATCGGACGGTTTGAGTGGTCATTCCAATACCGTGAAGACGATCACGATGACACAGAAAAGACATTCTTGGGCCAGACCGGCAACTTCGATGGCGAAGATATCATCCGTATCATCAGCGAAAATCCTGCGTGCGCCAAGTTCATCGCCAGGCATCTGTACAGTTACTTTGTCGCTGACGAGGTCCAAGTGCCAGCCTGGTCGGTGACCCCGCCAAGAGACCCAGAAGCCGTTGATCTACTGGCCAACACATTGATGAACAATGACTATGACATTCGCTCTACCCTGCGTGTGTTGTTCAACTCCGAGTTCTTCAAGAATGCCCGCTTCGAACGCTTGAAGAACCCAGCCGAGGTGGTGATTGGTGCTCTGAGGATGGTAGGTGGATCCGAGTTTCCTGCCCCAGGTATCGGTGAACTTGCTAGCCAGCCGAAATATATGGGCCAAGACCTGCTCAACCCTCCCAGCGTTGAAGGTTGGCACACTGGCGCAGAGTGGATCAATAGCGGATCTCTGATGCGCCGAATCAATTTCACAGCAGAATTGGTAGGAGACGTTTCCCGTCCCGGCATCAAGAACATGGTTGATCGTCTCATCGCCATTGGAGATACCTCAGCCGAGGCGGTTGTGGACAGTTGTCTCGACCTCATGGGCCCATTGGAAGTCAATCCCGAGAGTTTGACTGAATTAAATGGCTTCGTCGCCAAAGGCGGAGACTTCGCATGGGACTCAGAGGCAGACATAGAAAAATCCACCGCCCGCGTATCCGCATTGCTCCAATTGATCGTCTCGCTACGCGAATTCCAGTACGCTTAAGTAATCGGAGGGTATTTAAGACATGACAAGCACAAAGAAAGACCCGATTTTAGTTGTAGTCCAGCTGTCTGGTGGTAATGACTACCTGAATACGGTCATTCCATACTCAGACGGGCTGTATTATGACAACCGGCCCGTAGTGGGGATCCACGAAGATCGGGTGATAAAACTGGACGATAAAGCAGGGCTCCACCCCGAGATGGGCCCATTGAAGAAAGTCTGGGACCGCGGCGACATGGCCATAATCCACGGCATTGGCTACGAAAATGCCCCGCGCTCCCACTTCCGTTCTATGGACATCTGGCACACCTGTGAGCCGGACAAGCTGGGAACGGAAGGCTGGTTAGGCCGAGCGACTCGCGATATAGACCCCAACAAAGAAAATGTCCTGACCACCGTTAGCTTCGGTCCTTCGTTGTTCCGAGCCCTGGTGCTGCCTGGCACTCCGGTAGCGGTCGTTGACGACCTAGACAACTACGGTCTCCTGCCTGGTATCACCGAGCAGGCACAACGGACAGAAATACTGGATCGGTTTGCCCGAATGTACTCACCCGCCATCGGCAGTAGTGCCGTAATGGATTACATGGGTCAGACTGGACTAGACACCCTAGAGGGCGCCGATATTTTGAAGGAAGCCCCTCTGATGTACTCATCCAGCGTTGAGTACCCCGACACTTCTATCGCCAAGAAGTTGAAGGGCATCGCACAGGTACATATGGCCAACTTCGGTTCCCGCATCTTCTACGTTGACCACGGGAGCTTTGACAGCCACGCCAACCAGGCCGGAATGGCCGACAAGTTGTGGAAGGATGTTTCCGAGGGTATGGGCTCATTCTTGGACGACCTCCGTGAGCATGATGTTAGCGACAATGTCGTGGTTATGATGTTCACCGAGTTCGGCCGACGCACCCGTGATAACGGGTCCGGCACCGATCATGGTGCGGCCGGGGCCGCGTTCATGTTTGGCGACGGTGTCAAGGGCGGACAATACAGCGAATTCCCATCCTTGGAAGAGAAGAACCTTGAACAGGGCGACGTAATCCCCAACTACGACTACCGCGGCCTGTACACCTCAATCTTAGAAGACTGGTTGGACCTAGACGCCAAACCTATTGTGGAAGGTATCTACGAGAAGCTCCCAATACTCTCATAGAGGGCCCACACATGGGGAATGGTTGGAAGCACTATCTATATGCGGGTTGGGTACTCATTAACTATATTTAGCTGCCAATCGAAAATTTATCTGTCATAACTGCATAGTGCAGACATTTAGTGGTGGAGGCAATTAATGCTTACTACGATGGCAAAAGGCCGCACATTCGATTATAGCCACAATGTGGGACGGTCGGCCCAATCGGGGATGGGCTTTTATTTTCCAACTCGCTCAACGACAGGCGATGGGGATGTAGTGTATGTCGTTAATCGAGGTGGAGAAAACCTGAGTGGAGTAGCATGGGACAAGACCGGATATGGTGCTAGGGTAAGCAAGCTCAGCATTGGTACCGAATCAGGGGACGAGGAGTTTTTAGGGGAATTCGGAGGCTATGGGACTGGCGATGGGGAATTTATATGGCCCAGCGGGATAGCTAGAGATAAACATGGCAACCTGTTTGTGACAGATGAATGGCTGAACCGTGTTTCCATATTCGACCCAGATGGTAAATTCTTGTCGGCATGGTCCACTCTCGAAGATGGTGTTGAGGGTCCAAATGGCGCGTCTGACATCGCTATATCAGCTGATCAAATCGTATACATTACCGACAGTCGAAGTCACGAGGTTAAAGTATTCGAAATAGATGGATCCTTCCTGAATAAATGGGGTGGCCACGGGATATCGCAAGGGCAATTCGACGGGCCGTGGGGTGTCACCATTGATGGTGAAGGCTCCGTATATGTTGTTGACCATCTGAACCACAGGGTCCAAAAATTCTCTCATGAAGGAGATTGGATTCTGGAGTTTGGTGGGTTCGGGACAGAGGACCACCGACTATTTTATCCTTGCGGGATCGCGGTGGACCCGGAGGGAGATATCTATGTCTCTGATTGGACCCATAACGGTTGGCATGAGGGGAAAGTGAAGATATTCGGACCGGATGGCGAGCATATCGCCGTTCTTATAGGTGACGCTGTTGAGCTGTCACAATGGGGTCAAATGACAGTGGATGCGAACGTTGATGTACTTAAGGCGAGACGTCGCGTCCGGACTACCGAACCAGAATGGCGATTCTCGATGCCGACTGGCATCACATTCGATGAAGACAAGAATCGAATAATTATTGCAGACCAACAGCGCGGCCGGGTCCAGATATACAACAAACTTAACTCTTTCGTAGACTGCCAACTCAACCTGTAAGACCATTATCGTGACTGCCGACAACCTAGAAACGATTAAGACGTTGTAACAAGACGTCATACAAGAGGTCAACGACCTTCATTCGTACTCCGTTAACCACTGAGGTGTTATCGAGGCGGTGGCGGTACGAACTCCCCGAAAGAGGATGGTAAAGGCGCAGGTATCGTGGGTTCTCCGGTGGCGGCAAGAAAATGACGGCCCTCTCATTGTTCAGGCTGGTCCTCAAGCCAGCGGCGAAGGCGGTCTCGCGAAATTCGCCATAACTAATGCTCCGGTTGTTGTAGACCGTAGCTCCACATGATTGAGTTGGATGGACTTATCGACGTTTTGAATGGTCTGTTGGTCTTGCATTCGGGTAGTTGGATGAAAGAAAACAAGGAACTCACTGTTCCCCAACTACCTAGAGGCCCGAGAACGGCCTCTATCATCAGGGCATTCATGCGGGGGACGTCAGGCTGACCAAGAAGTTGCCGTTTTCGCAGCCAAAGTGGGCAGCCGAAGGTCAGATTCGAACTGACACGGGACCGCCCCAACGGTGTTTGAGTTCGACGCCATTCCGAGTGAGAAATAGGCTTACTTGTTGCTATATGTCGTACCATTGGTGCACATTTGCGGATGTATACTTATATTACTCACCGTGGGATTGTCACTGACTTCCGCTCTGTGGCTGAAAGACCGCTTCAGGCAGCCTTGATCATCAAACCCTGATATGCCCACCATTCTAGTCCACAGTTCCCTGATCTGACTGGTGTTGCCGAAAAGGAATCAGAGGGCCCAAGGCAACGGCTAGTCGAGCGATACCACCAACGATTCAGCCACTTTTGGAGTATCCTTGGCCATGATATCCAAAGTGACACAGGCGGTACGCTTTATGAAAGGCGACCTGGTCGCGGTCAGACCCACGCCCAAA
>ERZ651768.3126-NODE-3126-length-11205-cov-2.794123_pt1 | contig 11205 bp, 10 predicted proteins | sample MGYA00514754_ERZ651768 | MGnify/ENA metagenome assembly ERZ651768 | reverse complement strand
CTTTCGGCCCCAGCCATTGTATCGGTTAGGCGTAAAGGTTCTTTGGCATTATTAGGTAATTTAGCTTTAAACTGTTTTACTTTTTTTTCAAACCCATCCAACTTCCAACGGTTTATATCTTTTATATAACTGTTCCATTTATCAGGCAGATTTATCTTTTTTAAAAAAAGATTTGGTAGGCCTAAGGGAAAGTTGACACCAGCAAACCAAGGGCCCTTTTGTTTCAAAAAAGTATCAAATTCCTTTAATCCGTATATAGGCTCTACCTTTAATACAGACAAACCCTGACTTTTTTTGAAATCACAAACTGCGATAGTGATTGGCTTTTTTTGGCTAGGGGAGCAATTAAAATTTATGCCAAATATTTTCATAAGTTATGGATATTCAGCCGTCCGGCCAGGCGCTTTAACAGGTTTCCGGGAGCATGTCCAACTCCTTGAATAATATCCAAATTGGGAATATGCCTTCTGAGTAAATCCCCGTCAATGAAAATATCATTTTCTCCGACGATGGACAAAAATATTTTAGCATCTTCTCCTTTTGCTCTGCATGTTTTCAGAAATTCCAACCCCCGCAATAAGATTTCTCTATCAGGCACATCTTCAATCATTTTTTCCGGGAATGGAAGATCGGAGTAAGAAAAGAAATCCTTTAAGCTCTTATCCGGATTCTGCTGTAGAGTCCTGGCCAGGTATTTCAATTGTGTTTCTGAGGTGGTGCCTCCCATTCCATCTTTAACCAGGAATGATAAAATGGGAGCAAGCAAGGCTTTTATGGAGGAGCTGGGCAATAAATCTTTATATTTCAGTAACCAGAGGCTTCCCAGAGAATAACCTATATAGAGATCGGCAGGATATTTCCGCAACAATATTTCTGCTTCTTCAGGCTTTTCTGGAGTCTCCGGGTAAATAACTTCTATCTGGGAACCTGGAAAAGCGGCGGCCACTTCTTCAGCAAACCATTGCCGTGGCAGTGCCCATCCAGAAACAGCTGTTATGGTTAAGATTTCAGCCATGGGTTAATTATATTTCCCAATTCCTCGAGGGTTTGCGAGGTTACTCCCGTGTGCAGGGATATTCTCAGTCGCGATGTATGAGGGGGCACGGTAGGTGGCCGGATAGCCCCCACCATAATTCCCTTTTGCAAAAGATGATTCCTCAACTCCAGTGTCTTGGCAGGATCTCCAATCAAAACAGGGATAATAGGAGAGGGGGTGTTGATCACCTCTAATTCCTCTATATTAAGGATTTTTCTGAAGCTTCTTGAAATTTCCTGTAGATATCTGCGCTTTTCTTGCGCCGATTGCAATATTTGCAGTGCAATTTCAGCAGCACCCACCTGAGCCGGAGATAAAAATGTAGAATAGATGAATTCTCCTGCCCGGTTCACAAGGAAATCAATGATTGTTGACGAGTCTGAAAGAATATACGCACCCATACTTGCCAATGATTTCCCTAATGTACCTATAAGAATATCTACCTGATCCTGTACCTGCATTTCCTCCGCAAGTCCGCCGCCAGTTTCCCCAAAAACACCGGTACCGTGAGCTTCGTCCAATACCAGTATAAAAGGGTAGTCCTTCTTCAGTTCAACAAGTTTTTTCAAGTCTGGATAGTCTCCATCCATGCTAAAAACACTTTCCGTAACAACAAAAACAGTCTCATAATCCTTAAAATTGGCATCCAGCAGTTCTCGCAAATGTTTCAAATCAAGATGATGGTAACGCTTGAATCGGGCGGAACCTTGAACAAGGGCTTGGGCAATGGAATGATGAATCAACTTGTCTGCAAGCACGAGGTCATTTTTTCCAGGCAAATGCTTTAAAACCGCTTGATTGGCCATAAAGCCCGCATTGAAGAGCAGACCATAAGATTTATGCTTCCATTTGCGCAGTTGGTCGAGCAAACTCTGATGACAGGGAAGGAATCCTGAGAGGAGGGGAGAGGCGCCACTTCCCGTTCCATATGTCTCACAGGCTTTTTTAGCGCCCGCAATAACCCGGGGATCATGCCGCAACTGAAAATAATCATTAGCACAAAGGTTAAGCCGACATTCAGGAAAAAGCCGTACCTCACGATAAAGATTCTTATCTCGGCTGGAGTTTAATTCATCTTCAAGACGATTAAAAAATTGTTCGCTCAATGAATTTCATGCCTTGCTGAAAAGGTCAATAATTTAAAAATTATGGTATAAATTAGTCCACAAGTCAAAGCCACTAGGCGTGGGGGCGGATGGAAGAGATTCAGGATTCAGGAAAAGTCTGGTGCAAGGGTTCCACCCGCCCGGTTCATGCCGTGCGGACTGGAAATAAGATATTCGCCACTGGTAAAGGGGAAGACCAATCCATTGAGTGCTGGGTGGATAGGGATGTACTGTGTGTTGACCTGCATGAACCGCAATGGGAAATCAGGATTGCCAGGAAGTTCTCCCTTGATCTTGAACCCACTCTTGCGGGAACTCTATTCAATGGTTTTACTCGCACCAAACATGCGGACGTATCCATTGTCAGTTCAGATCAGGAAAGTGTCAAAGAAATAATAATTTCTGGAGAAACTTACAGAGCAGGCCAATACAATAGTATGAGTTCCAGAGAATTCTGGAATAAAGTCTACCCCTAGGCGTGGGGCCAACTAGCAATGACTTTGTCTGGCTAGCAAAGAGTTGTCTCGGCCTAAAAAGATTGCCCTATTGCCTCCCCTGCTAAGGGGCTAGTGGGATTTGATATCCCGCACCAGCCTTGCCGACTGATGGTCCCGGGTATTGCGGTCGACAAATTCCACTTCACCATTTTTGAGATTGATCCGGCAGACTTCCTGCTTGTCATTCGTTTCGCTGGTCCACATGAAATGGGCACATCTTGTAACAAATAATGGATCGATATGGACAACCTCATCATCCCAGTCTTTTTGACTCAATTCCGGCTCGTATAAATTCTCGGCCTCTTCCCGGGTTGGAAGCCGCCAATCGCTGAACCCTCCAGCATAAACCTGGTTCATCGTCTGGACATATCTCCGTGCCTCGTCAAAGTTTCTCCACTGGCCCAAATCTCCCCATGAATCTTTAGGAAGCCAATACTTTTTGTATTTCGTGTCGGTAATTATCCCGGAAGAGTTATCTTGAAAACGGTTTTGTTGGCTCATAGCAATACCCAAAAAAATTAAGGTAAAAAACTACCATGTTTAACGGGTCTCTTCAATACCTTTTAAAAATTCATCCTGCAAAAAACAGGTCAGGATACCGGGTTTTTTATTTCCAATATATGTATCTTCCACACGAATCACGGGAACAATATCAATCCCGGAATTGGTAATGAACACCTCATCTGCAGTCAGGATATCTTCTGGCATCAGTGAGCCTTCTTCTACAGGGATTTTATGATCCCTTGCGATTTCAAGAACAACTCGACGGGTGATTCCTTCCAGCACCAAATTGTTTACAGCGGGAGTTTTAAGCACACCATGTTTTACAATAAACAGGTTGCTGGTCGCCCCTTCCGTCACACCCAGATCCGGATCGACAATTACCCCTTCCATACTTCCTCTCCGCATGGAAATTTCTCGGACTAGAATATTTGAAAGGAAGTTGCAAGTCTTCAGGCCCCGTTTCACATTTGGCAAACCAGATGCCCTCATGGTAAGTAAAGTGATCCGGACTCCTTTCCGATATATGACCTTAGGCAAAAAATGATGAGGTCTTGCATGAACCACCAAAGTAGGAGGAACCTCGGAGTCCATCTGAAAATTTGGCGAACCGATACCTCGGGTGACTGTCAATCTGATGATTGCATTTTTATATTTGTTCCGGGCCAGGGTTTCCTGCACTACAGCTTTAACCTCTTCCGGGGTCATGGGTAAATCAAGAAAAATTAAGGGTAAGGACCTGAATAGCCTTTCGATATGTTGATCAAATCTGAAAACTTTCCCATTACAGACACGCATTGTTTCAAACAGACCATCTCCATAACAGAAACCCCGATCCAATATGGAAACTTTTGCATTTTCAAGAGGGGTGAATAGTCCGTTTAAATAAACAATGGAATCTTGCATGCCTTCCTCAATCTAATGTGATAAGGCTTGTATCATTGCCGTAGCCTTATCCAAGGTTTCCTGATACTCTTTTTGAGGATTAGAATCAGCCACAATGCCTGCTCCCACATGGAAACTGGCAGTCTCATCGCAGATCACTATGGAACGTATGATGATGTTTAAATCCATATATGGGCCGAATCCAATATATCCAAATGAGCCGGAATAGGGTCCCCTCATAACCGGTTCCAGCTCAGAAATGATTTCCATGCAACGAATCTTGGGACAACCCGTGATAGTTCCTCCAGGAAAGACGGACTTTAAAATATCATAAACACGAGTTCCAGGGGCAAGGTTTCCAGTTATATTGGAGACGATATGACTCACATGTGAATATTTTTCCAGAAACATGAAATCGGTAACACAAACCGATCCATCCTGGCAGATGCGTCCTAAATCATTGCGTTCTAAATCAACCAGCATCAAATGTTCGGCACGTTCCTTTGGGTTCGACAACAATTCCACCGAGAGAGCTTGGTCTTCTTCCTCCTTTTGTCCACGAGGCCGGGTGCCCGCTATGGGCCGTGTCTCAATGCGGTGTTCGTGAACTTTCACCAACCGTTCGGGAGATGAGCTGACCAATGAAAAGTTCCGAAAATTTAAATACCCTGAAAAAGGAGAAGGATTTACCTGCATGAGTTTCCTATATAATTGGAACGAATTACCTTCAAAAGGGGTCTCAAATTTTTGCGCAAGGTTGGCCTGATAGATATCGCCCTCACGGATATAATTTTTAGCCTTTTCCACCCTTTCTATATAATCCACCTGACTTAAATTAGATCTCAGCCCGTTAGAAGACAAGGAGTTTGATTTAGGACAGGGGCTTTCTGAATTCGATTTTTTTCCAATGTCTGCCAAAATTTGATAAAGATTTTTCCAGACTTTCTTGGTTTCCCTGCAGAGATCATCATAATGGCAAGCTGTTTCCTCTATCTTTGGGGAAAGAATGAATTTCAATTCTTCAGTCAAATGGTCATATAAAAATAACCGTTCAATTTGCATGAACAATAGGTCGGGTAAATTGCTTTCGGGAAATTTTCTGACGGGCAAAGATTCGAACCAGCCTCCTGCTTCGTAACCAATAAATCCCCCCCATCCGCCCCAAAAATGGGGAAGATATTCCACCGGCCGGACGTTTTTTTCAAAATTCAGAAGGTCCAGAGCCGAGTCGGGCTGATCCCATTCTGAAATCAACGCATCTTTATGAAATAACCTTGCCCGCTGCCCTTTGATCTCTAAAATTTTAGAACTGGCACTGCCCATTAAAGAATAACGAGCTGTCTCCTCCGGACCTTTTCCGCTTTCAAACAAGAAGGTATTCTCAGTATTTAGTAAAAGTTTCTGAAATAAATTGGACAGGTCCAGGCCGGGAATTTTTTGCTGACCACAGACAGGAACACGCGGTGAGGATGCCACCAATCGGTCAAACGTATTTCTATCAGGTAGAATATTCATATTCAAGACCCACTCCCACCACTAGCCGTGGGGGCAGTGAGCAATAGCTTTATTTGCGAGCAAGAAGTATAGGCGGCTTGACGAACTCTTTCTCATTGCCACCGGCCGCTGGCCGGCCCACGCCTAGTGGTTATTCGTAGCGAAGTGCTTCAATAGGGTTCAAGTTTGCGGCTTTATTGGCAGGATAGAATCCAAAAAAAACACCAATTGCCACAGAAAATCCAAAGGACAGGATAATGGATTGGGTAGAGACTATGGTCTCCCAACCACCAATATTAGAAACAATACGCGAAATTCCTATGCCTAACAAAATACCTATGCCACCACCTAGGAAACTGATTAAAACGGATTCTATCAGGAATTGTTCTAGAATCTCCCTTTTCCTGGCGCCTATAGCTTTACGAATACCTATTTCCCGGGTTCGTTCCGTGACAGAAACCAACATGATATTCATAATACCAATGCCCCCAACCATTAAGGAAATACCGGCAATACCCCCCAATAAATAAGTGAAAGTTTTGGCCGCGTCTCCCCAGCTATTCAGCCACTGAGCAGAATTCTGCACATAAAAGTCGTCTTCCTTTCCTTCCAGAATATTATGCCTTTGCCTGAGAAGCCGGGAAATATCCTCTTTAATAATTTCCAGGTCCTCAATTTTTTCTGCCTGCACATCGATGGATTGGACATGTTTCATCCCGAAAATCCGTTTCTGCGCCGTGGTGACCGGGATAAATATCTGATCATCAGGATCATACCAGCTCAGTGCACCTTTCGGTACCGTAGTTCCAATGACCAGGAAATTTTTTCCGTCCACTTTAACGGTTTTACCCAAAGGATTGATGCCTTCAAAAAGATTCTTCAATACTGTAGCACCCACGACACATACCCTTTGCGCAGACCTTATTTCTTCCTTATTAAAATAACGCCCACGATCCATCTCAAAATTTGATAAACGTGCGTAACTGGCTCCTGTTCCCCGGACTGTCGTGTTGGTATTTTTATTTTCAAATTTAAGTTGGGCGGACCTGTAAACCTGCGCTGCAACACCCGTGATTAGAGTGATAGTTTCCTCGATAAAATCAGCATCTTCCAAAGTGAGGGTATCGACCCTACCCGTTGTCACATGCCGGGATTTCTTTTGCCCTGGCTTTATGGTGATGATGTTTGTACCAAACTTTGAAATCGTATTCAGAGTCTGGCGTCTGGCCCCTTCGCCAATAGAAATCATCGAAATCACCGATGCCACGCCGATGATAATTCCCAGAGCGGTTAAAAACGTCCTGAGTTTATGGGTCATGAGGCTTCTAAGAGCCATTTTAAACATAACCCATATCAGCATGACACCACTCCATTAATCGTGTCGGTTATGATTTTTCCATCTCTCATTTGAATGATTCTCTTTGCCTGTTGCGCGATTTCCTGTTCATGGGTAACCAGAATCAGGGTCACCCCTTCTTGGTTCAACTCAAGGAAAAGGGCCAATATCTCCTTACCCGTTACGGAATCAAGATTTCCCGTAGGTTCATCTGCCAGAATGATAGCAGGGCCATTCACCAAGGCCCTCGCAATGGCGACTCTCTGGCATTCTCCTCCGGATAATTCGGTGGGTTTATGTTTGGCACGGTGAGCCAGGCCAACCCGTTCAAGGGCCTGAAACGCGATTTCAGTGGATTTGGGAACCCGACCATAGAGGAGCGGCAATTCGGTGTTTTCCAGTGCGGTGGCGCGAGGCAGAAGGTTGAAACTCTGAAAAACAAAACCGATCCTACGGTTACGGACTTCTGCCAATTGGTTGGATTTCAAGTGTTGGATATCAAGGTTTTCCAGCCGATAAATACCGGAAGAGGGCAGATCCAGGCATCCCAATAGATTCATAAGGGTGGATTTTCCACTCCCCGAAGGTCCCATGATGGCAACAAACTCTCCTTTCTCGATCCTAAAATCGACTCCATCCAGGGCAGATACCTTTTGACTGCCCATTTGATAGGTTTTAAAAAGCCTTTCGACCTCAATCAAAGCAACCTCACTTCGAGCGTATCATCCAGAGAATTTTCCTTAAAGAAGAGCCCTTATCCTTCTTTTCCTTAGCTTCCTGGAGAATTTTTTCCCAGTCTCCCAATATTACCTCTTCATCCGTTTTCAATCCGCTAATGATCTGGACATGAATCGGATTCTTAATACCGGTCTTTACTCGGACTTTTTCTGGTCGATCGTTTTTTAATATAACAGCGAATTCCCCTTCTTCATCTTTGCGAATTCCGGCCCGGGTGACATAAACCGCATCCTGGACCTGATGGGTAACTATATCAATATTTGCCGACATCATGGGTTTGAGTAGGGTTTTTCCCGTCCCCTGAACCTCGATTTTAGTTTTGAAAATGGTAATGCTGTTATCAATCACTCCCTGTGGAGCAATACGGGTAACCTTGCCCTTAAAAACCTCATTGGGGAAAGCATCGGCCGTGATCCGGACGGCATGGCCTATTTTAACAGACCCAATATCTGTTTCATCAATATCTGCAATGATGAACAACCGCGACATATCGGCAATGGTCGCTATGGCAGTCCCGCCACTCACATTAGAAATTCCTGAGGCGATTATCTGCCCTTCTTCCACGAGTTTTTCAATGATGACCCCATTAATGGGAGCGAAAATTTCCGTTTCATCAAGCCTTTCTTCCACTTCATCCACGGCAATTTCCGCCCGTTTGACTTCAGACTGGACCAACTCGATTTCATTTTCCTTCATCGTGATATCGTGAATGGAATCCTTGGCTGTTTGAAGCCGGGTTTGCGCCTGAACGAGTTTTTCCTGGTTCACCTTGAAAAGGGTTTTAGCCGTATCCAAAGACTCTTGTGAGACAAACTTTTTTCCAAACAATTCACTTTGGCGTTTCAGTTTATCCTCCGACTCCTTGAGGTTGGCAAGAGCGGTTTCAATTTCTGATTGGGAAGATTTTATATCGCTAGCGTATTTAGTTTTTTGTAACAGGAGGGCGGTTTCGGCTTTTTTAAGTTTTGCGGACGAACTGGACATTTCTGCATGGGCTTTGGAAACATTTCTCTTTTCATCGGATTTATCCAATTGCAGGAGAAGTTCCCCCTTTTTAACATGGTCTCCCTCCTCAAAAGGAAAGGACAAGACCTCACCACTGGCTTTGGATTTAACCTCTACTTTAAAATTTGGCTCAACAATGCCGGTGGACGAAATTTTTACCGACAGGTCCCCGCGTAGTATTTCAGAGGTTTTAAATACAGGTTTTGGGAGCCCCTCTGAACCGTTGGAGGGGAACAAATATAACCAGGTCAGGAGAAGAGCCACCCCGACAAAAATCAGGGTTTTTTTCATGAGTCTTCTTTGGAAAACAGTTTTATATCATGTGCCTCCAGAGTCCGGGCCATAACCTGATTCAACCGGGTAAGGGATTTGTTGTAATCGATGACAGCTTTAATCTCATTACTCTGTTCTTCAGCGAGATCTTCCTGGAATGCCAGCACATTAAAACTGGTTGACAATCCGACCTTAAATTTTTTCTCCTCGGCATTCAATTTTTCTTCAGCAAGTTTTCGGGCAACTCTTGTGGCTTGAACTTTTTTGATGTCCGTTTTAATTTGCCGGTGGGCTTCGCGGACCTCCACAACAATGTTTTTTTCCAAATCCTTAATGTCCAATAGCAACTGAGCCACTTCCAGTCGTTTTGCCGCTAGCTTGCTCTTTGCGGCGCGGTTTCCAAGAGGATAGCTCAAGTTGATGCCAAACTGCCATAAACCATAATTAGTTGAAAACGCTTCTGACAGGGCAGTGTCGTAGGCACCGTTGGTTGTTGTAGAATCGCCACTTAATCCGTTCAGTCCCAGACTCCCAATCAGGTCTAGAGTTGGGAGCATTTGATTTTCATTATATTTCGCTTCAATATTCCTGTTATCCAGTTCCTTTTTCTTTGCCAGCAGATCGGGCCGGAGGGTCAGGGCAGTTTTTAACGCTTCTTCCAAAGAATTTTCACTACCCGGTTCAAAGACAGGGCTGTCTGCCGGAATAATTTTTTTCAAACCATCTTCTGAATCAAAGGAAGAATTGAGGATGTTTTTAAGATTGTCCTCATTATCCTCAATCAAGTTTTGTGCATTCAATAGTTGTTCATCTCTTGAGGCCACATCTGATTGAGCCTGCAAAATTTCCAGCTCCGCAAGAGTTCCCACATCGACCTGGGCTTTTACCTGCTTTTCCAGATCCCGAGCCCTTTGCAGGGAGGTTTCCTTGACCTTCAGGTCCTCAATGCTGAAAACCAGGTCCCAATATATGTTTTCAGCCTCGGTGAGGGTATCAATGACTTTTTCTGTAAATTGATGGTCAGAAATCTTTTGATCGTTTTTGGCAATATAGATTTTCCGTTTATTTAGATCTATTCCAAAATCCTTGAGCAGAGGCTGAGTGACTGTCAGGGCTAAGTCAGATGAATATGTGGGGTTGAGAGAGGTTAGAGACGAACTGGTTCGATTCCTGTTGTTGTCCATGGATAATTCGTAATCCCCACCGGTAACAAATTTCTGGGAAACAGAAAAATCCCAGTCGTAATCCTGGTTTCTATTTTTGGCGTCGGATAGGGATGATGAACTTGAACTTTGACGGGTTTCTTCGCCAAACTTAAACTCAAAATCCAAAGTTGGATCAAAGTCGGCTTCCTTTTCAAAAATAAATTGTTCGTTAATTTTTGAGTTATAACTTTGAACGGAAATGCTGATATTATTTTTTAATACTCTCTCAATAGTTTCCTTCAAAGTGAGAGATAAAGGATCATTGGCATTTGCAACGGAAACAAGGATAAGAAATGGTGAGAAAAAATATATGGAGAGTTTGAAAAACAAAATATTCTTCATGGACCGGAGAACTCCAAAGGGTGAAAGGGTAGAAACCATTATATTTAAAGGGTCCTTCAAAAGAAACGGCAAAAAAAGACCATTTTATGGAGCTTTACCCTCAAGTTTCAGCAAACCCAACGGTCTTATAAAACAGTTATTTTACAATATTTTATCGGATAATCTGGAGAGAGGCTTGACAAGTATTTGCTGATGAAAAAAATGCATGAGAGATAGAATATATTAAAAAAATCCATAGTCTATATAATACTTTAAATAATATTATATAAACCAATATATAGTAATTCAGGGCAATATATTATATCAGTATGTCAATAAGGAAAAATAATGAGTATAGCAACATTCGATACATTACTTCAAAACAAATCAATTAGAATAGATCATATAGATTTTGCTACTGATGATCTTAGTGGAGATTATATAAGTGGCGGGACTATAACAGATTTTTCAAGTACAGGTATTGTTGATGAAGCAACTAACACAATAGTTCATTTAGATGATACTGGCTTGAGTGTTGATAATTTAGTTACTAATAATTTAGAAGTAGATAATATTACTGTTAGTGGTAAAATGACAGTAAAAAATATGACAATAGAGTTTCAACAAGAAGAAATTGGCACAGATGTTCGCTTACATAAAGCAGGATTAATTCATATAGGTAGTGATTGTGTAATGTCACGTAGTGAACTAGGCCCTAGTATTGTATATAGTAATTTGAGAAAAGTTGGAAGATTATCAAATTTAACTGTAGATGGACATTTTGAAGCAGGATATACTTTGTATGTCA
>ERZ651768.3125-NODE-3125-length-11205-cov-19.100377_pt1 | contig 11205 bp, 11 predicted proteins | sample MGYA00514754_ERZ651768 | MGnify/ENA metagenome assembly ERZ651768 | reverse complement strand
ACCAGTGGTCCAGGGAAAATTGTCGGAACTTTACCCTCTAAAATTTTCTTGGCACAATGCTCATATGCCTCTTCCTCGGGAACAATTCTACCTTCTATGTGTCCCTCCCCAGGGTCGGGTAACACAACACCCATGGAAGCCGCGGCAGGCGGAAGAAACGCCTCTGGACCAGCCTTAACTTGATATTGACTCATGCTCTTAATCCCTTTGCTATGCGTGAAAAGTTATATTTTACCTGCATTTGGAACGGAAAACTATACCACTTCCCCCGAAAAGGTGTCAAAACAATTTAACTAAAGGATCTTACTTTAGTTCTGACCTAAAACTAGAACAGTTTTTCCCTCCACTTTGGAAGAAAAAAAATAAGACTAAAATGATCCATAAACAATTGATATATTGTACTATTTATCAAAAATTTCACCATTTAGAAAAATTTAACTTGGACTAAAAACTTCAGGGCTTCACAAAAATTGTAAGATTTGCGTGGCTGCTCGTTTGAAACATAAGCATAGATTAGCAATCAAGACATTATAACTACATCCCAACTTGCAATTGATTGTCATTTAAGTTTCTGGTTGAAAAACGATCCTCCTCTTTTCTCAACAAACTGCCACAAATATAAACTAATTTTTTGAACATTAAGAAAAAACTTAAAACGAATATGTTCAATAAAAATAATATGTTATAATTTTTGTGGTTTAATCATGCCTGATAATAATTGGAGTAGGGTTTAATTTTTCAATTTTATGGAAAAAGTCGAGATTTTTACTGATGGTGCCTGTAGAGGAAACCCAGGACCAGGTGGATATGGCTCCATAATAAGGACCAAGGGTCAGGAAAATGAAATTAGTGGTTCCGCAGAAAATACAACCAACAACATTATGGAACTCACTGCTGCCGTCGTTGCCTTGAAACAATTGAAAGAGCCTTGCGAAGTAATCTTGACTTCGGATTCACAATACTTGGTGAAGGGGATGACCGAATGGATCGAAGGATGGGTTAAAAAAGGATGGGTCACGGCCTCTAAGCAACCTGTAAAAAATAAAGAGATCTGGGAGGAACTCGAAAGGCTAAACAAAATACATAAAATTTCCTGGAAATGGGTTCGAGGTCATCAGGGGCATAAAGAAAATGAGCGCTGCGACCTCCTAGCCAACATGGCCGTGGATAAAATAGGCCACTAAAATCTGAACGAGTTTAATTTCGAAACACAAATTTTGTTTTTTACAAAAATCGCTTTTTAACTTTTTCTTTTTTGTTTTCGGGTTATTAAAAATGCAGATTCGTAGTAATAAATTAAGATGGCTTCTCCCTAATAGACAAATAAGTCAAAAAATCCTCTTAACAATCATGTTAACGGCACCTCTGATTTTTTCTTCTTGCTCTATATTTAAGCCAAAACCAGATGACTCCGCGAGAACAGACATAGAGCAGATTTACAAATCCCAGCGCGAAAAAAAACCTAAACTCTCAAGCAAATGGCCATCTAGTAAAAATCCCCCTTTCTGGTATCGGGGAAAACGTATGAGTCCGGATGCAGTTGCACCTAAAGCAGGATTGTTTGATTCCAAAAAAACCAAACCTTCTTTCCCAAAAAGTTTTTTCAAAATCCCTGAAATTTTTATCGATGATCTGGATCAGGCATCTCTCAAAAAGGTGATCCTCAACCAACTAGAAACAATGGAGTTTACCAATCCAAGAAAAGTAGAGCGCTTAGGCGATTTGATGGTAACTAATGGGTGGTTAAAACAGACCCTCTCTTCTTTTTTGGATCTAATAAATGAAAATCTGCCTCCAAAAGAATTCAGCCAACGTCTTCGCGAGGAGTTTATCATTCACCGTGTAGGCAAGGGAAAGCGCAAACAAGTTCTTTTTACTGGCTACTATGCGCCGACAATGCAAGCTAGTAGAGTGAAAACAAAAAAATATCGCTACCCTATTTACAAAATGCCAGAATCTTTTCCACACCCTAAGCTCATCGGGCACAGCACAAACTATAAAATCCGCAAGTCATCGGCTCAAAAACCCCAAACGTGGCGAAATTTTACCCGGGAGCAGATTGACGGAGATGAAATCCTTAAAGGTCAAGGACTAGAAATCGCTTGGCTTGAAAATGATGTCGACCGGTTTTTTCTACATGTTCAAGGATCAGGAAGGCTAATTTTCGATGATGGAACATCAGTCGGCGCACATTTTGCGGGAACTAATAACTTCAAGTTCGGTGGCCTGGGTAAACACATGATAAAGGATGGGGTGATTGACCTAGCACAAGGATCTATGCAGGGAATTAAAGAATACTTCCGAAATCACCCCGAAGATATTCAAAAATATTTTTTTCGAAACAAACGATACGTTTTCTTTAAACTTTCAACCGATGCTAATCCGCGCGGCTCAGGTGGCGGAGAACTCTTAAGTGGACGATCTATAGCAACTGACAAAAAAATTTACCCTGCAGGGGGACTCGCCTTCGTAAAATTACGCAAGCCCATCCTGAATGAAAAAAATAAAATCGCTCGATGGGAAAATTTCTCCCGGTTCGTTGTTGATCAGGACACCGGCAACGCAATTCGCGGGAAGGGAAGAGCCGATTTCTATTTTGGCATGGGAGATCGTGCTGGAGTCAAAGCGGGACACTACCACGAGTGGGGGGATGTTTTTTATATCGTTAAGAAATTTCATCCCGAGGAAAGCAACTCCTGACCATCAAGCAGTTAAAAAAACCTCCAGACATTTAGATTGATGCTACTTCCTTTATAGCTTGCCGCTTAAGACACCCCGTGCCGCCCAGTAGCGGGGCATTTATTTTATATAGACACCTTGTTCGTTCTGATTTCTTTTGCGGCAAGGAAAGAAATTAACTCGGTAGAAGGATAAAGAGTTATTTAGGGCCTAAGCTGAAGTTGAGACACTTCAGCACCTTGCGGCCCTGTGGTTTGTTGGATGAGGTGAATCACACTCGCATCCATCATCTCCATCAATGGTCCGGGATACAATCCAATACACAATACGAGGATAGCCAATGGAATCAGCGTAGCCAATTCCCGATTCGATAAATCTGGGAGCACTTTGGCGGCTTCTGTCGATGGCTCTCCCAACACCAGCCTTTGGACCATCCACAACATATATGCGGCAGCTAAAAGAATACCGCCCATAGAGATAAGAACCATGGCAAAGCTGACATAGGAAGTTCCTACTAAGACTAAAAATTCGCCAATGAAATTACAGGTGCCTGGTAGCCCAAAGGCGGCGACTGAAAACAAAATGAACAATGCAACAAATCTTGGCATGGGTTTATGCAAGCCGCCGTAGTCAGAAATCGCTCGACTGTGAGTGCGGTCGTACAATTGTCCAACAGCAATAAATAAGGCTGCAGTAGTAATCCCGTGATTAAACATTTGCAAGACGGCCCCCTGGATACCTTGGCTATTGAACACAAAAATTCCGAGAGTAACAAAACCCATGTGGGAAACTGAAGAATAGGCCACGAGCTTTTTGATATCAGTCTGTGCTAAAGCCATGAGCCCACCGTAAATAATGGCTATGACCGATAACCACAAAATATATGGGGCGAAATTCGCCGAAGCCTCTGGAAACATCGGCAAACAAAAACGCAAAAACCCATATCCTCCCATTTTCAACAGCACCCCAGCCAGAATCACACTGCCAGCCGTAGGGGCTTCGGAGTGCGCGTCAGGGAGCCACGTATGAAAGGGAAACATTGGCATTTTTATGGCAAAAGCCAGAAAGAAGGCCAGGAATAACCAGAATTGCGTGCTGGAAGAATAAGTTTGTTCAGTTAACACCAACAGATCGAAGGTATTTCCCCCATTAATATAAATACCCAATATTCCAACCAGCAGCAGCAAGCTTCCTGTTAGACTGTACAAAACAAATTTAAGCCCAGCAGCAATACGATTCGGCCCCCCCCAGAGAATAATCATGAAATACATGGGAATCATTGTAATTTCCCACAACATGAAAAATAGGAAAAGATCCAGGGCGGTAAAGACCACAATCATGGCGGATTCGACTAACAAGATCAGCGAGAGATAGGCTCGTACTCGTGTTGTAATTCCCGCCCACGAACAAAGGATACAGAGTGGAAAAAGAAGGGCTGTGAGTATCACCAAAAGAATACTGATGCCATCAACACCAACCGCATACTGAATGTTAAACGTGGGCATCCATTCCATACGTTCCACGAACTGCATGCCTTGCAGGGTGAAATCAAAACTCCTCCAGAGTATCAGCGAAAGGAAAAACTCCACCATTGTGAAGCCAAAGGCAACTCGTCGTATCGATTCTTCATCACGCACAAACGCCAGAATGCCGATTCCTATAATAGGAACTGCAATCATCCAGCTAATCAGGTGATCCATCAATATGGCCATTTAAGAAACCTCCTTCCTACGATAGAAGCAAACTCCCGGTTTTTCAAATTAGCAAAAGAAAAATGACGTAAGGCCATTCACAACCAAATCCATTTTTTATAATAGGGATACAAATCGGGGACTCATTAAACCAAGATATACAATAGGCCAGTCATCGCCCCTAACCAAAATATCATTACTAATAATTGATGTTGGATGGTACGGGATTCCATCTCTTGCAGTGATTGCCCCGCAGCATCAACTTGTCCTGCTACTTTTTCCACTTTCCGCTCCAACCAACGAATATCAACAATTCGCAATAACCGCCCGGCAAAATACACAGAATAAGTCGCGATAAAATGGATGAAATGATCTATAACCCTTTTATCAATAATTCGCCACAACCACCGGGCAAAATAAACAGAATAAGTCGCGATAAAATGGTTAAAACGATCTATAACCCTTATATCAATAATTCGCCACAACCAGTGTGCGAACTGAATGGTTGGGGTTACCAGATAGGCATCATAGATTTCATCAAAATAACCTTTATTCCAAAATAGGACATACAGTCGATTGTTTCTCCCATTTGCCCTGGAGACCTGATGTTTAGGTCGAATCTGCGTTGAGTATGCATAGAACCACCCCGCCACTGCCACGCCAAGAGAAACCACCAACCAAAAAGGAAAGCCATGCTCGACGGCACCTTCTTCCAAGGTGACTACGGGAAAGGTCAAAGCCGGAGCAAGAAAGTTGGCGAACCAACTCCAAAACAGAGTCAATAACCCACCTGCAAAAACCGTAGCCAGAATAAGACCAGTTAAAATGGAGCCATTTAAAAGCTGTGGTTGAACAGATTGCGTCTCCAAACTATGCTGTCCTGAAGCGGGCCAGTAAGTTTTTGGGCCATGAACAAAAAGCGAAGTGACACCTTTAAAAAGATATTGAGAAGCCACAAATACCGTGATCAAGCCAATGACTTTGAATCCGATCGCGGCAGAAACAAACCCCGTGACCCCCCACAAATATTCATACGATCCGGAAAACAGCACTAACGGCGGGAGTAACGCCAACAACAAGGCCCCGCCATATAAGCTCCCCATGCCCTCAGAAACATGGTGTTCATGGTCACCATGCCCATGGCCCGGTTCCACTGATCGCAACGCATTGCCGGTAGATAGAAAAAAGAACGCTTTGTAACACCCATGGGCAAGAAGATGGAAAATCGCAACTGCAAACGCGCCCAAACCACAGGCCATAACCATGAACCCGATTTGACTAATTGTGGAATAGGCCAAAATATTTTTGATATCCGATTGAGTCAAGGAAACTATCCCAGCAAATATCGCGGTAGTGGCACCAATAATGAAAATGAACGTCATGGCGAACGGAGAAAGCATAATTAACGGACCCAATCGCACTAACAAAAAAGGACCAGCATTCACCATAGTAGCCGCATGAATAAGCGCCGAGACCGGAGTCGGAGCTTCCATCGCCCCGGGTAACCACACATGAAACGGTATTTGTGCTGACTTTCCCATAGCCCCCATAAAGAGGAAGAAGGGAATGAGCGCCACAGGATAGATATGCAGATCCAAGCCCATCCACCCTAAGATATTAATGGTATAGTCCTGCATGCCTTCAGCCTCAACAAGAATAGTCTGGATATCGAGTGTACCAAAGGTGAAAAAAGTTAGAATGATGCCAAAACTGAATCCTACATCTGCGACTGCGTTGACGAGAAAAGCTTTGGTGGCTGCCCGGCACGCTGAAGGTCGTTCTGCTGCGTGAGAAATTAACAGATAGGAACAGATCCCCATGACTTCCCAACTAATCAACGACAACAAAAGGTTGCCACTCATGACCAACAAAATCATAGAAAAAGTAAACAAGGCAATGACGGCGAAAAAACGATTATATCGAGACTCTCCTATCATGTAACGGGAGGAATACACATGCACAACCCCACTTACCCCTGTGACCAAGAGCAAAAGCAGAACCGTCAGTTGGTCAACAAACAGAGTTAAATCAATGGTCAAGGAACCAGATTGAAAGAGGCGATAAAGAGAAAGAGTAAACGGTCCATTTCTCAACACTTCAATGAAAGCGGCAACTGATAACCCAAAGGATAAACCGATGGCAGGAATCCCAATCCGGTGACTGTTCTCACCCCAGCGACGTCCCCCAAGCAGAAGAATGAGAGAAGCAAGGAGAGGAAGCAAAGGAATAAGGAGGTAAAGAGCCATAATTCCCCTCAAAAACGTGGTGGCAGAGCATGGTTCAACAACAGTTGAACAATGGGAGAACTGAATAAACCAAGAAGCATGATAGCTGCGGACGTGACTCCCAGAGTCATTTTAAATGAGAGGGGAATTTCACCAAACTGAACGTCCAATCGAGTTGATGTTTGGCGAAAAATGCCCTCAAACAGTTTAACAAAATAGGCAAGCGTCAAGAGCGTGGAGAGCACCACCGCAGCGACCGAAACATAATTGCCTGCTTCTAGTGCTCCAAGAATGATGTTCCACTTGCCAAAAAATCCACCAGTCGGAGGCAGGCCAACCATACCTAGGGCTATAACAACTAAAGACCCAGTAAGCCAGGGGGCTTGTTTCCCAACACGCCCTATGTCGTCAATAGTTCTGACCCCATAATGACAAAACGCCACGCCTGCTAAAAAAAACAAGGCAGCTTGCATAACGGCATCATTCAATAAATAAAAAATTCCTCCAACAAACCCAGTTTGGTTGCCTTGACCGATTCCAATGAGAATAATGCCGATGTGCGAAATCCCTCCATAAGCGAACATCATTTTAAGATCCCGCTGGGCCAAGGCCAGACTTGCGCCTATGACCGCCGCTAATGCTCCAAGAACTGCCACCAGTAGCAAAATTGGAATACCATAAACAACAATTGACGCATTTAAGACCCAATAGATTATTCTAACCCACGCCAATAGGGCTATTTTGGTGAGGAGTGAAGCCAAGATAGGGGAAACGGAATCAGGTGCATAGGCGTAGGCCTCGGGCATCCAAGCATGAAACGGGACTAAGGCCATCTTGATCCCCAAGCCAATAAATATAAAAAGCAGTCCACCCACTAGAGCTTTAGAGCCTAGTAAAAAGGGAAGTTTGTCGGCCATATCAGCCATATTCAGTGTGCCAGTCACCGCATAGAGATAACTTACCCCTAAAAGATATATGGATGCACCAATGGTTCCCAATATAAGATAGCGAAAGGCTGCAAACAACGCTCTGCCGCCAGCGACACCAATTAGTGCGTAACTCGAGATAGCTGCAACTTCTAAAAATACGAACAGGTTGAATAAATCCCTAGCGAAAACAATGCCGGTCAAAGCGGAAAAAAATAACAAAATCAACGTGTAATAATGAACGATTCGGCCACCTAGAGCCTTTGGGGAAGTTGGCCCAGTAAACACCACACCCAGCAAACCCAAGACACTCAATAACACTAAGATGACACTTGCTAATCCATCAGCCACCCACTCAATTCCTAGAGGCGCAGTCCATCCACTAAACGCATACCGCACTTCCCCATGATTAACGACGTTATGGAGATTCAAAATAGAGACCAGCACCATAGCCGCGAGAATTGTCAAAGAAATTGGCTTGCTCCAATGACGGTGTTTTAGACAAACCACTGGCATGGAAATAGCGGCAAACAATGGGAGAAGGAATAGGATTGCAGGAAGCTGATGACTCATTCTATTTTTTCAAGAATTTCTTGTTCGTCAAGGCTTCCATATTTTCGATAAATCGCCGCGCACAGGGCTAATCCCACGCCCAGGGTCGCCACGCCAACCACAATAGCAGTTAGCGTCAAGACATGAGGTAACGGATTCGCGTAACTGGCCGCTTGCACCGGCTCCGTGGTTGACAAGAGCACGGGAACCGTCGCGCCCTTCTTCGCACTAATAGACACCAGGAAAAAAATCACGCTGGTTTGCACCAAATACATCCCGATAAGTTTCTTTACCAGATTGTATCGGGTAACCATGACATAAAAACCCCACAGAAAAATGATGACAAATGTCAAAAAGTTGGGTCGCTGAAAAACTGCGAAAATTGCATCAACCATTTATTGAATCCTCAACAATATCTTCAGCAGACAAGCTGAATACAATAGAAACGGCTGTTACCGCAACATCTACAGCCACACCGACTTGCGTGAGTACGATTCCCAAAGACCTTCGAGAAGCGGTTTCCATACCTGGAATTTCCAAATTCGCATAATTGAGAAACTCTCCACCTCCAATCATACACAAGCCACCTACTCCCGCGTAGATCAGCATCCCGACCCCATCAACATGTAAAACCTTTTTGGCCACTTGACTCCGGGAAGCGTCATGACCAAAAATCAAAACCGATAAGATCATCCCCGTGCCTAGAATCACCCCACCAACAAAGCCTCCCCCTGGTCCGTATTGCCCAAAAAACAACACATATAAACCAAAAATTTGGACCACCGGGATGAGAAAGTGCCCTAAGGTCTGTACGATAATGCTGTCGTGTGGGCGTAGCATTATGCATGTCTCCTAAGCAGTAAAGCACAAGCAATGCCCGCCGCAAAAATCACCACGGTTTCGACCATCGTATCAAGCGATCGATAGTCCATCAGTACCGAAGTCACAACATTCGGAGTGTGGGTATCCTGATAACTCTGCTCGAGATAGGTCGGCGAAATATGAACGCTTGCCGGAGAATTCGGGTCCCCAAATCCAGGAAGATCGCTCGCGGCATAGAGCAAAAGAAGTCCCAAGAGAGGAAAAATAATTAATGTTGCCAGAGAAGGAGGACGGCGCCGAAGCCGAGTGTCTTTGGGATTAGTACCGAATAGAGTTAATAGAAAGAAGACAGTAGCTAATCCTGCTCCTACGACGGCTTCCACGAAGGCGACATCCACAGCTCCGAGCCATGCCCATACCAACGCCAGGAAAAAACTATAAGAGCCCAAGAGCAAAACGGCACTCATCAAATCTTTAACCAAGATGGCACCGCCGGCAGTAACAAGCAGAAGAAGGAGTAAAGGAATTTCATATGAAACGATCATGAGGTTTCCTTTTTCCAAGGTTTTAAACCAGACCGGAGAGCCGCGCGAACCGTGGCATGTGCAATGACTGGATTTAGAATATACAGCAAGGCCAACACCACTAGAATTTTCAGCATATTTGTACCCAGTCCCTCATGCAAGGCGATTCCAACTAACATCAAAAAGGCCCCTAAGGAGTCTGTTAATGATACGGCATGTGAACGACTAAACACGTCCGGCAATCGAATCACGCCAATCGCGGCAACCATCAGAAAAAATAATCCCGCTACTATAAAAATTATGGAAAGTATGTCCATGCTAAGGAACTCCCTTTCGTTCCAAATATTTGGCCACGGCAAGCGCTCCTACTAAATTTAATAGGGCATACCCAGTCGCGATATCAACAAACATATCGACTCGTTCAAAATAAATTCCCATGACAATAAGCAAAATAATTGCCTTGGTGGAAATGCCATTGAGACCCAACACACGATCAAAAATTGTGGGGCCCTGCAGGACACGGTACAGATAAGCGCCAAGGAGAATAGCCAGCAACACCAAAATGTAGAGAAGAAAAGTTTTCATAAATCCGGCTCTTCGTCCTTAAAAATATCAGCAATTTTCGATTCGATCTGCTTACTTGTAACACTTTCACTTAAAACTTTATCCAACGCGTGAACAATGAGCTTATTACGGTCAACCTCTGCAGTAATCGTTCCAGGGGTTAACGTAATGGAGTTACCAAGAAGAACAACGGCTGCGTGATGATTCAGTTTTGATTCCACAGAAATCAACTGAGGAGCAATGGGAAGCGCAGGATGCAAAATAAGCTTGGACAAATGAAGGCTACTTTGAACGATTTTATAAAAAAGCCATGGAAGGTAAAGGAGAATTCTGGACCACAAACGAAATTTCGGAACAAAAGATGAGTGTCCAGAGTTGATCCAGGCCACGGCGAAGGAAAAAATAAGCCCCAAACCAAGATGAATCCATTCAAAGCTGGCAGATAATAAAATCCAAAACGCAAACAGTACCATGGCTTTTAAAAAAAGAAATTTTGATGATATTGGTCTAGATCGAGTTGCCATAAAATTATCAGATGCGGGTTTGACCGCAGAGTAACAGTGTTATTTGATTTTTCCGATAAATACCAGCCAGAGACTTAGAATGAAACATCTGTATTCTTGCAACAGTCCTAGCGCCTATCTTTAATACACGTCTAACTAGGGAACATGAAGCCTTTCCCACGTAGCATCCGGATTGTACCGATGAAACTCAAACCTATGGGGATCCAAGGCCACAAGATTGAGCCATTGATTGTGAAACAACTGTTGAAGGATCGAGTGTTTTTGAATGACAGATGAGAGTGCACTCGGCGTCTGTTCGATGATAGCCAAGAGTCGCATCGGTTCATGATAGTGAGTGTCCCCGTTATTGACTGTTTGTAAGGGGAATCCCATTTGCAAATCACTTTGGCTTCCCAGCATCATCCCAACACCCCCAACGACATTGTGTAACACCTTACTCCCACTTCCATACGTCCATGGATCCACTGAAGGAAAATAATAACCGGTACTAATCCACTGGCCGACAATTAATGGCGCGGTCATGATTTTTTCAAGGATGGCACCTTGAGGATCAGCTATAGGATCATAAGAATGTAAGAAAACCCGACCGCCTAAATCTAATCCTTTGGTCAGTTTTCGCCTTCCAATGAGAAACGCGGCATTGCCCGCTAATCCCCATTCCGGTCGAGTATTCGCCCAATCGCAACTGCGTTCGTCTA
>ERZ651768.3122-NODE-3122-length-11215-cov-28.931316_pt1 | contig 11215 bp, 5 predicted proteins | sample MGYA00514754_ERZ651768 | MGnify/ENA metagenome assembly ERZ651768 | reverse complement strand
TTTATGAGTCGGAAAGGAATTGAAAAAGAGTCCATTACTTATCACCCCATGGGACTTCCCCATGGTCCGCATCCGGGAAAAATCGAAGAGTCACTGGGATCCGAGGAAACCAATGAACTGGCTGTAATGATCGATACTTTTAAATCCCTCAATATGACGGAATCAGCCCTGGATTTGGATGATGAAAAATATCCATATTCTTGGATCAAATCATGATCTTTTTCCCCGTAGGCCATCCATGGCCTTCGGGTTATGAGATCAACCTAAATCCACAAACAAAAAACCCGTCAAAAGACGGGTTTTCTCTGAAATGATCTAATATATCTCATCCATTTTTTCTAGCCATTTCTATTTTTTTTATCACTTGCAAAATATGCTTTTCAAGACCACCGAAGTCATTATCTTTGAAATATTCTTTTGAAATTAGTTTTGAACCCATTCCTAAACAGTAAGCCCCCGCATGAAACCATTCAGATATATTATCCAAGTCGGCAGTAACACCTCCTGTTGGCATGATTTTTAACCATGGGAAAGGAGCTAAGACGGATGAAATAAATTTAGAACCAAACACGCCTCCTGGAAATAATTTTAGCACTTCAGCACCTAGTTTTTCCGCAATCATCATTTCCGTCAAGGTCCCACACCCTGGTATCCAAGGAATATTATTTTTTACGCATACTTTTGCTATAGATTTGTCTAAAAATGGTGAAACGATGAAGCTTGCCCCAAGATCAATGAACATTTTTGCTTCCTCATTGGTTTTTACAGATCCCACGCCTAAGGAAAAGCCGGTGTCGTTACCCAAATGTATTACAAGTTGTTTAAAATTGCCCATAGCTTTTGGACCGCGATTTGTGAATTCCAAAATTGGTAAACCACATTTAATAACTGTATCTAAAACTTTTTTACAAACAGTTATATCATCATGGTAAAAAAGAGGAACCAACCTATGTTCTCTTATTTTTTGTATTAATGGCATATTTACTTTTAAGAGAATATTTTATTTATTGATCGATTGCCTTTGATTAAACTGATATTCGTAAAGAGACTTGATGCTAATATTGGATTAATAATAATAGGATATAATGCCCACTATTTTTGGTAATAAGTTTTATTCGGTCTTTCCCAGTTGCCTGTACTTTTCTTTATATTTTGCATATAGACCCTTGTGATGGTCGCTCATATCAATCGTTTTGCCCTGGATATAGATTTGTTCCACTTGGGTGGTGATCTCCAGGGGATCTCCATCAGTAATCATGAGAGTGGCATCTTTGCCTTTCTCCAGCGTACCAACTCGATCGGCAATACCAAGGATCTCTGCAGGATAAAGTGTAACTGATTTAAGCGCTTCTTCTTTAGGTAAACCGTACGAAGCTGCCTTTGATGCCTCGTATGGAGTATTTCTATGATTGGAGGCTCCACCAGTCCCCATAGAGATACAATACTTCAAACCTGCTTCATACATCTTTAGGGGCGCGGTGAAGGGAGTATCAAAATCCTCCCACCGTCTTCGAGGCAGTGAATTCACTCCTTCATAAATTACAGGAATCTTGTATTTGTTAAGTAGGTCAGCCACACGCCAAGCATCATATCCACCCACGATGACAATCTTCACATTCTGACGATTTGCCCATTCCACCGCACTAATAATCTGGCGAATCTCACCGGCATGCATAAAAACAGGTACTTCTTTTTTCAACACAGGGACCATTGCTTCCCAGCGCAAGTCTTTATTGTGCTTGATAATACCTGACCCTGTATCAGCTTGCTGCGCTACAAGGTAACGCCGTGCCTCATCAAATGCGGAATCAAGTTTTTTCAGAGTTTCTTCGCGTCGTTTTGCAGCATCTTCTTCACTTACCCTGTATCTCCTATACCGTACTGCCCCCATGTTTGGCCAGTTGATGTGGAGTCCCGCAGGTGCTTTTAATGTGGACTTTTCCCAGGTCCAGCCATCCAGCATCATGATTGCAGAAGTGCCGGATATAATGCCACCTGTTGGACAGGAATGGGCCAGTGTGATCCCATTGGACCGCGTAACGGGTATGATCTCAGAATCAGGATTGTAGGCAACCTCAGCCCGCACATTAGGATTTACCTCTCCGCGTTCGGAAAAATCCCTGGTAACAGCCACTGCACCTATTTCGGTCAAACCTATCACACTGGCGGCAGCGATCAGGCCAGGATAGACATGTTTACCTTTCAGATCAATGATTTCTGTGTTTTCAGGCAAATTTGTTATGCGACTAGCCACGCCTGTGATTATGCCCTTCTCAAAAAGAATCGAACCACCCCGGATATCCTCACCAGAAACGGGATGAATAGTGCAATTTTTCAGGAGTATGGGGTGCTTTTGCTCGGGAGCAGGCACCTGATCCGAAGCGAAAGAATAATTGATAACGATTATTAGGATAATATTTACATAATTTCTCATTGCAGATCTCCTCCCACACAACTGTACGCTTCAACTTCATTTGGACCACGGCGTCTGCCTCGTTTAAATGAATCATACTGAGAATCTTCTTCCTCAGAGGATAATATCTTTTGGATTAGCTGGTTTCGTTCTTCTTTAACTTTTTGTCTAACTTCACTATCCCGGTCCAGATCGAAATACTTGGTACCATCTATCCATGTCTGCTCACAAACGCTGTACATCGATAGGGGGTCGCCGCTCCAAATAACGAAATCGGCATCTTTTCCTTTTTCCAGTGAGCCGACTTTGTCATCAATACCCAATTGTATGGCAGGATTGATGGTAACAAATCTGAAAGCATCTGCCCTGCTCATGGGGCCGTATTTTGCAGCTTTGGCCGCTTCAGTATTCAGTCGTCTGGCTAACTCACCACTGTCTGAATTATAGGAAACAACCACACCAGCATTTTCCATGAGTGGACCATTATAAGGGATGGCATCCACCACTTCATACTTATAGGCCCACCAATCTGAAAATGTAGAGGCTCCTGCACCAATCTCAGCGATTGCTTCTGCAATTTTATACCCTTCAAGTACATGCTGAAACGTGCCAATTTTAAAGCCAAAATCTTGTGCAACCCTCACCAGCATAAGAATTTCATCCTGGCGATAGGAGTGACAGTGAACCAACCGTTCACGATTCAGAATTTCTACAAGCGCATCCAACTCAAGATCCCGGCGGACTGGAATTAATTTTCCGCCTTTTCCGCGCATTCGAGAGCCCAGATTATTTTTGTATTCTACTGCAGCGGTAAATGCATCCCGGATAACCTGTTCAACTCCCATTCTTGTTTCTGGGTAACGACCCCAGCTACGTTCGCGTTTCACGTTTTCTCCCAACGCAAACTTGATCCCTTTTGGCGCCCCTTCAAACAGGATACCATCTGGAGGCAACCCCCAACGTAATTTGATAACTGCATTTTGTCCACCGATTGAATTTGCAGATCCGTGGAGTATGTTGGCCGTTGTCAGTCCACCGGCAAGTTGGCGGTAGATATTAATATCATCACTGTTCAATACATCCTGGATCCTTACTTCCGCTGTAACAGATTGCGAGCCCTCATTGATAGAGAATGCAGCACTGTGGCTGTGACAATCTATGATACCTGGAGTTACGTGCTTACCCTTTGCATCGATAACTACGGAACTTTTTACCGTGGGTGAAATACTCAGGTCTTTTCCTACTTCCCAGATCTTACCACTCTTTACCAGCAGATCATTATTTTCCAAGATACCTTTTGGTCCCATCGTCCAGATTGTAGCATTTTTCACCAGTATTATTTCTGGCTGAGTAGGTTTTACCTCAAGACCAAAAGCACCTTCTGGATAACGCACCACAAGAGTACTGGCTTTTTCCGTTGTTTTCTTTTTTCTATCTTTTTTATCATTTTTGTCTGGCGCCACCAGCTGTGCAGACCAGCTGATAATTTCATCATTGGGTGTAAGACCCTGGCCCTCAGCATAGTCATTAATAATTGTTCCGGAGAATCGCACTATCCCAGCGAGATTCAGAGAATCACCTTTTATTGAGAAACCGAATAAATTATTTGAAGTTAGGGATACAGACTTTAGTGGAATCGTTGCCTCACTGGCAATCAGTTTTCCTTTTGGTTTTTCGTGTTCTCCAGTAATCTTCAAAGAATCATTCCTGACTTCTTCTCCAAAGATCCACTGTATTAACCAGGTTCCACGAGCATCTGCATCGGGCGTGGATCTGAGCAAATATTCCAAACCTTCTATCCAAACGGATTCTATTGTTGTTTTTTGGTCAAAATAATCTCCATTGGTAACCATTAGGTTCGCAATCTTGCCCTTTTCCAGTGTTCCCAGCACTTCCGAAAGTCCAAGATATTTTGCTGGTGTAACCGTGACGCTGGCAAGGGCACCATCTTTGGAAAAACCTCGCTCCACAGATCTCAATAGATTCTTGCGAAATGATTTTTTATCATCCAGGTCGCTTGTTGTTAGTGCGAAAGGGATACCTTTTTCCCCCATTCTCTGCGCGTTATCGGGTGCAATATCCCAATGGCGGAGTTCTTCATTGGACACCTGAAGAGCCGCTTCCCAGGTAGCTACGTCTGGTTTTTTGGGAAAGTTTAAAGGCAGGATAATAAAACTTTTTAGCTCTTTGATCTCCTCAAGTCTACGGTATTCATACCCATTACCCTTCAGCCATAAATTCAGATCAAATTCCTCGGCAATTTTCCCTGCTCTTAATGCCGCTAGTTCTTCCCCTGTTTCAAACAAAAAAGCATTATTATTCTTTAAATGAATGTTCAAGGCAGTAAGAGCCCTGTCTTCTTCCGGTTGATCATTATTTTGCGGATATCGTTTATATACTTTCCAGGCAGCATCATACCATTGCGCATCATAAAAGGTCTGACGGATGAGGGCTACAGCCCCAAGCAGAGAATTTGGATATGCTGGATCGCTCCAAGACCCATACTCATAGCCTATACTTTGTGCGGGGCCGGCTTCTTTGATTATAGAACTTGGTGACCAATCACCAAGATGGATAAGTGCTGATTGCCCGCGGAAGATACCAGAACTGGGTACAACGTGAGCTGTGGTAAACCCCAGATTCCTTAAGTTTTCAGTTTGTTTCTCTTCAAGGGTGAAACTCTCAAGAACATGGCGATCCGGTGTAACTTTGGGGTTCCAATGTGAAGTTGCAGTAGCTATTTCTTTAGGTTTTGGTTTCTGCTGATTCCCACGTGGTCGATCCATTGATTTTTCTTCTTCCTGGATAAAATAAGGCTCAATGAATCCAGGGTAAACGTGTTTTCCCGAAAGATCGATTTCATAGGCATCTGCGGGGTGTTCTACATTTTTCCCGACTGACTCGATTAGACCATCACGGATTACTATTTCACCTTCCGCAATAACTTTTCCCGGTTCAGGAATAATAGTAGCGCCTTTTAGTAGAAATACTTTTGGCGTTTTATGGTGAATAGTCTGGCCTGCATCAACAGGTTTCACCTGACCATTCACAATATTAATAAAGCAAATAGATACTAGAAAAATTAAATTTGTTGAAAGTCTTGGTCTCAAAATTATTAACCTTACATTTTAATTTTAATTATATACCAGGAAAAATTAAGGAATGATACCAAGACTAACCTTCATTTTTTAGCTACTTCAATAATACTTTTTATGAAGTATGGCAGTGTAGGCTTAATATCTGCCAGCCTTAAATGTCTATTAACAAAAAACCCGTCAATAAGACGGGTTTTCATTGTAGCGGGGGCTGGATTTGAACCAGCGACCTCCGGGTTATGATCCTCACGCAGATTCTCCTATTTTAAATTAGCTGGAAGGCGAATCCGCGTCGATTTAATCCACAAACAAAAACCCCCGGGTGGTAAAGCGTAAATATTAATAGTCGAAAGTTTGTCTCATTCTGGGTATTTCGATTATTTTTAGACAAAGTTTTCTTACCGAAGTGAGAAATAATTCAAGATTTATCTTTTCCATTTGTAAACGACTTCACCACCTAAGATTGTGTAAACGATTTCAGTATCAAGAATCTCATCTTCTGGTACGGTCATTATATCTTTTGAAAGAACTGTAATATCAGCAAGTTTACCAGGGGTGATAGAACCCTTGAGATCCTCTTCGAAGGCAGCAAAAGCATTATTGATCGTGTAAGATTGCAGTGCCTGTTCCCGAGTCAACCGCTGTTCAGGTTGAAAAATACTTCCGTCTGAAAGTTCCCTGGTAATGGAACAGTGAAAACTGGCAATAGGACTTATCTCTTCCACTGGTGGATCGGTACCATTCATAATCAGTGCACCGGACTCAGCCATGGAACGAAAAAGATAACCTCTTTCCTTCGTCCTTTCTACTCCTAGACGGTCTACAACCCAGGGACCATCGGAACAGGCAAAGATACCCTGAATTCCTGGGATGACCCCTAGGGCAGCATATCTGAGGAGGTCATCAGGATGGGTAACCTGGGCATGTTCTATGCGCCAGCGTAGGTCCTTCTTTTCAGGATGGATTGTGAACTGTTCTTCATAAATATTGAATAGTTCCCGTGCTGCTCGATCCCCAATCCCCTGAATGGCCAGTTGATAATCATGCTTAATAGCCAGTTCCGCTGAGTGCCGAATCTCCGGAACTGGCGTTACATTCAATCCAAAACTTCTGGGGAGATCTGTATAAGATTCAAGTAGCCAACCTCCGTGAGTGCCAAGGGCTCCATCTAGAACCTTCTCTCCAATACAGCGGATAGTAAGAAAATTATTTCCATATCCTACTAACCGATAATCTGCCAGTTTTTCTTCCATTTCAACGGCAGGCTCCTGAACCGCCATATAAAGGCGAATCGGCAGGCTGCCTTCCGCAGCCATAACTTTTAGATGATCAAGTTCTTCCCAGGTTGAACCCATATCTTGGAAACTTGTAATACCATTTTCGATAGCATTTTGAGCTGCCAGTTTCACTTGCTGACGCATAGCAGCTTTAACTTCTTGTATGGTACGTTTGGTTTGATAAGCTTTCAATGCATCCCTAACAGGCTGGGCTGCATTTTCCCTGAGCATACCTATAGGTTCACCGTTCTCATCTCTAACTATCTCACCACCCGGAGGATTAACTGATTTTTCGGATACACCTGATGCTAGCATTGCTGCCTGATTGACAAATACACCATGTCCACTAGTGTGGCTCAGAAATACAGGATTCTGGGGGCTCACCGCACTTAATTTATGGTGGATTGGCAAACCTCCCACATTGGGCTGTGGCTTTGTAGTCCACTTATCCTGATGCCAGCCTCGTCCAACTATCCAGGTTCCGGGTTTCTTATTTTTTACTTCTGCTGCTACCAATGCAATAATGGCATCCCAGTTCTCCGCATTTCGTAGTTCCAATTCCATCAGTGATGCCCCTAACGAATAAAAGTGCCCATGACCTTCGATAAACCCTGGAATTGTCAACATCCCTTTTAGGTCTATCACCTGCGTTTCCATCCCGGTATAACGAAGCATGTCTCGATCGCTCCCGATGGCTGAAATCCTATCTCCTTTTACAGCCAAAGCTGAAACCTGAGGCCAACGATTATCCATTGTTATGATTCTGCCATTTCGGAGCACAAGATCGGCGGCATTGGCAGAAACCTGACAGGAAGTAAGTGTAAAAATAACTGTAAATATTATAATTAAAATCAGGAACTCTTTTCTTAGAAAAAGTGGTAAGGTACGATTACTCATACCCAAATCTACTCATCATCCCACAAACAAAAAACCCCACGGATGTGGGGCTTGATGTTGTAGAAATTGTAAATCTATTTAAGTAGTACCATCTTCTTGGTCTGCCTGAACTTGCCAGCCTGTATGGTATATAGATATAATCCTGCTGATACTGGCTGTCCTATGTTGTTGGTAGCATTCCATTGGATGGATTTATAGCCTGCGTTTTGCTGACCATTCACAAGGGTCTTGATCCTTCTTCCCATCATGTCGTAAATGGTGATGTTGATCATGGCATCTTCCGGAAGGTCATAGAGTAGAGTTGTCACGGGATTGAATGGATTTGGATAGGCCGGATAAAGGTTGAATTTTCTCGGTATCTGTGAAACACCAGCACTCAAATTATCACCCGTATTCAGATGTACAGGAATGGAAGTGGCATCACCACTGGTTAAGACTAAAACATGACCAACATACGCTGTATCATTTTCCAATTCTTCTGTAATGACTGTAATGCTGATTTGATCACTTTCTCCTGCTTCCAGCCAGCTATAGGAACCGGAAACTGCTAACCAATCCGGAACAGGAATCAAATCTCCATCCCAATCGGCACCGGAAATGTTTCCATCATGTCCATTTCCGCTGGCGTCAGAAAGTGTTGTCCCATTCATGAGCTTGACTGGATAAAATGCTTCCAAATCATTCGCTCCTGAATAACCGTCATGATTGTAATTCAAATTGAAACTCTGGCCATCGGAATATAGGCCTTGTACATCCATGTTCGATAATGCAACAGATAAAATTCCCACTGCATCAATGGATCCGGAAAAATAATTAACATGATCCCGCATATCGGCACCGAGATATGAATGGATGTTACCATCCAGATTCACCAGTCCACCGGAACTGCTGGAAACTTCGGAACCATCCACGCACATCCTTCCGCCGTTAATGGTTTCATCCTGCACCAAAACGACATGATGCCAATTTCCATCATTGACCGATCCCGGCGATGAAACAGACCAACGGTATCCATCCCAATATGTCCAAAAATTTAATCGGCCATTTCCATTGACATTTAATTGGTATTCACCGTTAAACCCACCATTGCGCTGCTGGATAATCACTTCATTTGTTTCTGTTGTCTTTATCCACAATGTGATAGAAAAATCTCCTGCACCGCTTAACAGATTTGCACCAAGATCAACAAAATCATCTTCACCATCAAAGGATAAATAGCCCTCACCATTCAATTCATAGTCTACATCTAGTTCATAACTCAAGACAGACCCTTCATCTCCGGAATTTGAAATTTCTCGCTCAACAACCATGACAGTATCCAAAGGAAGGGTCAGTTCAATGACTGACGTATCAACGACCAATTGTGGGATGGCTGAATTGTTGATGATAAAAAATGAATTATTTATATCGAAAAAGACATTATTCAAACTTTTCACCATGATCCTGCAACCATCACTCGTAGGAATGACGGGTACAGTTATGTCCTCAATCCCGTCATTGGAAGTTGCTGCATCCAGGACGATATCAAAATTTTCGCCACCATCAATAGAGAGATAAATTCCAACTATGGGACTGTTGACTCCGCTAGCATTGTTCGTATTGGCTACAGCCCACATGATAGTTTCGGTAGTACCTGTCTCCCATGTAACCGCATCAGCCTGCGATGTAACCCGAAACGGCCCTGCATCATCCACTACATTCAAAAGTACATTGTCATAACTGACACCACCGGAAACCGGATCATTATCCCTTACCAGTAAACGCATATTTATTTCTCTGGCAGCAAAGGGCAATTTTTCAATATTTCCTGTCGAATAATTGTTGTCTAACAGACTTGCCATTTGTGGAAAATATCGAACATTTCCATCCACTTTTGCATCCACGCTGCAAAATAGTGGACCGGTATCTTCCGGAAAGTCCGGTGGACTGAAGGCAACATCAGAAACATCATTCTGTTCCCAGGAATAGGTTAAGTTTTCGCCATTTTCATCTTCGGCACTTCCTTCCAGTACAAATGGCGTTTCCATCGGAATGGTGATAATATCAAAAGGCAGGTTTACTTCCGGTGGCAAATTATCAGTTGGGATTCTCGTAAAACCCCGTTGATATAGATATGAATTGCCACCAAACATTTCCTGCTGATATTTGATGGCGATATCGATGGTATGTGACGAATATTGATCACCACCACTACCTGGGAGTGTATTACTCCGAGAACACATAATTGTACCGCCAAATGAACATCTCCAGCCACCTTCTGAAGTACAATTATGGGATGAACCTAAATTGTGGCCTATTTCATGATTAAAAATTCCGTAATACGGCAGATTCGCAGAAGTAGAGCCGGGTACATAGGCCAACCCACCGCCATACCCGACATTAAATACAGCTCCGTATTCCCAGTTCAGTAATCCAACAGGTGCGTTATATCCACCAGTGCCAACAGTCTCATTGAGATGATTTAATACGAGGGGTAACTCGTCATACATATTATACTGGGTAAAATCTGCCGGCGTGGGATTGTCATCGGTGTAAATCAATACATCACTTTCTTCAATCAACTCCAGGCGAAAACTCAGTTCTCGAACCCAAAGGAGATTTATTTGGTTCACCATGGCATTCATCCAGGTAAGACCCCCAAAAACATTGCCGCCCCCCACTTCATTATTAGCTTCAGCCGTTAAGATACCGGCAAATCGAAATGTAACCAATGTGTCCCCGATTGAATAACACGGTTCGGCCTCACCCACACAGGATGGGAAGTTTCTTGTGGTTCTACTGCTTGCTCCCCCTTTTCTTTCTATTGCGTCATCATTTTCGCATTGTGCACAGTTGCGAGAAACAGGTGCACCCATTTCTGTTTTGGAGATACGATATAAATCCATGTTTTCTTCTATAGAATCAATAAAAATTGTGCCATCGCTTCCTAAAATCATTCCCTTGATTTTATCCTTGCCCACGGTCACACTCACCCACTCGCTAGGATTTTCCAAACCGATGCCAGTGTATGTTCTTATCTCAGGGTATTTTTTAATTAATGACGGGGGCATCACCGGCGAATAAAACATCCGGAATTTTTTTAAGGAACCGTTCAACGATGGCATTGAGATTATGATATTAGAATTAGCATTCGGTTTCATGGGTGGACATTCGCTCAAGACCTGTAATATCTGGTCAGACCCTAAAACGACTTGGTCATTTTGAAATTGGCTCGCAAGTAGAATGGACAGAAATGGTATTATTCTTAAGAGTTTCATCCGTTGCTAATGATTAAAATATTTTATGAAATAATCGCCCAAATCTACCCATCCTCCCCCAAACAAAAAACCCCACTAATGTGGGGCTCTTGCTTAAATCTTAACTCAACGCCATCCGTAGGATCTCAATATCTGATTCAAATGATTCCGGCAGGAGCGGACCAAAAGAAAAACGAAAAAATTGCCTAAGCGGAGAATCCTCTCCTCGGCGTGCCATATCGCAGTCAGTTCCTTCCAGAATTGCAGCACCATATTTAAAGAGACGACTGTTCAGTT
>ERZ651768.3120-NODE-3120-length-11222-cov-10.349753_pt1 | contig 11222 bp, 7 predicted proteins | sample MGYA00514754_ERZ651768 | MGnify/ENA metagenome assembly ERZ651768 | reverse complement strand
CCGCGCACATGCACATCGGTGCTGTAAAGCCGGCGGCAGGCATTTTTCACCACCGCGAACGCTTCCGGCAGGATAGCTGCCAGCTCCTGTTTGAGCTCCCTGTCATCGTGGATGGCCGAGAGTCGTTCCTTCCACTCCCGCGTCTTTTGGCGCAGGACATCCGGCGAGGCAGCCTGTAGCTCCTCCTCCAGCCGGTTGATTTCACCCACGTGGGTTGTGAGCTTTTTGACAAGCCGCTCGTTTTTATTCGGAAAAAGTTTGCTCAGAAAACTCAACATGGTCCTCAAACAAAGGCGGGGGACGCTACGGCATGCCTGCTGGCGCGTCAAAGTTTTACCAAAGCCCGGCACTTGGCCACGCGCGGCGGGGGTTTTTGTTGGAAAGCCCACCGACCTGCCGTAAAACCTCCTGCCGGATGAAAAAAGCATCGCCAGTGTCGCGGAGCGGGCGGTTCAGCAGCGGACCGGGCGAGGACGCGGCCAAGTTCACCGAGTCGATCTCGTTCGACCGCCGGTTGTGGCGGCATGACCTCATGGGCTCCATTGCCCACGCCACCATGCTGGGCGGCATCGGTGTGCTCACCAAGGCCGAGGCCAAACGCATCGTCCGTGCGCTGGAGGCCATCGGTGACGATATCGAGGCTGGCCGGTTCGATTGGGATGAGTCGCTCGAGGACGTTCACATGAACCTCGAGGCCGAGTTGACCCGGCGCGAGCCGGCTGGGGCCAAGCTGCATACCGGCCGGTCGCGCAACGACCAGGTCGCGCTCGACACACGGATGTGGCTGCGAGACGAGATTGTCGATCTGGAGGAGGAGCTGCGTTCGTTGCAACAAGCGCTCGTTGCGCTTGCACAGGCGAACAACGATGTCATCATCCCCGGCTACACGCACCTGCAACGGGCACAGCCGGTTTATTTTGCGCACCACTTGCTGGCGTACGTCGAGATGGTTGAGCGGGACCGGGAACGGTTGCTCGACGCTTTCTCACGCGTGAATGTCTGTCCGCTGGGGAGCGGTGCGTTGGCCGGTTCCACGCTGCCGCTCGACCGCAAACAGGTTGCCATAATACTGGGCTTCGAGGATCGGCAGGGCAGGCCGGTGGTTTCACAGAACTCGATGGACGCCGTGAGCGACCGCGACTTCGCGGTGGAGTTTTGTTTTGTCGCGTCGCTGTTGGGCGTCCACTTGTCGCGCCTGGCCGAGGATGTCATCCTGTGGTCGAGCAGCGAGTTTGATTTCATTCGCATTGCCGATGCGTACACCACCGGCTCGTCGCTGATGCCGCAGAAGAAAAACCCGGACATCGCCGAGCTTGCCCGGGGCAAGAGCGCTCGACTCGTCGGCAACCTTGTCTCGCTGCTGACACTGCTGAAAGGATTGCCGATGACGTACAACCGCGATTTGCAGGAGGACAAGGAACCGTTGTTCGGCAGCGCCGACACCATCCGCGCCACCGTGCGGCTGACCGATGCGATGCTGCGGCACACGAGCGTGAATGCTGCGGCGTGCGCCGCTGCCGCCGCTGACTCCGCGTTGCTGGCGACCGATCTGGCCGACTATCTCGTCGGGCAAAAAGTGCCGTTCCGGGAAGCTCATCACCTCGTTGGCGAGGTTGTCGCCTTGGCTGAGAAAATAACCAAGCCGCTGGATCAGTTGACGCTCAAGGAGTTGCAGGGCGTCAGCCGGAAATTCAAGCCCGACGCACTGGAGGTTTTTGACCTGAAACAGGCATTGGCCAAGCGCACCGCGATCGGTTCGCCCGGCACGAAAGAGGTCAAAAAACAGCTTCGACGCTGGGCCAAGCGCTTGGACTGATAATCACAAAGTGGGGGGTTGCAGAGCTTTTTCATAAAGCGTAGTTTCCTGCCTCGAAACTAATCGGATTTATTCATGAAAATAACCCTATTGCCAATGGCCAAACGGTCAGGATGCCGTCACGGTTTTACACTGATTGAGCTACTTGTCGTCATCGCAATTATTGCCATTCTGGCGGCGATGCTGCTGCCGGCACTCGCCAAGGCCAAGAGCCAGGCCCATCGCACCAACTGCCTGAACAACCAAAAACAGCTGCTACTCGCCGTCCACATGTATTCTGACGATCACGACGACTACATGACGTACCCAAACTGGGGCGTGCAGACCTACGGCTGGGCTTATAACTATTCCACGCGTTCTGTACCAAAGGGCGAGTCGGGCTTTCGCCCAGAGCTAGGGCAACTGTGGAAATATGTCAGCAATAAGGGATCTTTTATTTGTGTTGCTGAAAAAACAAAGGATCTCAAGCAACGCCGGCAGAGTGGCTACCAGGACTGCAGCAGTTACGTCATGAACGGTGTCGTGACCCGATTTACGACTTACGGGGCGATTAGGAGCGGTAACAAAACAGTCTCTTTCAAGCGCAATCAGTTTAGGTCTGACGATATTTTGTTCTGGGAACCGGATGAAAGGCGGATTGGTAATTTCAATGATGCCTCAAGCACCCCCGGGGTAATTTTCATGCAGGGTAGCCTGGAAATTTATTCCGAGGGAATCAGCAAACGCCACAGCGAGGGAGCGATCACCGGCATGTTTGGTGGCAGTGCAGAATTCATGACTTTTGAGTGGTATAAAAAGGAGAATAAGAAACCGGGACGCAACCGTCTATGGTGCGTGCCCAACCCTCCGTCTAGTAACGGTCACTGATTTTTTAGTTCTAATTGTAAAAGGGTTGAATTCATGAAAAAAATCACAAAAATACATAATGGTTTTACCTTGATTGAGTTGCTGGTGGTGATTGCCATCATCGCCATTTTGGCCGGCATGTTGTTGCCGGCCCTGGCCAAGGCTAAGACCAAGGCACACGGCATCTCCTGCATGAACAACAACAAGCAGCTCATGATGGCATGGTCGTTTTACGCTGATGACAGCGATGACACTATCACCTGGGCATACGGTGATGGTTGCCGGAAGTGCAGCCCGACTGCGGGCAAACCCAAATTCAGGCACGGCTGGATGGGTAACACGGGCCTGAATTACAGTAGTCCTAATAGCTGGGACTATAAGGTGGATATCGTACGAAGTCCGCTCTGGGAGCATGTCGGAAAAAGCCCTCAGGTTTTTCGATGCCCAGCCGACACCAGCACCGTCAAGGCCGGGAAACTCGGCATGAAACCCCGGGTCCGTAGCATGTCTATGAATAGTTGGGTCGGGGGGGATGGCCAGAACGGTGCAAGCAACGGTCACCACACCTGGTTTGGAGGTCGTAATGAGGGAACCATTTACCTAAAGCGCGGTGATATGGTGGCGCCTGGTCCATCCGAGACTTGGGTGCTAATTGACGAACGAATGGACAGCATCAACGACGGTTTTTTTGTGGTTTGGATGTTCGGTTACCCCAACCTGTCTTCCACCAAGATGGTCGACTATCCCGCCAGCTATCACAATAATGCCGCTGGCTTCTCCTTCGCCGATGGACACGCAGAAATCCACAAGTGGCTCGATAAACGAACCACTCCTGCGGTACGTCACAATGGAAACATTGCACTGAATGTTCCTCAACCCAATAATTTGGACGTCAAGTGGATGCAGGATAAAACCACTCGACCCAGGCGCCGGTAGAACGTGCTGAATGGCGGATTTGAACTGGTATTGGCGACGCCTCCGGGCAATGAGCCCGGTGGAGGTCGCCCTTCGGCTTCGCAAAAAGTGGTTCGAATTCCAAGATAACGGGCGTGACCACTGGCCAGCGGCCGACCTGTCGCCGAGCTCGGTATTTCCAAAACTCCCCGACCGTGCCGCCGCGCCTGAGCTGCTTCGCGAGTCGCTGAAGTGTGACGCCGAGCGATTGGCTGCCGGCCGCCTGCGATTCTTCGGCCACCTTGATGTGCAGGCTGACACGCCGCCCAACTGGCAGTGTGACTACATTGCGGGTGTGGATGTTTCCACCGACCAGTCTGCGTTCAAGCTGAACCACCGCGAGTTGACTGACGGCGCGGCGATCAAGTCGCTCTGGGAGCCCAGCCGCTGGTATGGGCCGGTGCGCATGGCGCAGGCTTGTTGGTTGCTCGGCAATCGTCGGAGCGGTGAGCACTGTCTCGACTGGCTTGAAGACTGGGTGGCCAACAACCCGCCGTACACCGGCTGGCACTGGACGAGCGCGCTCGAGAGCAGCATGCGACTGGTTGCTTTCACGTGGATCGACGCGATGCTGACAGCATTTGAGGGCCGCGAGCCGGGCGACTTGGCCAAGCGCCTGGCCAAGCTACGAGCGGACATTCTGCCATCGCACACTTGGTTCACCTGGCGGCACCGCACCTTTGGTTCGTCGGCGAACAACCATCTGCTGGGCGAATTGTGTGGTTTGGCCTTGGCCACCGCGCGTTGGCCCGGCTTGGCCAAGCTCGGCACCGATTTGGCCAGGCTCGGCAGGCTGCTCGAGCGCGAGACATTGCGGCAGTTTCACAGTGACGGTGGTAACTTCGAGCAGGCGCTCAACTACCATTTTTTCGCATGGGAATTCTGCTGGGAAGCCCGGCAGGCGCTCGCCGCCGCCGGTGCGCTGCCCCCGGTCCGTCGCGATCGCATCGACGCGCGGCTCGGCCAGGCAGCCCGTTTCCACCGTGAAGTGCAGGTGCCGTCCGACCCGTGGGATTACGGTGACTCGGACGATGCCTACGTCCTGCCGTGGTTCGCGGACGAGTCGCGGGCCACCGTCGAGTGGTGGCAGTGGATCGCCGGCAATGCCGCGCAGTCGCCGTTTCTGCACCTCATGCGCGGCGAATTTGATGCGCATCTGAAGAGTGACGAGCCGAAAACAGAGCAGGGCGGCTGGCGGGTTTTCCCGGATACCGGTATCGCCGTGAATGTGCTGGGCCATTGGAAGGCGCGGCTCGATTTCTCGCCGCTCGGCTCCGGCTCAATGGCGCCTCATGGCCACCTCGACGCGCATCAACTATCGCTCTGGCTGAAGGGCCGCGCGATGGTGATCGATCCCGGAACCGGCGACTACCACGGCACGCCCGAGCTTCGAAACTGGCTTGCCTCGCGCGGGGCGCACAATGGCCCGTGCTCGGGCAGAGCGCCCTTGGCTAGGCGCGAGGGGCCGTTTCTTTGGAGGGCGATTCATCCGAAACCGTTGTGGAGTCTCGACGGGGATATTTTTGAGACTGAGTTGCGCCTGGCCGGCGGTTCTTTGGCGCGGACGATCAAGCCGCTGGCCGGAGAGAAGCAGGAGTGGCTTGTTACCGACACGTTCGAGCCGCAGCTTGGTCAGGCGGGTGAGTTCACGGTTCGCTGGCAGTTTGCTCCCGGTTGCGAGGTGGAGCGGGTCCGTGAGCGGGTTTTCCGGGTGACGAGTGAGTCCGCGATGATGGAAATTAACCTGGGTGAAGGCTGGTCGCTGGCCGAGCTATGGCTGCCAAGCGGTGACGAGACAGTGGGGCAACTCGACGGCATCGTCTCACCGCGCTTCATGAAAACCAGGCATGCGCCGTATCTGAAACTGACCGCCAAGCCGGGCGGCAACACCGAATTCACGACGAAGTTCACTGCGGGGTGATTTTCTTTAGACTATGTCGCTTGCGGCCAAGGGAAATTATTCACAATTCGATAGTCCCACTTGCCGTTGGCCGAGCGTTGCGGCTAAGTTGAGCCCGTGCCGAAACCGGAATTCGTTCACCTGCATTGCCACACCGAGTTCTCCATGCTCGACGGAGCGTGCCGTGTGGACCGCCTGATCGACAAGGCGAGCGAACTGGGCTTCAAGTCACTTGCGATCACCGACCACGGGGCGATGTTCGGCGCGATCAATTTTTACCGGGCTGCCCGCGCCAAGGATATCAAGCCGATCATCGGGTGCGAGGTGTACGTCGCGCCCGGCAGTCGGCACGAGAAAAAGTCCGGCGCACGCGGCAAGCAGGCGTACTACCACCTCGTGCTCCTGGCCAAGGACGAGGCCGGCTACCACAATCTCGTGCGCCTGGCCACCGCCGCGCAGTTGGAGGGTTACTACTACAAGCCGCGCATCGACAAGGAACTGCTTGTGCAGCACAGCGAGGGGTTGATCTGCCTGAGCGGTTGCTTGGCCAGCGAGATTCCCCGGCTGATCCTGGCGGAGGAATTCGACAAGGCGCGCGACCAGATAGACTGGTTTAAGCAGACTTTCGGGCCGGAGAACTATTACCTCGAGCTGCACAATCATGGCATCGCTGAGCAGGCCAAGGTCAATCGCCAGCTCATCCCGTGGGCCGCCGACATGGGGCTCAAGCTGGTGGCGACCAACGATGTCCACTACGTGGAGAAAAGCGACTCGCACGCGCACGACTCACTGATCTGCATCGGCACGCAGGCGTTGCTCTCGGACACGAACCGAATGCGCTACGTACAGGAGCAGTTTTACCTGCGATCAGCGGACGAGATGGCGGCGCTGTTCACCGAGGTGCCGGACGCGGTGCGTAACTCGATGGAGATTGCCGCGAAGTGCAACGTCGAGATCGAGTTCGGCAAACTGAACTACCCGGTGTTTAACCCACCACAAGGGCACACTCGCGAGGGTTATTTGCGGCAGTTTCTGGCGGAGGGCTTTGTGGAGCGTTACGGCATGCAGGTTCGTATAGATGGCGACGCATTCGTGGTGGAGTCGCTCGCCGATGTCGCCCAATTGCCCAACTACTCGCCGCCTGAGGATGCCGATCCGGAGGCCAGCCCGGGGCTGGGCGATCCAGCCGTGGCCAAGGCGGTTGGCGAACTCATTGAGCGGGTCGATTATGAGTTGCGGATCATGCAGCAGATGGACTACATCAGCTACTTCCTCATCGTCGGTGACTTCGTGCGGTATGGCCGCGAGCAGGGCATCGCCTGCGTGGCGCGCGGCTCGGCGGCGGGATCGCTGGTGGCCTATCTGCTGGAAATCTCCAACGTCGATCCGTTGCGTTACGGGCTGATCTTCGAGCGGTTCCTGAACCCGGAACGGGTCAGTCCGCCGGACATCGATATCGACTTTGCCGACGACCGCCGTGAGGAGGTGATCCAGTACGTGCGCGAAAAATACGGGCACGACTCGGTGGCACAGATCATCACCTTCGGCACGATGGGGGCCAAGTCGGTGATCCGCGACGTGGCCCGGGTGATGGGGCTGAGCTTCGGCGAGGGAGATCGTCTGGCCAAGATGGTGCCCACCGAGCTGAAAATCACGCTCAAGAATGCGCTGCGAAAGTCGCCCGACCTCAAGGCAGCCTATGACAACGAGGAGGTCACGCGCGAGTTGATCGACACTGCGTTCGTGCTGGAGGATCTCACCCGCAACTCCTCCGTACATGCCGCGGGCGTGGTCATCGGGGCCGAGCCGCTGGTCAATATTTTGCCGCTTAAGAAGGACGAGGACGGTGTCATCACGACCCAGTACCCGATGGGCCCGGTGGAGGATCTTGGCCTGTTAAAAATGGATTTTCTCGGGCTCAAGACGCTGACGGTCATTCGCAATACATGCGAGATGGTGAAACAATGGCGGGATGTTGAGGTCGATGTGGATCGTGTGCCGACCGATGATGCAAAAGCCTACGACCAGCTGAACAGCGGTCACACCGTCGGTGTGTTTCAGCTGGAATCGGGTGGCATGCGCGATCTGTGCCGTAAGTTCAAGCTTGGATCGATCGAGCACATCACGGCGCTCGTGGCGCTCTACCGCCCAGGACCGATGGACCTGATCCCGGACTTCATCCGCCGCCGGCATGGCGAGGTGGAGATCAACTACCCGCACCCGCTGCTCGAGCCGATCGCCAAGGAGACCTACGGCATCCTGATCTATCAGGAGCAGGTCATTCAGGCCGCGCAGGTACTCGCCGGCTACACGCTTGGTGCCGCGGATCTGCTGCGTCGCGCGATGGGCAAAAAGAAGGTTGAGCAAATGAAGGAACAGCGTGCCCAGTTCGTGCAGGGCTGCGCCGAGTACAACAACATTTCCAAGCGCAAAGCCAACGAGATTTTCGACCTGCTCGAGAAGTTCGCCGGCTACGGATTCAACAAGTCGCACGCGGCGGCCTACGCCGTGGTGGCCTACCAGACGGCCTACCTGAAGGCGCACTTTCCGGTCGAGTTCCTTGCGGCCAACATGACCAATGACATGGCCGACACAGCCAAGCTGGGCATCTTGACCGACGAGGCCCGGTTGCTCGGCATCGAGGTGCTGCCGCCGGATGTCAACGAAAGTCAGGTGCTGTTCGCTCCGGCACGGGACGGCTCGGTCATCCGCTTTGGCATGGCTGCGGTCAAGGGTGTCGGCAGCATTGCGGTGGAGGAGATCATTGGGGCCCGGGAGACCGGCGAGCCGTTTGCAGACCTGTTCGACCTTTGCGACCGCTGCGATACGCGGACAGTGAACCGCAAGGTGCTCGAGGCACTCATCAAGAGCGGCGCGTGCGACGGCCTTGACGGCTCGCGCGCGGGGCAGTTCTCGGTAATCGACCGTGCCCTGGCCAAGGCATCCAGCCAGGCGCGCGACCGTGAGTCCGGCCAGACGTCACTCTTTGGCGCGTTCGAGGAAAGCAGTAAATCAATGCAGGACAAGGTGCCTGACCTCGCTGAGTGGGAGCGCAGTGACATCCTCGCCGCCGAGAAGGAGCTGCTCGGCTTTTACGTCAGCGGCCATCCGCTCGATCCGTACCGCGAACTGCTCGGGCAGTACTGCCTGCACGACAGCCAGACGGTCAAGGCGCTCGAGAGCCGGAAAGTGACGCGCGTCGGCGGGCTGATCGCCACCGTGCAGCGCGGCATCTCCCGACGTACCAACAAGCCGTATGCCATCGCCACGGTCGAGGACCTGAAGGGCTCGTTTCAAGTCCTGTGTATGAACGAGAATTACGACAAGTACCAGGGCCTTCTTGAAGCGAATAAAACAGCACTGATTATCGGTGAGGCGAATAACAGTGAGAACACGCCCAAGATATTCCCACAGGAAATTATCGCGCTCGAGGAGGCCCCTGCCAAGTTCACCCGGCAGGTGCATTTCCGCCTAAACAGCCGCGAGCTTGGCCTGGAAAAGATGGATGAAATCCTCGGCCTCGCCACGAGCCATCCCGGCCGGTGCCCGTTGTATTTGTGTTTCAAACAGCAGGATCGCCGCCTGGTTTTCGTCGAGACAAGCGAGCAACTTTTCGTGCGGCCATCGGAGCAGCTGCGAAACGAGGTGAACGAGATGCTCGGCCCGGACAGCTATTACGCCCAGGTGGACACCTCGTTGCCGGAGCCGGCCAAGCGCCACTGGCAGCGAAGAGAAACAACTGACAACGGCAAGTAGCGTTTGATTCAGATTGGCCAACGCGCCTGGCTCAATCGACGATCCAGCGTCTGGCTTTGAGTTCGAAGCGGGGCAGGGCACCGGGCTCGACAATATTAACCGGCACACGCAGCGCGAGCGTTTCCTGGAACACCTTGGCCAAGCGCGTGGCCAAACTGTTGTCGTCCCCGTTGTTCGGTTCCACCTCGACGCTCATTTCGACCAGGGCATCGTTGCGACTAATATGTACGCGATACTCGGCAACACCGCCGGCGCTGCGGAGGATTTCCTCGACGGCGCTGGGGTATACATTCACGCCGCGCACCACGACCATGTCATCGGCCCGGGCAAGGATGCCGCCTTGCAGCGCCAAGTCGTGGCTGCCACAGCGGCACGGCGACTTGACGGCCGCGGTGACGAGGTCGCCGGTGCGGTAGCGGATGAGTGGCGACCCGTGGCGACCAAGCGTGGTCAGCACCAGTTCGCCGGTCTCGCCAGCGGGAACTGCTTCGGTGGTTTTTTGGTCGATGATTTCCGGCAGGTACGCCTCCTTAAGCACGTGCAGCACGCCGGCTTGGGCGGGGCATTGATAGGTCACAGGGCCGACCTCGGTCATGCCGTGATGGTCGAAAACCGTTGCGCCGGGCCAGGCCTTCTCGAGGCGTTTGCGAGTGGCGGGGATACTGCCGCCCGGCTCGCCGGCGACGACGATCGTGCGCACCGGTGATTTGGCAAGATCGATATTTTCCTCCTTGGCCACCTCGGCCAGGCGTAAGGCGTACGTCGGCGTGCAGCAGAGCACGTTGGTGTCATGGGTGAATATGGCCTGCAACCGCGCCGCGCTGCTCAAGCCGCCGCCGGGGATGTTCAAAGCGCCGAGCGCTTCGCCGGCCTCGAACGCCAGCCAGAAGCCGATGAATGGCCCGAACGAAAACGCAAAAAAAATCCGGTCGGCGGCACTCACGCCAGCGGCGCGAAAAATGTCGCACCAATTGTCGATCATCCACTGCCAGCTTTCCGGCGTATCGAGCCAGCGCAGCGGCGCGCCGCTGGTGCCGCTGGTTTGGTGGGAGCGTGTGTAGCGCTCGACCGGATATGTCAGGTTACTTCCGTAGGGCGGGTTGGCCTGATGATCGGCGGCGAGTTCCGGCTTGGTCGTGAACGGGCAGTTCGCGCGAAATGCATCGAGCGATGCAACGGAGTCGTCGATGCCGGCCGGTCCAAGCTTGGTTTCGTAGAAGGCGTTCGACGGCCGGACAGCCCCGAGCAACTCCCGCAGCCTGGCCAGTTGGATGCGCTCGGGTTCCCCTCGGCTACTGGCTGGCGTGCGCGGCATCACGGAGTCGGGGACGCCTTGGCCTCGGCGACCGGGCCCGGCTTGGGGACGTGCTTGGTGACGAGATAGCCGCCGAGCGCCGCAAGCAGGATGCCGAGTACGAACGGCCACTGTACGTTGGCCCAGCCGTTGTTTTTAGTGGTGTTGACAACGGCGTTCACGATCGGTGCGCCGGCGAAAATGATCGACATGACCACCGGCACGTATACCGGCGGATTTGGCGATGCGCCAAAGGCGAGCAGCACACCCAGCGCACCGATGGCCCCCAGCGTCCCGGCGATGAGCGACCACTGCCAGCCTTTGGTCGGGTAGGCCCAAAAATCAATCGGGCCGCCCTTGAACTTGAGAATAATGAGCGGCGCGATGACGGCGGTGAGAAAGTAGGCCAGGCCAACCCAGAGGAAGGCCATGATGCGTCCGTGCTCGGGATTTTTCATGCTCGCGGAGCCGGTATGCATACACACGCCGTACGTGCCCCAGCAGATGACCGTCATCAATGCCCAGACATACCAAGGGATTCCTGCAGAAGTCGTGCTCATAAGTCGCGGGCAACCTAACGGGACTGCGGCGGCATTTCAAATGCTATCGCGCTTGGTCAAGTGCGGCGAAGTACTCGCGTGCCTTGGCCATCACCC
>ERZ651768.3119-NODE-3119-length-11222-cov-10.997936_pt1 | contig 11222 bp, 10 predicted proteins | sample MGYA00514754_ERZ651768 | MGnify/ENA metagenome assembly ERZ651768 | reverse complement strand
ATTAATCGTTTTAAGTATATAGAGGCTTTTTCAGAGGTAGTTGCTTGTGGTAGTGTTTCTGCTGCTGCCAAGAAACTTGGGGTTTCTCAGCCGGCAGTAAGTCAATTAATAAAGAAGCTGGAAGAGGCTGTCGGTGTTCCTTTGTTTGTGCGTCGTAATGGGTTAATTTTTCCTACTGATAGAGCTGGCAGTTTAAGGGATGATGTAGAGCAGTTGTTGGTGCAACTTGACAAAATCCAAATGCAGCTTAATTTTGGACGTTCCAATGAACTAACTCTTAATCCATTGAGGTTTTCAGCAAGCCTATCGGTAGTCAATGAAATTCTGCCAAGAGTCATTTCCCACATATATAGCACAAAGCCAGATATGTTGTTTTATGTTAACTCCTTGCCAATAGCAAATATGAGCCAGGCTATTCGAAGGGGCAATGTTGACTTTACTTTAAGCACAAGACAAATTGACCATGCTAATATTATCAGTAAGAAATTACTATCCGCAAGAGAGGTTTGTGTGATGCCTAAAAGTCACTCATTGACAACTAAAAAAACTTTGTCAGTCGATGATATAAATAATGAAAAAATGATCATGGCTTCCAGGACTGACCCATCCTACGAGCACCACAGAGCTCTTTTATACCAGCATAAAATTCGTTATCAAAAAGTATTAGAGTCACCTTTTTCAACTTTATCTATGGCCATGATTCCAGAATTAAATGCCTTATCTATTAATAACGTCTTGATTGCTGAGCTAGTTTGCCAACATAATAAGCGCTTAACATGGCGCTATGTTGATGAATTTAACCATCAAACTGATTTTTATCTATCGATGCCACCATGGCTGCATGAATCTACTACTGAAAATTTATTTTTGGTCAGTTTTAGGGAGTCTTTAATGGAAATTACACAAAAGCTTGATATCGATATGACTTTTTAATTAGTACCACGAAGATTAATAAAGTTAGCCATCCACTGACCTACGTATTCTCCTTGATGTTGTATATCTAAAGATTGAAGTGCTGGCTTGTATTGCTTGCCAATTCGTTCCTTTCGTCTAACAATCAAGTCTCTACAAAGATCTGATGTGAATTCTGGATGCTGTTGAATTGCAAGTACTCTATCGTCAATATAAAAACCAGAATTATGACAAAAATGGCTATCTAAGAATCGTGTTGCTTCAGTTGGCATTGTAGTAACTTGGTCTTGATGCATTGCTAATAAGTAGATTTTTTCAGCCATTGGTAGAAGCCAAGCAGGCTGATCAATGACATTTACTGTAGTCACTCCTGCACCCCAACCACTATCAAATCTTTCAACATGACCACCTAAGGCATGTGCAATAGCTTGATGACCATAACAGATCCCTAAAAGTGGAATATTAATGTTATAAATTTGTCGAATAAAGTCAAATAATTTATGTTGCCAATCTAAATCCTCAAATACAGAATATTTTCCACCCGTTATTAAATAGGCATCGAATCCATTAGCATCATCAGGCAAATTATCTTCTAGGCAATGAATAGTCGTCCATTTTGCTTCAGGAAGTGAAGGTTCGAGTAAGTTTATAAAACGCTCTGGGGAGGTTGTGTGACGATTTTTATGGTCTTCATTCGAGAATCCAATATGGAGAATACAAATGTGCATAGTTTATGGATTAATGGTCATTGCGTTTAATTTAGAGCAAAGACTACAATGTAGTGAAGGTAAATGCAATTATATTATTCTATATTAATAGTCTATTAGGTTTTGTTATATAAAAGTCTCAGGACAAATTAAATTAATTTGAAAAATTAAACTTTATTAACATTAATTTCTTTTAATTCTTTTTCTCTGTCAAGGTATTTGTATTCAATCTTGGTAGGATCAAATTGTTTTAACTCTTCAAATATTACATCTGTATTGAAATCGCCACATGTGTATACATCTAGCTGCATTAAACCTGGGTCTTCTTCATCCCAACAATGTAAAGCGATATGAGAGGTTTCAATAATAACTAAACCAGTCAAACCTCTATTGCCTGGGATATCCAGGTACGTGGTAATTGGGCCTTGACATATTTGCATGCCAATCTTGTTTACTAATTCCGTTAACCATGTATGAGCCCATTTTTGGTCATTGGGTGTTTTACGTGTTTCGGCTCTTATAATGAGATGTTTGTGAACTACTGGCATTCCTATCTCCTAGTAAATAGATTGTTAGATATTTTTGTAAAAATGCCATTATAGTTTAATTTTCTTCTGTAAATAGATAAAAAAAAAGAAGATTATTAACTATCTGCCTTTAACAATTGCTGAACCCCAAATCAAAATGATGCCAATCAGAGCAGCGCTTAAAAGCCAAATAAAAGGTAAGCCTCCTCCTGCATCATACATAACACCTCTGTATGCCGCACCTATCGAGTCAAAAGGTATTACTTCACCAATCTCTCGTAACCAATCTGGTGCAGCAGCAACGGGAGCCATCGAACCTCCGAGAACGGATTGGTAAAAAACTGTAGGAAGAATAACAAGCAAAGACCAAAGACCCGTCAATTCAAAAATTCCCATGAAAAGCCAGACGAGACAGAGAGATACTAACCAGACATTTAACCAAATGCCTATAAACAGCCCCCATTGTGAAGTTGTAGAAACTACCACTAAGGCTAAAACGATACTCGCCAAACCCATTGTCACTATTGGAACCAGTGTTCGGATGTATGCGCGATTCATGCTAGCCATTTGACTAGTTGCAAGGAATAGTAGTATTGTCCCTACCATAGCGGCAAGCCAACTTGTAAAAGTCATCACGAATGGAGCTGGAAGGGTTGCCGTACTTTCTGCCCTATGAAGAATTTCTACATCTGCAGTAACTGTAAGATCAAGGCTAGGCATCTGACCCTTAGACATAGCAAGTCTAAGGTTTGATACTCCCGATGAAAGTGCAAACTGAATCATCTTTGGTAATTGCGAAGCCATTTGTGTTTCAGCAACAGTCAGATGCTGTGTATTCCAGATCTCAATACTGAAGTTTTTGTCACCAACCGCAAGCTTAGAAAAGTCTGCAGGGAAGAGTATTACAGTGGCTACATCTCCTGACTCAAGTGCAGAACGTGCAATTTCAGGGTCGTCAAGTACGGTGACAGTGAACGGCATATTTCCTGAAATTCCATCCATCGCTAAAGTGGCTAATTTCATCGGTGGAAAGGTCAAACCTTCATCTTGATTGACGACACCAAGATTGAAAGCTGAGGCAGTACGCACTGGGTCTGCAGGTGCAGTCAAATTAAACAACGAAAAGATCAACATGATCATGGCGGGAACCATAATCGCAGGTTTGAAAAGCTTACTTTGGCGAAATTCAGCAATAGATGACGACATGATAAAAAACTCCTATTAATAGATTAACTATCGTTACTAGCTAAACAATACAGAATGAAACTTATTAAGTCAAATCTACAGCAAAATGTTGATTAATTAAAGCTATTTTTCACCAAGTATCATATCTGCAGCCTTTTCAGCGATCATCATCGTTGGTGCATTGGTATTACCAGAAATGAGTTCCGGCATAATTGAAGCGTCTACAACTCTTAACCCAGAAATGCCGTGAACCTTTAGTTGATCATCCACAACACTGCTATCGTCATTCCCCATTTTGCATGTTCCAACTGGATGATAGATGCTCTGGCTGTTATTTTTTGCTGCCTCTAATAGTTGTTCATCTGAAGTGTAAGATTTACCAGGTACGAATTCATCAAGAATATATTTTTTTAAAGAGGAAGCTTTGGCAATTTTTCTTGCCACTTTGATGGATTCAATTGCAATTTTTTGGTCACCCTCTGTGGATAAATAGTTTGGAATAATTGTTGGGGGTTGGCTTGGATCTGCGGAATTTATTCTTACTTCGCCACGACTCTCAGGACGTAGAGTGCAGACTGACATTGTAAATGCAGAAAAGGGATGGACGCCATCACCAGGTTTGTCGGCGCTTAATGGCTGCATATGGAATTGTATATTAGGCCTAGAGCCATCTAAGGCTGTATTAGTAAAGGCATAAACTTGACTAGCGCTTAAAGTTAAAGGCCCCGTTCTGAAGAACAAAAATTGTAGCCCAATCATTGCCTTTTTCCACCAGGTATTTAATTCATCATTTAGAGTTCTTGTGGTTGTTTTGTAGACCATTCTAACTTGTAGATGGTCTTGTAGGTTTTTTCCTACTGCAGGGTTGTTGTGAATCACATCAATGCCCAGTTTTTGTAATAATTTTGCATCACCAATACCAGAAAGCTGTAATATTTGTGGTGAAGCAATTGAGCCAGCAGACAAAATCACTTCGCAATTGGCGTAAATTTCTCTTTCTTTTCCTTTTTGAATACATTTAACGCCAATCACTTTCTTACCTGAGAAAATTAATTTACTCATTTGAGTGTCAGTCGTAATTGTCAAATTATTTCTTTTCCTAATTTTGTTTGTTAGAAAAGACCTGTATGAACTTTTCCTAAAGCCTTTATATGAAGTTTGTTGGAAATAACCAACCCCTTCTTGTTTTTCGGAATTGCAATCCGGGTTATAGGGTATGCCTATTTCTTGAGCCGCCTTAATAAAATATTCTGCTATTTTTCTTTTTAACCTTAAGTTGGAAACTTTTAACTCTCCATCTACACCGTGATATTTGCTTTTGCCATTCTCCTGGCATTCGGATTTTTTGAAATAAGGTAATATGTCATTGAAACCCCATCCCTTATTGCCTAAATGTTCCCAGTTATCATAATCATGTTTGTCACCCCTGATATATAACAAACCATTTAATGCACTTGAACCACCTAAGACCTTACCTCTTGGCCAATCAATTCGCCTATTATTGACACCTTTATCTTTCTCTAATTTATACATCCAGTCAAACTTGGGGTTATTCATGGTTTTGAAATAGCCGACTGGTATATGGAGCCATATACTATTATCTTTGCTACCTGCTTCAATCAGCAAAACATTATTGTTTGGGTCGGCGGAAAGCCTGTTAGCTAAGAGGCAGCCAGCAGAACCTGCACCGACAATGATGTAGTCATAAGTTTTATTCATGTATTTTGTATTCTGGTGATTTAGTTTTATATTTGAAATTATATAGCTATTAATATTACATCAAAATTATTTTTCAAATATATGAATTCATATATATAAATTGATGTATACTAGCTTGTCACTTAATGGTATTAGGGTTAAATAAGTTTAATCTAACTGCATTGTTTAAGTGGTTTTATTGATAAAAAATAAAGGAGTTTTTTATGTTAAAAAATAAAGTTGTTTTATTGTTCACTGCGTTACTAGCTTTCAGCTTTAGTTCAAGCGCAATGGCAGTTACAAAAATGAAAATACAATCTGTTATAGGAAGCAGCACTAGTGAAGTTGTGATGCTTAAAGAATTTGCAGCTCATGTTGCGATAGTGACTGATGGCAGAGTGTTGATGGAGATTGTCCCTGGCGGTTCTGTTGTGCCAAATAATGATGTTTTAGATGCAGTAGACGCAGGTTTGCTTGATGGTGGATTTGCATGGACGCATTACTGGTCTGGCAAGCATCCAGCAGCGATGTTGTTTGGTTCTCCTGTTGCAGGTGCTGGTGTTGGTATTGATAATATCGCATGGGTTTCTTGGTTCCATAGTGCTGGTGGTAAAGAGCTTTATGATCAATTATGGGATGAAATGGGCATGAATATTCATGGCCTTATGTTGCAACCCGTTGGACCGGAAGCGCTTGGTTGGTTTAAAGAACCGATCAATAATATGGATGACTTCCGTAAGCTAAGATTCCGTACACCTCCTGGAATTCCAGGTCAAACATACAAAGACATTGGTGTCGCTTCAGTAGCTATGGGTGGTGGAGATATTCTGCCTGCACTTGAAAAAGGTGTTATTGATGCAGCAGAGTGGTGCTGCCCTCAGCCAGATAGAGACTTTGGCTTCCAAAAGGTTCTTAAGTACTACTACTTACAAGGACTTCACCAAGTTGTTGTGAATGCTGACATGTATATCAATGGCGACGTTTGGGATAGTCTTTCTGAGCGTGATCAAGCTGCAATAAATATTGCTGCAGATGCTTCATTGATTCGTTCAATGTCTAATCGTATCTACCAAAACGGTTTAGCTTTGAAAGACTTGACAGAAAATTGGGGTGTACAGCTGATGGATACTCCAGCTGATTACTTCCCTGCTTACATGAACGCTGCGAAGGATACGCTTGAAAAGAATGCTGCAGATAACGCCTTCTTTGCAGAAGTTTGGCAATCTCAAAAAGATTTTGCTGAGATTGCAGTGCCTTTCTGGGCTGGTTCGCAAGCATCAAATGCTAAGCTAGGCAAAGCATTTGCTGATACACTGAAGTAAAGATTCATCTCTATACTTCTTCCAAAACTAAGTTGCCAATAGTAAATACTGTTGGCAACTTTTTTTTAGTTTGACGGCTTTAGCTGGTGGCGCTTCTCCTGCCACCAGCAATGGCTTCTTGTTTGGTACAATGCAGTTTGTTTTTATATATTTATTTAGCTATTCTCAACTCAATATATAAAATCTAATTGGGAGTTTTTGCCGGCTAGGCCTATTAAAAGGTATGATGTTTTTTCATCACTTTTTTATTTAGTCAAAGGTATTCAATATGTCAGAAGAGGAAGATTATAGTCAGTTAGATACTACTGATGAAATGGTTGCTGAAGGGCGATCATACACTGGTGTTATGCCTGATGATATGCCCAAGTATATGGCTAAGACAATTCTTGGGATTGATCTTTTTAACTTAAGAGTAGGGCAGATAGCTTGTTGGCTGACAGTGCCAGTGTTTGCTTCTATGTTTTATGAAGTTATTGCGAGGCACTTCTTTAATGCCCCGACGATGTGGGCCTACGACATTAGTAGAATGTTTGCTGGCGCTATGTTTATGCTCGGAGCCGGCTATGCGCTTTCAAAAGGTGTGCATATTCGTGCTGACTTTATGTATCGTAAATGGTCTATCAGAAGGCAAGCTTCAATTGATCTCGCTTTGTATCTATTGTTTTATTTTCCGGGACTAACCGGGGCTGCCTGGGCTTGTTATAAGTATGCTTATAAATCTTGGTCACAAATGGAAAAAGGGATGGATACTGCATGGATGCCACTCTTGGGCCCAATCAAGACTGTTTTACTAATAGGACTTGTATTGCTCTTGATACAAGGCATATCAGAGGTACTCAAGTGCGTGTATGCGGTTAAACATAGGAGATGGCCATGACTCCAGAAGTGCTAGGCATGCTTTTAATTGCGACAATGCTGTTTGCCATTTTTGTTGGCTTCCCTATCTCTTTTACTTTAATCTTTTTAGGTGTTTTCTTTGGCTATATTGGCTTCGGTAAGCTAGTCTTTTATTTGATGACTTTTCACTTCTCTGCGAGCATGTTGGAGCAGACGCTTGCAGCGATTCCTTTGTTTACCTTCATGGGTATTATGATGGAGAAAGCAAACTTGATGGAGAGACTATTTACATCCGTCCAGATGGCATTATCTAGAACCAAGGGTTCACTATTTGTTGCAGTACTTTTTGTGTCAACTATATTTGGTGCAGCAACTGGAATAGTTGGAGCATCGGTGACAATTCTTGGAATTATGTCAGCTAAAACAATGAATAGGGCAAAGTATGATGTGCGCTTGGCTGCTGGTTCAATTACTGCTGGTGGAACTTTAGGTATATTGATACCACCAAGTATTATGCTGGTTGTTATGGGGCCTATTTTAAATGTCCCTGTCACAGACTTGTTTGCTGCAGCAATCATGCCGGGTTTGATGTTAGCGGTTCTCTACACCGCCTATACGCTTATTAGGTGCCACCTAAATCCGTCATTGGGTCCTGTCGTACCTGAGGAACTTCGCCCAACATCAATGAAACAGGTTTGGGTTGAGTTTTTTAAAGGGTTAGTTCCGCCGGTTCTCTTGGTGGGTTCATCACTTGGAAGTATATTGTTTGGTCTCGCGACTCCTACTGAAGGTGCTGCTATGGGCGCAGTTGGTTCAATAATTTTATCGCTAGCTTATCGAAAATTTACTTTTCAGTCTTTTAAATCGGCCTTATTAAAGACCCTTGAAATTACGACATTAATCATGGTATTGGTTGCTGCTTCAAACTTTTTTGGTTCAGTATTTTCAAGGTTGGGAACGCCAACCATGATAACTGAATGGATGATGATGCTAGATTTGCCGCCAACGGTTTTACTATTGATGATTATGGCTCTTATTTTCCTTTTGGCTTGGCCATTAGAGTGGGTACCGATTGTATTAATTATCTTGCCAATCATATTGCCTCTAATCGAACAACTAGGCTTTAATCTGACTTGGTTTGGAATCTTAGTTGCAGTTAATTTACAAACAGCCTGGCTTTCTCCGCCGGTTGCTCTGTCGGCCTATTTTTTGAAAGGGGTAGTCCCAGAATGGGATTTAACAGATATTTATAAAGGTATGATGCAATTTATGGTCATCCAAGTAGTTGGCTTAATGTTGATTATTGTATTTCCACAGATAGTATTGTGGCTACCAAATTATATGTATGGGAATTAAATAAAGGATAAGTAAATGACTGATATGAGCTTATTCTCCGACTAAGCTGTACTGATCCCGCATGTATTCAACTTCAGCTGTATCGACATAGGAAGTTCGTAACTCAACAATCTCGTCATGGTAGCTATAACCAAGGCGCTCAATTTTTAAAATAGGTGTGCCCATTTCGATACCTAACATTTGAGAAATTTTTTTGTCCACCAAGGTTGACTTAATTCTCTCAGAGGTATGTGTTATAAAAACATTAAATTTATTTTGAAATAGGTTGTATATAGTGTTATGACGGTTAACGAGCATTTCTTCAGTTAATAATGGAAACTTAGCTGCGGCAATGACAATCTTGTCAACCGAGTGGACATTATTTGGAAAGCCTAATTTATTATAGATATGAAAAACCTTGTTGTTTTCTTGTGAGATTTTTAACAACTGCATTTCTGTTTTGTTGGCTTTTCTCATTTCGAAGGAGGCTAGTTCGACATCAGGAATGTGCCTTACGTCACTACCATTCATGACAATATGAAAAAATTTAAATAGGAAACTCTGGTCGTCATGTTGGCAAACAAAAGTTCCTAGGCCTTGTTTTCTAATTAAAATACCTTCTTTTTCCAAAGCTCCGATAGCCTTTCTAATAGTGCCAATCGATACATTAAATAGTTCTACTAGGGTTTTTTCATTAGGAATAAGTTGTCCAGGCCTTAAGATATCTTTATAAAGGCAATCAAATAGTTCATTCCTAATCTGAAGCCACATTGGCGTTTTGATGTTAGGGTCAATTTTAAATTTAAGATCTGTTAAGCTCATAATTTTCTATACATTTGCTTATAAATGTGGTTTTAATATAACCTTTGCGGATGACATTCTATCATCATGAAGTTGTTTAAAAGCAAGATTTGCATCGGATAACGGAAGCTCCTTTATCCAAGACAAATTACCAAACTTACCACTTTCTATTGTTTTTAGTGCAGATTTAAAATCTTCCATGCTGTAGGTATAACAGCCAATTAGTTTAATTTCTTCTAAGGTTAGTTTTCTTATGTTGATACTGCTTGTCCAACTCTGCAGCCCTACATTGATAATAACGCCACCAGTTTTAATTGTTTCAAAGGATAGGGAGCTTGTCTTTTCACTACCCACACAGTCAATTACAATGTCAAAGTTATTGCTACTGAGTGTCTGAGTTATTGGGTTAATTGCATCAATACCAACATGCTCCTTGACGCATGGATGACGAGCTAAGTTAGTCTCTAAAATTTGCATTTTTACGCCATAAGATTTTAATAGTAATGCAGTCAGTAGCCCAATAGCACCAGCACCAATAACTAAAACTTGACACTCTTGTATGGGAAGGTAGGATTCTTTCACTGCAATATTAACAGCGTGTATTACGGTTGCTGCAGGCTCGGTTAAAGCGATATGGTTTGGATCCATATCCTTTGGCGCCTCAATTAAACAGCGTTTAGGAATTGTCATATACTGAGCAAATGCACCCTGCCTATTCATACCAATCATATCTCTATCACTGCACAAGTTGTCACGACCTTGCAAGCAATAATCACATTTACCGCAAGTAATCAATGGGTTGCCTGTAACTATTTGACCCTGCTTCTGTCCTTCAACGATTTCTCCACAAAACTCATGACCCAGAATAAGACCTGGCTTTCGTCTAGGGTCCTTGCCATGATATGCGTGCATGTCGGAACCACAGATGCCAACGGACTTAATACGTAATAAAACATCATCATCGCGATCTTGTTGAGTAGAACGGTACTCAGGGACATAAGTCATTTCTTCAGGAGCGGTATAAACCACTGCTGCCATAGTATCTATCATTGTGCTGTGAAACCTCCATCTAAAAATATTGTTTGGCCTGTAATGTATGAATTAGCATCACTACATAAAAAGACACTGATACCAAATAAATCTCTCTCTTCACCATTACGATTTATCATCGTTTTGTCTGCCAAGGTCTGAAGTTTTTTTGGATCATTAAATAATGATTCAGTTAGCTTGGTATTAAAAAATCCTGGTGCAATGGCGTTAACCAGTATGCCATGTTTAGAGTAGGACTGAGCTAATGCGCGAGTCAGCTGCATCACTCCGCCCTTACTTGCACCATAAGGAATACTATCATCAAATGCTCTTAGTGATTGCAAGGATGCGATATTTATAATTCTTCCCCACTGGTTTTCTTTCATTTTTTTAACAACTAGTTGGCTCAAATAATAAGGCGCAGTTAAGTTAATATTAATCGTTTTTTGCCAATCATCTAGTGACAAATCTTCTGCTGGAATTCTAAGATTTATTCCAGCTGCATTAACTAAAATATCAATTTTTTTTGACACACCATAGATATGAGAGAGCATTGTTTCTAATTTATTAGAATCGGTAACATCGACTTGAAAAAAAGCTCCTTCTGAACCTTGCTGTTCTATCTCTGATACTATCTCATCAGCATTATCTCGAGTACTAACAATCCAGACAAATGCACCTGCACGGGCTAGTGCTAATGCCATCATTTTGCCAATACCGCTGGTTCCTCCAGTAACTAAAGCAACTTTATTATTTAATGAAAAGTTTGTTAAATTCACAATATTATTATTCTACTACTTCATCACCTAAATCAAAGATTTCATCAGGAAAATACTTACTTAACCTAACATCAGATGATCTGGCATGTC
>ERZ651768.3117-NODE-3117-length-11230-cov-10.341253_pt1 | contig 11230 bp, 11 predicted proteins | sample MGYA00514754_ERZ651768 | MGnify/ENA metagenome assembly ERZ651768 | reverse complement strand
GATGATAGGCAATCTATAAACAATGTGCAAAAATTGAGAGACGATTGGTGCTTCTATGCAGTATGGGAATAGAATGTTTTCTTCCTCCCATTCTCCAAATTTTGAAGTGCTTTCAACTTTGGGAATCAATTCTATTAATGGCTGCCAATCTTGCTGGGTAAAAGCATGTATTTGTTCTTTGTAATTATTCTCATCTAGTAGCATGTCGTTATCTGCTCTCCTTTTACACATAACAATGATTTGTATAAGCCTCTTATGGTTCCTAATCGGATGGTTTAGGAGTAACCGACTTATACCACGGTTTGGTGGATTTTACAAGAATTGGAGATTTTACTTGGAGGAAGTCTGACTGTGAAGAATTAGTGGGGGATACTCTCAGAGGATATGAGGGGGATGAGTAGGTGTTTCATTTCTGTTTCTTATCTACTTTTTTCTTCCAATCCAAATATTTTGTTGAATCTGCAACATCATCATCATCATCTGAAGAATCTTTTGGTTCAGGAGTAAGTTTCATGGCAGTTTTTGCTATAACATACCATCCATATATGGCACCAAAGACGACCATTAAAGAGACTCTATAAAATAACTCTTTTCCAGCCTTAGGAAAAACTTTCTGCAATGCCTGGATTAGTTTTTCTTTAGATATAATGTTTCTTTTGTATGCAGCCCAAAATGGCCAAATTGCTACTATGGCTGCTACTGAAACACCCGCAGTAACCGCTGTTGGCCCTGATAATTTTAAAGAATATGGAGATAGATTATTGACTAGCTCATCATAATTGTCTTTCGTTATTTCCTGAAGATCGCTGTTGCTAAAATCAGAGGCTATAACCATTTCCAAGTCTGGGTATTTTTCAGGAATTTCACTTGTTGTTAAAATTGGAAATTCAGGATATTTCAACAATGCACTTTCAATGTAGTTCAGATTTTCTGTTGCTTTTAAAGATAACTCTATAGTATCCCCGTTTTCCATATTGGTCATAATCATATCTGACCCGGGATATGATTGATCTTCATGAAGGGATGCTGTCCACTCATCTCCATCTGCATTCTCATGTGCTACAGAAAGATTCTCAAATAATTTTCCTTTGATGAGATTTACCACTCCCTCAAGCTGATCCTCCTCGTATGCAGAAGACATAAATGACGATATTTCATCAACAGACGCATTTTCAAGTTTAGGCCATCTGTCCCTTATCGATTGGATAAACATCTGACCTACGGTGCTATCAAAAGCTTCATGTTTACCAATATCTCTTATTGATTGTATGAACATCTGTCCAACAGGACCGCCAAAGGCATCATGTTTACCAACTAATAAAAATCCAATCGATACGCTGACAAACACATCGCCACGAATATTTGGCAAATCTTTTAACAGGTCTCCTGTGAACCAAGCTTGTAGTTTTTCGAAGGTATCTTCTATGTTTTTACGAGTAAATGTATCTTTTATTGAATCTTTTTGATGGATCAATAAATCCTTAGTCTTTTTATAGGATGATATTAAAATCTTTTTATTCTTGGGATCATTTACTTGTTCAAATGCTGTCCAGAATAAAATTCCAACGAATGTTGTTATTATATATTCTGTAACAACAACTACAAAAGCGACTGGCCCAGGTACAATTGAAAAAACAAAACTAAACATATGTTTGAATGCATAAATAGCTATAAAACCAACAAAAGAAAAATATAAACCATAAGTTGCTAAACTTTTGAATTTTCCCCAAATCCATTTTTTTAATTCAGTTTCTTCTGAATCATCTTCAGAAATTTTAAAGCCAATTCTTCTAGCAATTGCTAAGGCCATATAAAATTCTAATGCAATACAAACGAAAACACCTATACCTAGTTTGCCTGTAATACCTGCTAATATTGCATTTGCAACTGAAACTTGAGTAATAATTGCATATATCTCTTTATCTTGCAATGATTAACTATATATTAAATCAAATAATCATTTACCACTACCAGGCCCATAGTTTTCCACACGAAAACCACCGCCCTACCAATCTATTTAATTTTATACTCTGTCTACTTAAGTATCCAAGGGGGGTAAAGCCGTATCCGTTATATATAAAGGGATCTCAGATTTTGATGCTTAATTATTCGGTGGATTTTTGAAAACTTTAATTCCTTGAGCCTAAAAATAACATCATTCAGTGTATTTACAGGAAAGAGTGGATTTTACTTGGAGGGTTGTCTAACTGTGAAGAATTTTTGAAGTTTTTCACACAGGAGAAAATTTTGCTCCATCAAATTTTCTGATAACAAAAAGAATAGAATACTTTTTCAATTGTCTTTTCTTTATAGTAAATATTTACTATGATCCGCAAAAATAGCTCAGCAATAATAATTTATTTTGAGTGCTTTGTGTATGAATTTCGAGGCATTTTTACAAAAATAATTTTAATTCAATGAATGCGAAATTTTTGAAGTTACTCTCATTTTGCCAGTGATTTAATTGATCAGGAAACAACTCAGAATAGAATCATTTATGAGGGAATTGGGAATTAATCCCTGATTGGTATGATGGATAAATTATACTCAACTAAAATAATCGGTGTATGGGGAGCCAAGGTGGTTTCTGAGAAAGTATCTCAAACAGGAAATTTATCATTATTTTACTGTCTTTTAGTATTGACAGCGAATTTGTCATTTGTTAACTTGCAAACGGTTTAAATTGCAAACGCTTAGTTGAATCGAAAATATATCTAATCTTAATGAAAGGGACACTATGACTCCAAAAATTGTATTAACAACTACTGGAATAATTATGCTATTACATGGACTACTTTTTTTCTTTGGAGCTGAGGACATGGCAAGAATAGGCGTGCCTGATATAAGTGAAAAAGCTCTAAGGATGGGTATTGGATTGGCTGAAATTGTAGCAATTGCTTCTGTCTTTCTGGGAATTGTCTTAATTTTCAGCCGTGACATAGAAATTTCTTCGGCAAAAAAAGTACTAACTGGAACAGGAATTGGTTTTCTTGTTCTTATAGCTGGTGTTATTAAGCACATGATTGATTTTCAAGATTTTCCTGAACAGGCACCGCCGATTCCTCTACTAATTATTGTTGTATTATTAGCAGTTTGGTCTCTCTATGTCGCTTTAGTTAAAAAGGATTCCAGCACCACATTATAAAAACAGTCTAAAATCGGGCTGATGGATGATTTGAATATGCGTTCAATGATCGGCAATTTCTATTCAAAAAAGTTGTTTCCCCACCTTTGTGAATTTGCCTTGTCAGGAAATTTCTTAAACCGTTTTCGACAGGACACACTTCAAGAAACAAAAGGTAAAGTCCTGGAAATTGGTTTTGGAACAGGACTTAACCTTGCTCATTATCCGAAAGCAGTACGGAAAATAGATGCAGTTGATGTCAACCCTAGTATGCATCGCCTATCCAAAAAGCGCATTGAAAAGTCCGCAATTGCGGTAACAAATCATGTCATTTCCGGAGAGAATTTGCCGATGGATGATGCAAGTTACGATTGTGTCGCATGTACTTTCACCTTGTGCAGCATTACTGATGTTTCCCGGGCGTTGTCTGAAGTTAACCGTGTACTTAAGCGTGGAGGAAAATTTGTTTTTTTGGAACATGGCTTGAGCAATGATTCTGAGGTGCAAACATGGCAGCATCGTCTCAATCATTTGCAAAATAAAATTGGTGATGGCTGTCATCTCAATCGGGATATTGATGAAATTGTTCGCAGAGCCTCCTTTGAAATCACCTCACTCAAACGTTTACATCTTCCTGTTTTTCCACGTGTGATAGGTCATTGCTATCAAGGAATTGCTACTAAACACAATCATGGTTAATTCATTCTCTTTTAAAAAGTGATTTGGAATGATTATGTCCGCCGGATTAAAACTTTCTACGATATAAAACTAAGAAGGCACTAATGGATACGAATATTGATTTTTCAAATGAAGACTGGGGTAAATCAGTTAAATTTTATGATGGATGCTGTGTGATAGCCGAAAAACATAATCCGGCCCTTAATAAAACAATGGAATTAAATAACCGTACCTTTGTTTTTCAATTAATAAATAAGGAAGGAAAAGATTCCTTACTGGTTTATGGATGCGCTGGTAAACCTACTATTGAAGCTGTTAAAAAACTGGAAAAAGAGGCTGGTCTGGAAGTGACCTGGATTGTAAGTAATGGCGGAGCCCATCACTTGTTTCTTGACCTATGGTATGAAGCTTTTCCCAAAGCAAGAATACCTATCCCGGCCAAGAAAATTCCTTTTACACGGAATGGAGGGAATTTGCAGGAAAAGTATAGTGATCGCTGGGAATTAATGCATGGTCCAAAACCCCAGCAGCTTCTTGAAGAGTTTGGTGATGAAATTGATATAGTTATCTTTGATCAACTTTTTGGTTATACAGATGAAACGAGTTGTGAAGCTTTTGAAGGCGGGGCTCTTGATCATTCTTCCAAACCTACCTCGTATGGCGGTTTAAAAATGATGATGAAGTTCGGGAGCCTAATGAAAGATGTTTCCCAACCCACTGATGAAGTAACTTTTTTTCACAAAAAATCCGGTCTTGTAATTGGAGGGCATAATTATCAGTTTTCTTATTCCCCCAATGGTTATAAAGCACCTGATAAATTTAAAACAAAAGCAGGTCCATTTCCTTTAAATTTAATGATGAAATTAATGATGAAACCAGGTGATTTTAAATCTAACCTCGAAGGGCAGCCTAGTCCCATTGCTGATTCCAAACTTCATCTCGAACAATGGGAATTAGTGTTATCATGGGATATAAAAGCGTGGACTTCAGCACATAATCCTGTTTCAATCTGTGGGCCTGATTTGTCAGGGGATGAAATCAAAAAAACAATACGGGAGTCTCTTAGACGAAGTGGCGAAGATGATCCAACCGGGGCAAGACTAAAATGGAATATCAAAAATAATAAATAGTAGATTGGTTAAGATAATTATCAATCAAAAAAAGTGGGGAACCGTTCCCCAACACCTGTTGAACTCTCAGTGAATATGAAAAAACGCTGTGGAATTTAATTTTTCATTTCAAGTACTAGATGGTCTAAGATAAACCAAAACAATTACCACTTAACAATATGGAGACAAAATGGCATTTAAGCATTATGAACAAATTAAGTCCCAAGAATTGCAGCCAATGGATACTGGCAATGTGAAAGCTTTTCTCAAAGATTTTGCAGTTTCCGAAGATAAAGATAAGCCAATCACAAGCGGTTTGTTTCGTCTAGAAGCAGGGGAATCTTTAGAATACACTTATACCTATCATGAGATGAAATTGATTTTAGATGGTAGCTTCATTATTGAAGATGAAACGGGGAATAAAGTTACAGCTACACCTGGTGATCTTTTGTATTTTCCTAAAGACAGCTCAATTACGTTTTCAACACCGGATTTTGGTATTGGCTTCTTTTGTGGGCAACGTGGTGAGGATGAAGCTTGAAAAATGATTCAGAGATTAGTGGTGGACTAACTACTTTATGTATTGATGGGGGATGTACGTTGTTATGGTGTGTCTGACTGTGAAGAATTAGTGGAGGCAGTCACACGGGAATGGTGGAGCTGGCGGGAATCGAGTCCGTTCCAGCAAGTAGGTTATAAATATATGATATTATCAACTATTATAATTCCAATTAAATACACTAATGGGACAGGTTTGTCTTACTAAATTAATACAAAATCGCCCCCAATTGTTTCCTTAGTTTTACAATGATTAATTATATATTAAATCATATAATCATTGAACACTAGCACCCCCTATTAGTTTTCATCCTTAGGGCTGTCTCTTGCCGGGTCCGGATTCCTGTGTACGATGGGAGGTGTGGGTTGGTTGACATACGCTTGAACAGGGGCTGGACATTGAGCCAGACTTCGTGCTGTTGGTCCTTCGCTGACAAGTAAGCAATGAAGAAATTAATGATGTTCAGTGGCAGTAGAAACCCGTACGCAATGCCGTCTTATTGAGAAGAAAGGTTTGGCCACACACTTATTTTGGGGTATAACCTGCTTTTTCAATTATTTTTTCTCTTTACTGCAAAAAGAAATCTTATCTGAAGGATCAGCAACTTTTAGAGCAAATGAGTATTCTCAGGGTGTTTTAATGACAGCACTTATATCTACAGATATTGGAGATCCTGCCACCAAGATCTGTGGAAGTCAATGTAGCTATTTTATCACCAAGCGACTTATCAACAATACCGATGTTATTCTCATCCGTGAAGGTTCAGTTGCCTCCACTAATGCCGTCCGCCGCAGAATAGGGTTGGTGCGGTAAAAGGTGCTGTGTCTGACTGTGAGAATTAGTGGGACCGCCAGATCGTAGAGAGGAGGATTCCTGAAGGACCCTGCATTTAGAAATGAGACTAACTACTTTATGTATTGAAGGTGGGGCCTGTGCGCTCCACCTCCCACTCACTCCTCAAGTTCAGGCAACTCCTGCATCTCTCAATCAAGCCGGTGTATAACACCTCATCTGTGACCTGACTGACACACATTCCGGTGCGCTCTGACATGACCACACACCGGACTGGGCTGGCGGAGATCTTGAAACTTAGGTATTTCCTCACTGGAACACAGGTGAGGAAGTCTGATACAATTTAGCCCGTGGGCCTGCATTCTTGTGAGAGTACAGGATGCTGTTGAATTCCTTGCCGCAACAACCCTAGAAAGTCCCTGGTGTGGGCAGGAGATTGGTTGTAGTCAAAAAAGACTTCCGTATTGTCCGTAAAGGTTTGCTGGAGCATGGAACCAAATTCAATCTGAGCCTTCATCGGACAGCCATGAAGAGTCGCGAGAGCTTCAACATGCGGTCCAGACCCCCGTGTAGCCTCTTCCAAGATCGATGAATGGTTGTAGGCCACATAGATGATTTGTTCTTGCTGGAGTGCGAACATCGCACCCCACCAATCACAAAACATGAATCCAGAGGTTGTGCTACTTACGGCGGTACTGAGCAGGAATGCTCCGTTCGTAGAGGCTGCTGCCCCGGCTACTGTCAGTCCACCTGCGGCATAGTGGAGCCAGCCGCAGGAGGAATTTTCAGCTTGAAGACTTGCTGGAGCGATCAAGCCGATCATCGCTAGTCCAAGTATTGCTTTTTTCATGATGTACCTTTCACTATAACTGATAGAAAATGTCCGAGACCATTCTCGAACGTACCTCAGATTCACACTATGCGAACCTTAGTGCACTTATGTTTCTTGAGCATTATGAAACTGCTGAAATATAGTAAAATCGAAAAATGTCAAGAAAATTGTTATAAGGACTCCACGATTTATTGTGGAATGGTCTCGATCATTTCTATTCCTGTCCGTGGGGTAATCTCCTGAGGATTTGGTTATTCTGGGTGCCCATTTCCAATAGCGTTTGCAAGGGATTGCAGAATTCTTTATTTCTTTAATTAATTTTCTCCCATCGCATCCCTCATCAACTTATACAGTTTTGTGTCTTATATCATCCAAGTTTAATTTAAGAATAAATTTTTGAGAATTCATCTATATCTGCTTGGACCAGCATGAAGTCCAGTGATTTCCTTGGCCGTAACAGCAGATAATCTACTAATGGCCGGATTTTCTTTGCGCATACGCCTCATGACGGCCTGAATGATTATTGATAATGATTCCCCATGCGAAACAACCTTTTTGTCTGGATCCAAAATGTAAATAACTGCAAGTTACTGATTATTCTGGCACGGGCGGGAGGATTCGAACCCCCAACCCTCAGATCCGAAGTCTTTCAGAGTGGGTAAATGGGGACAGTACACGACAAATAAGGATAATATAATCAATATGATAAAAGGACTAATATATTTGGGGATATTTCGCAATATGGCCTGTTTTTGTAAGCTAATGGCACAAAATTGGCACAAAAGTTTTACCCTCGTGCGTGCGTGTAGTGATTTTTTCTTGCGGTCAATACCATGATTATTTTGATTAACTATATATAATCAATTTATCAATTAGCTATTTAGTTTCCCTCGTGCGAACGTTTAGGTGTCTTCAAGTTGGAATGGACAATTACATCAGTCAACCGATCGATCGTAAAGAACAGTACAACATACTTATCAATTGGGTTAAATGACAAACTTGTCAGAAAGCTATTGGTTTTAGACATGTTAAAACACGATCTGAAACTGTACACCGCCACCGTCCCAGACTCTTCTCTCAGAATAATCCAGGTCGAATGTGGCGGTAAGCAGGAGTTTGGCTCTGTCTCCTGATATCATTGTCATGCCCAGTTTGCATTTGCCCTGATCGGTCGTTTCATCCTTTATTTCGTCTTCTGCACGGTTATCCTTGTAAAGATAAACATTCCCGGCGATAACTTCAAAGGTCCATTGAAAAACCTCACTGGTTCTGGTTTCCTGCTTAATCCAATACAGATGTGCCTTGGTGGTATGTTCATATTTCTGCAGTTCTATACTTGAATTGATCTCATTGGAGAAATACTGTTCCAAATAACCAAAACTCAGCTGGTCATCGTTCGTGACCCAAATATACAGGTAAACCTCCCTAATCTGTAGTTCCAGATTCTGACTTAAATCCGGCAGCGAATCCGACTTCAAGTCAGGCAAGATGTCTCTTTTTTCAAAATCTTTTCGACCGGAGACACCGAAAAGCCAAGAGTCAGGAAAAATCAGGTCCAAAGTGCCCCGATAGTCAAATCCGTGGTAGGTTTTTGTTTCATTGGTCAACTCGTCAGAAAATACGGTTTCGTATTCCTGCCCAAAATCTGTCTTGAAAAAGAGACGTTCCCCAATGAAAGTCTGAATCTCCATGCGGTGCATCTCCGGCGTCGTTATGTATTTGTCGGTAACTGAGTTTTTGTCATCGTTGTCGTTTTTGTCGTTATATTCAAAAAATTGGTCTAGAAAACTCAACCTGAGATAATTCCAGGTCCATCTCTTTCCCAGAGTGATGGCTGCTCCTATGTTATTGTATTTCTTATCATGTTCCGGGAAACCAATTATGGAAGCCGCAACCAGACCGCCAAACCTAAACTCTGTTTCTTGGTAAACTGGGTTTTTCCTGACAAAAGATTCTTCATTTCTACTGTACATGATGGCAAAATAGTCTCCGAATTCAGCAGTCAGGCGAGCTTCACTTTCTGAATAGAAGTGTTCCTGGGAAAGGCTGCCGACCGATATAACCATTCCACTTTGACTGTTGTACCAGTCATAGAGCCAGGTTTTTGAAGGTTGATATACCTTCCAGTCCAAGGAGTTTTCTTCCAGCAAGTAATGTTTTTCGATGTCGAAATTGCCATTGAACTGGGCAAAGACCAGCCCGGTCTGCAGAAGAGTTAAAATGAACCACAGTACAGGAAAGATGAAATGTTTGGTTTTAAATTTATGAATTTGCTTAATCACGTCAAGTTATTTTTGGATTTTATAGGCTGTCATATCTGTCTGTTACACAAGCGGCTCATTAAATTATTATCGGTTATTTGCAGGGTTTCTTTATAAATTTCGGGTTTTATTCCCCGAAATTGGCTTTCCATGTTGTTAGGGGATAAGATCAACATCGATAAAACACGCGTGCCGGTTTGGAACTAGGACCTACAGGCCTTATTTGAGCAGTTGGCAGAAAAGCAGGACACTAGTATGATTGTTTGCCATTGCCGGACCAATGCTGATTCAAATGGACCTGGATGAATTGGAACTACTGGGGAAATCTACGGCCATTATTGACATGTGCACTGGTGGAGGAATGTGCACAGCGACAATTATCGAACGGATCTAATAATCAGGGTGAATATTCAGGATCCAATAATTTTTTGCTCTTTTGCCCTGCCAACAACAGCAGATTCTACTGAGAATAAAGTACTTAAAGAATTTTCAGCTAATTTGGCTGCACTGATGGTTGTGAAGAATTGAGGAAATGCTGTCGGTCAGTGTGATTACTCCACTAATTCTTCACAGTCAGACAACCCTTTACAACCCTCCACTAATCTATTAGAATACACCAAATTTTGGGATCTTTTATAACAACCAACTAGTAAACAAAATGAAACATATACTCATAATCTCCATCACTCTCCTTTTCCTGACTTCTCCACTAACAGTTCAATACAAGGGAACCGGTTTGCTGTTCATTAATCAACGAGCCGAAAAAGAGATCCGGCCCCTTTCCCTCTTCAGTGGACCCGCCGCCTATTCGGCTTCTTCGGGCACGCGCAACATTCCCTCCATCATTGGTCTCGGGGCAGCCATTGATTATCTCGAGTCCGAGGGCGTCGAGCGCATCGAGCAACACGGGATGAAGCTGCGCCAACGCCTTTTCCACGGGCTGAAAAAACTACCCAAGGCTCGAGTCGTGTCTCCGGCGTCCGGATCCCTTGCCTCTCCCATGATCAGCTTCACCCTGAATTCCAAGGAACCCTATCCGGTGGCCCAAGTCCTTAAGGAAAAGCGAAACATCGTTGTCAAGGTTGCATCAAGTCCGGGATTCCATGGTTTTCGCATTTCTCCTCACCTTTACAATGACGAGGAGGACGTCGACTTGCTCGTGGATGCCTTGAAGGAGATCTTGGGATAACTCCTGCCTCGAACCTCTTACGCCCCCGATTCCGAAACTAGGTATTCGCTGATGAACTCATCGTTCAGCGTTATGCCGAGACCGGGACGGTCCGGGACGCTGATCCAGCCGTTCTCGGCCTGCATCTTCTCCAAAGTCAACTGATGACGCAGGGGGGAATCCTCCACGCAGTCCTCGAAGAGAAAGGCGTCTCGACAGGTGGATAGCCATTGGAGGCTGGCGGCGATCGTTATCGGGCTGGTGTAGCAGTGATTGCAGAGGCGGGCGCCGATTTCCTCCACTCTTTGCCTTACGTAGGATGCATCGGTAAAGCCATTCCTTGAGAGATCCACTTGGTAGACGTCAAGGGCGTGACGATCGATCAAGGGTCGAAAGGATTCACGTCCGCACTCACCCTCGCCTGCTGCTATCGGGACGGGTGAGCGATCCCGCAACCAAGCGTATCCATCCACGTCGCTTTGCTGCAAAGGTTCCTCCAGCCAGCCGATACCATGTTCGGCAAAGGCATGCGCGCGATCAAGAGCAGTACGCGCATCCCACACGCAACCGGCATCGACGAGAAGGGTAGCATCTTCACCAATCCCTTCCCGTGCCCCGGCCACCAACTCTCGATCCAGTTTCTCGTTTTCCCCCATCGGTTCCCAACCAAACTTAACCGCCCTGTAACCAGCCTCCGTCCATCGACG
>ERZ651768.3116-NODE-3116-length-11230-cov-10.977226_pt1 | contig 11230 bp, 5 predicted proteins | sample MGYA00514754_ERZ651768 | MGnify/ENA metagenome assembly ERZ651768 | reverse complement strand
AACACCAAGCACACGGTTACGCTGTCTGAGGTATTCCTGGTCAGAAATATTCATCCAGCTTCCAACGTCTTGACGTGATTTGACAAAGCTTGTATGAATGCGCTGGGCAAGATTACTGTGTTGTCGAACTTCATCGAAAACCTCTTCTGAAGCCTCACCAAAGCTGTCATAAACATCATCATTGAAACGTTTCAGTTGAACACCCTGTTCACGAATCAGTTTCTCTAAAGAAGATCCATTCTTAGCATTGTACTCAGACATCAATACATCATTTTCCATGTGAGAAGCAGCTTTAATTGTGAGTTGATCAGAACTTGACAGACCTTCCCACCAGGATTTATTCATGCCGAGAGACAGCATGGATGCCGGCTCGTGCATACCTGGATAGTAATAGTACTTAGCTGCTTCATAGAATTTCATGTACGCGTCATTCCAAGGGCCAACCCACTCTGTGGCGTCGATAGCACCGGAAATCAGGTTCTCATATATTTGTCCTCCTGGAAGTGAGACAGGAGAAGCTCCAAGCTTGGCCATAACGTCTCCACCCAAACCAGGAATCCTCATTTTGAGCCCCTTTAAGTCATCAGCAGAATTGATTTCCTTACGAAACCAGCCGCCCATTTGGACACCTGTATTTCCACATGGCATACATTTCAGGCCAAAACTTCCAGCTAGCTCGTCCCAGAGCTCCTGTCCACCACCAAAATTGATCCATGCATTAATTTCACTATACACAAACCCAAATGGGACCGCGGTGAAATAGGCCCATCCAGGATGTTTACCTTTCCAGTAGTAATCTGCTGAGTGATACATTTGTGCGTTCCCTGATGCAACTTCATCAAAAGAATCAAAAGGCTTAACCCTTTCACCAGCAGCATAATATTTTACGTTCATTCGACCATCAGTCATATCTGATAGCCTTTTAGCAAAACGCTGGGCTCCCGTACCAAGTCCGGGAAAATCACGAGGCCAAGTTGTAACCATGACGATTTCAATGCGGCTTTGAGCAATCGCCGGTGCAGGAAATGTTGAGGCCGCAACTGCCGTTGCGCCACTTGCAACAGCTACGTCTTTGATAAATTTTCTTCGTTTCATAAAGACCTTTTTACTTGAGTTTAAACAAACGCAGCAGCTAATCTAAACTTTGATCGTTGCTGTTCTAATTTGCATAAATCCATTATGGATTAATGCAAAGTTTTATGGAGGCTACCTATACAACAATCTTATGTCAAGTTTTTTGTATATTTAAAATGACTGGTATTTTGATATGTTAGTATTAGTTTAATTTCAAATAATTATTCATCTTTTTAACTGTCTGGTGAAAAAATTAACTAAGTTACCCTTAATTATATTCAGAAAAATTCTGTTACAAGGATTTGCCCTTCTTGCAGGTTTAATTATTCCGTTTTCAGCATGGGGAGTCTCAAGTTTTGGATGTATTGGAGCGACAGTAGCAGAATATCTCTTGCCGGGCCTTGGTTACGGTTTACTTGGACATTATGATAAAATGCTTGTTTTTGGCGGTACACGCTGGGTCATGCTCAACAAGTACCTCCAATATTCAACAGACGATGATTATGAAGAAAACTTCAGCAAAATATACAGGAAAAGAGAATTAGAGGATGACAAAAATCAACATGACTTTTTTTATTCCAGGGAAACTTTTTATGCAAATGCCTACATGAGCATGTACGGAAATCTTACCTTTGCCACATTTTACGACCTTTATGAAACCGGTTGTGAAGAAAATACTGAGACATTTGGTCTTATGCTGGCACCTTTTCAGATCTGGAGTTATTACGACCAATGGACTTTCTGGGTACCAACTATTTGGGCATCATCTGTATCTCTAGAATCTGATTTAGTTACATATCATGTTGATAAGGATTTATCCAAAAACGAAATGATAAACACATCATTTTTAAAATATCAATTAGTTGGTGTGGGAGAAGAAATGCTGTTTCGCGGAATAATACAGCAGTCCCTGTACAATCTATTTTCAATGGGAATGAGCAAAAGCACTTCCCGCTGGGGAAGCATCATTACTGCCAGTGCAGTTTTTGGAGCTGCCCATACAGGATCTGGTTTTACAGCAACTCCTGCCATCGCCTTTTTAGCAGGTATGTATTTGGGCATCATTTATCATCCTGCTGATGGTGACTTCGATCTCACCGAACCGATTGCCATACATTCCTGGTGGGATACAATTCTTGAAAACCGAAGACTTAAAGGGGCAACATACGTAGAACGTGAAGAAGGTGAGAATGCCTTAAATTACTCAATTCGAGCCAACAGAGTATATCCGCTGATAGGCTTCAACTACAGTTTCTGACTTGTATGTCGGTTTTTAAAGAATGTTTTTCCTGTTCTCAGGCCATACTATAGATAGGTCCTCTCCTTCATTTTAATAGTTCCCAAAAATAGCATTAAAGTTAGTTATAAATATGTCGATAAGAAAGACATTGGAAATCCTTGTATTGGAACTGATGTATCCAATAGTGATGGAAAATGGGACTTAATGCTTATTATTTAAGTGAGAGATCCCCGAAATATCGAAAACCTTGCGGGACAAGTTCTACTCTTGTTATTGGAATTATTCTAGTTGGCAGGGTTTAATAAATGTTCTTTGAAATTTTTGTTCTAGTTCGTTTTTACATGACTGTGCTGTTTCATTTTCTTAAGCCTTGAAGACTCAGGCATGAGAAAGATGAAATTGTTATTGTTATTATTTTACTTTGCTTTTTCAGGTTTGCTGTCCAGCTCAAACTGAGTGGAATGCTTATTTAAGCTTCCATGAAACAATTGTGAGCCAGGAACTAGCTTTTCAGGATATTTAATCAAAATTTTCTGAAAACTTACTGATTTGCTTTGTGTTACGGACGAAGAACTATGAATGTGCTGAATAACTGTCAGTTGATCGCATGATTTTGCCTGATCATTTTCCTGGGACTATGAGATTTATTATTTAGTTTCAGAGGAAGTCCGGAGTTCGCAGCAAATACAGAAAATGTACTTGCTGATTGGATAATATTGTCTATTTAGCACCAACAAAGACTTGGACAGTTCATTGTATCTGGTTTTCGTTTTGTGAAGGGAGATAAATGCTCCCTTGATAAAACGGGATGCCTGATTGCGTCAAAAGAGAACTAAAAAACTTATTGGCGAGTATTAATCAGCTATTTATTTCAGCAGAAAATAAGGTTAAAAATACTTTTTTTACTGATGAATAAATGTTTATATACCTGTATTTAAAGCATATTTTGGTGGTTTGAACGTCACAGAATGTCTTGAACTATGCCCTTTCATGAGGATGTATGGGCTAATGCGTCTGCATATATAGTTCTACAGACAGAGGTTCATGTATAACACCGAAATACAATTTTGATTTTTTGGTTCTTACAATTGTAATTTAAAAGTTTTTTTCAAGGTTTTGATGTTAAGTATATTGTAATAAAAATAATATATTTACTACAATTTCATTAGCAGGGAATGCTAGTGATATTCTAATGTCGAGAAGATTCGACTTAAATTAAATTAAGTAAAGGAGGATGCCATGCGCGTCAACACAAATACAGCTTCAAATATTTCATTGCGGCACTTGAGCAACACTGTAGAGAAAACAAACAAGAATCTTGAGCGTCTTTCTTCAGGTTACAAAATCAATTCTGCAGCCGACGGACCGGCTCAGCTGATGATATCTGAGCAAATGAGAACACAGATATCTGGAATTAACCAGGCTGTTAAGAATTCAGAAACATCTATTTCAATGGTTCAGACTGCTGAGGGAGTATTAAGTGAAGTTAGTTCGATGTTGATCAGCATGAGACAACTGGCACTACATGCTGCTAACGAAGGAGCCGCAGAAGAAAAAATGCTGCAGGCAGATCAGATGGAAGTGGAAGAACTTCTTGATACAATCGACAGGATCGCAGGTTCAACTATGTTCGGCACAAAATCGCTTTTTAACGGCAGCAATGAGGTTAACGGTGTGGCAATTGGGGATGGTTTATCGTTTATTGAAGCTTCACCACAGACCAGGCCGAGTCCTTCAAAACAAGGCTACAAAATAAACATTGAACAAGCAGCTACAAGACCAGGAGTTCTCGCAACGCGCAGGATTTCCCTTGAAGAAATAGGAAATGGAGTATCGTTTGTGATTAAAGAAGATAACAGGATTCTCAATATGGACACAAACTCGGAAAAGGATCTGAAAGATAATCTGATACAATTACGCTACAACTATGAAAGAGATCCTTTGGCGTTCACAAGGGAAGCAACCGAAAAAAGGATGGCTCATATAGTTGCCGTTGCACTTCAGAAGAAAGCTGAGAGAAACGGACTTGATGTGGAAGTATATATCAATGACGCCGGCATGTTGACAGTAAGGCATCTGCATTATGGCAGCAAACCCAATTTTGGAATTTCTACAAATATTCCCGGATTATTTGGTGAGCAGGCAGGTACAGTAAAACTGTCCAGCGGCGGTCAGGATGTCAGTGGAGTTATAGATGGCGAAATTGCTTTTGGTGAAGGACAGTACCTGTATGGCCCAAAAGGACATCCAACTGATGGCCTGGTTGTAAGATATGACAAAGAACTTGGAAATAAGGTTGTTGATATCAAAGATGAACAAGGCAGAGTTGTTGGCAAAAGACTAGTTCAACAAACATATCAAGATTTAGTGGGAGCTGACGTTGAGGGATATGTACATGTTACTCAAAATGCTCTTGTTTTTCAGATCGGTCCAAATCACAAACAGACAGTTGCTTTTTCAGCTGGTGATCTTCGCACCGAGCAGTTATCGAGGGATATCGATAACGAAAGCGGTTTCAGCAGTTTATCTGATATCGACGTTACGAACAGTGACAGTGCTCAGGATTCAATAAAATTGATTGACGTAGCTATTCAGGAAATTGCTGTCCTGAGAGGAGAAATAGGTTCTTTCCAGAGGAATTCCTTGGAATCAAACCTTAGGAATCTTCGAGTTTCCAATGAAAACCTAATGAATGCAGAATCAGTTATACGAGATTCTGATATGGCGGCTGAAATGAGTGACTTTACGAAAAATCAAATTATGGTCGCTTCAGGTACCGCGATGGCGGCTCAAGCCAACCAGATCCCGAAATCAGTACTGCAGCTGATCAGCAAAGCTGCTTAAAAACAGTTTTCGGTTCAAGGTTCAAGATTCATGATTCAAGGTTAAAGGTCCTGCGCCTAGCCCTTATCTTGTTTCTTGAGCCTTGCCGATTGTTTAGAAAAATAAAATGATTTTCAAATTTGCTGTTTCTATTACAGCAATTTCGTGAATCATTTTCAAGTTAAGTATTTACTTAACTCTATGTTTCGTCCTTGGGTATAGAAACGACGTGTTTTAAACATGTCGTTTCTAGCAAATAGGAATGTTTAATTAGAAGAGGGATTATGTCTATAAATATTAAAACAAACATTGGTCCGACTACTAAATCATTAAGTGATCAGGGCACATTTAGAAATGCCATGTACCATCAGGCTAAAGAAAATAAGAGGAAAAATAAAATACAGGTACGTAAGACACCTGTTAAAGATGATAACTCTGCACAAATTATTAAAAATGAAGAATTCAGACTTTTGTCTGCAGAAATACAAGGAGAACTTACTAATGTGGAGGAACAAATGAGCATTGCTCAAACTGCAGGAAAAGCTTTGATAGAAGTTGAAAACACATTAATTCAGATTAATGAGCTGCTGTTAATTGTCAACAATGAAACATCATGCAATTCCGCATTGATGGAAGCAGACCAGCAGGAACTGGAAGAGTTGATCGAACAAATTAACAAAGTGGCAGATGAAACCAGTTACAGGCATAAGCCACTGCTTGACGGCAGCCACGGGGTACGTGGAGTTGTTAACGGTGAACATCTGGAATTTATTGATATGCTTCCGGATTCAAAGACATCTCCGCTTAAAGGGTATGAAATATATGTGACGCAACAAGCAAAAAGATCTGAACTTTGCGGCCAGATACCATTTAGCCAATATATGGTTGAGAATCAGGAATTGCTTTCGATAGAAGAAGGGGGAATTGAAAACAGATTTGTTGCTAAAAAAGGTGATAGCGTTGATGACACATTCAACCATCTTGCTAACTGGATTTCCGAAAGAGAGATGCCACTGGAAATAGTACGAAATGCAGATAATTTTCTGCATATCAGGCACTTACAATACGGGAGTGACTATAAATTCAGTGCATCAAGTTTTACACCGGGAGTTATTTCTTCAGAAAGTGAAAGATTAACACCTGCTACTCCAGGATGCAATTTAATGGGAACAATTAACGGCATAAAGTGTATAGGACATGGACAGTTCTTAACAGTTCCCGAAAATCAGGAGGATATCGGTGGATTAACCGTCAGGTATACAGGTAATGAAGTACCACCGGAATGCTTTGCAGGCATTGTATCTGTTGTACAGAATGGATTTCAATTTTTAACAGGCAGCAGTCCTTATCAAACTAATCAATTAAGTCTGCGGAATTTTCATGCTTCATCCATCGGAATGGAGACTGAAAATGTTTCCGGATTTAAATCATTGCAGGATATTAATGTTTTGAGTGCCCAAAAAGTTAAGGACTCAATTACGGTGCTCGAAAAAAGCTTAAGTGAAGTGACTGCTGTCAAAGACAGGATTGAATCTGTCTGTTATTCAATTATAAAAAATGAAATGAGGGAATTGCAGGAAAAATTTGGTCGTAAATTGTTTACCAGCCAGATTCCTGATAGTGAAGATAATGTGCAGGCTTTGGCTGAACAAACAAAGAGCAAAATAACTGAAGACACAAGCAAGTCTTCAATGGCACAGGCACATCAGGACCAGGGCAATGTGCTCTCATTATTGAAGTGATACTGAATGAAAAAGATCAGTAATAAAGAATTTATTGTTATTTAAAAAAAATAAGTTGCAGGAATACAATTTATTAAGAAAGTTAAAACAATTAACATCTTGAAATAAATAAATATACTGCTGGTCGCAAGGCAGGCAGGTATCTAAACTGTTAACTTATACAAATTAATTTAGTGTTTTAATTTTTATAATAAAAATTATATTTTTATTATATTTTTTAAAATATAAATTCAGTTCCATTCCAGTTCAATCAGCTGCAGATGGAACAAGTATTTCCGTTGAAACTGAAAAGTATGCGGAATAAGTCGTCAATTTAACGACTAAACGGCAATGTTGAAACCAGGACGGTGACGGCTTGCTCGTTAATTTAAGTTCATCATCAATCAAATTAAAAGGGGGGGCTTATGCCTTTACGAATAAATCACAATATTGCTGCGATAAATGCGCACAGGAACCTTATAAGGAATACTGAGGTTCAAGACAAAAATTTGGAACGGCTTTCATCAGGATTAAAAATCAATCGTGGAGCTGATTCACCCGCTGGACTGATCATCTCTGAAAGGATGAGGGCACAAATTGCGGGACTTAAACAGGCTATAGATAACACTGAAACAGGAATAACAATGCTGCAAACCGCTGAAGGAGGCTTGGACGAGGTTAATCGTGCACTGATTAGTGCTCGGCAACTTGCTGTAAGTTCAGCTAATGAAGCTGTGAATGACGAAGCAATGCTGGCTGCAAATCAGGCGGAGTTAGATAATGCAATGCGCACAATAGACAGAATTTCCAGAATCGCAAATTATGGCAAAAAAGCCATTCTTGACGGCAGCATGGGAGCAAACGGCGTTACTGCAGGAGACCACCTGGAATTCGTCAGCGCGAATAATAAAACACAATCTTCTCCAGTGGGCGGATATCAAGTAGAAATAAAGGAAGCTGCAACCCGTTCATCGGTACAAGGTACTGTTCCATTGACACAGGCAATGATTGACGCCAAAGAACAGCTTACTTTTACGGAAGGAGGAGTAACACTGACTTTTGAAACCATCGCAGGAGAAAACGTAGAAACTACGATAAACAGACTGGATAAGGCCATAATTAATTCCGGAATGAAAATAGAGATTGTCCGTACTCCGGGGAGCGGAACTAATCCACACGCTCCTCAATTATTGAATTTCAGACATAAAGAGTACGGCAGTGAACATTCATTTCAAGTTGCCAGTAATACGGCAGGAGTTTTGTCATCCCGGACAAATACACCAGACACAATTAAAAATGGAGTGGATGTTTCCGGTTTTATTGGAGGAGAGTTAGGACTTGGAAGAGGCCAGATTCTGACTGGAAGCGTGCCAACCAAAGTTTCCGGTTTAAAAATTCGCTATACGGGAGAATATGCTCCTCCACCCGGAACATATGCCGGCTCTGTTACGCTTTCTCAAAACTCATTGGTATTTCACGTTGGACCTAATCCAGAACAATCAACCAGTTTCTCATTAAGAAGCGTTAACAGTAAAAAACTTGGTAATGGAATTAAAAATGATTCTGGTTTCCGTTCCCTGAACGATATTGAAATAGATGAGGCCAGTAAAGCCCAGGATGCGATCAGGATCATAGACAAAGCAATTGAAGAAATAACAACAGCCAGGGGGGAAATGGGGGCATTCCAGAAGAATGATCTTGGAAGCAACCTGAATTATTTAAGACACGCTCATGAAAATGTTACCAATGCTGAATCGATTATTCGTGACGCAGATATGGCTGAAGAGATGTCAGAATACGCACGAAATCAAATTTTAGTTGAGTCCAGCACAGCAATGCTGGCACAGGCAAATCAGACACCAATGGCCGTTTTGAAATTAATCAACGGTTAGGGAGCTGATTCATATTCGTCTGATCCCCAGATGAATTTGATGATGATGACTTAGCATTTCGCTGCAATCATGGAAGATTTCAGCGAAAGGCAGCTGATCATGCCTTAAACTAATACAAGCCGTGTTTGTGAGGGCAGCCGGTTAATCACAGACTGACTGCGCCCAGGAATACGGAAGTTATGTTTGTCTAAAATAAATGATTAAAAGATATATTAAGCTGTTGATCATACATAACTGAAGTCGTAAATAATATTTTGGAAGAAACACTTTCATTTAGATTATAGCAAATATACTTAATGATATTAGTTAAGTAGCGTATAATTTATTTTTCGCTTCAATCTAATTGAAATGTGTTCAGAACTATTAACAACAGTCATACTTCCCGTGAAAGAAAAGCCGGTAAGATTGACTGATTATTAAAAAGCTCTTTGAAAGTAAGCAAATAGTAAAAGGAAATAGAAAACTAATTGCTGTAATAAAAATATATTTTTTCCAACTATATGACACGAGTTGAATTTGAATGGACATTAAAGTTGGACAGTAATATTTAATATACGAAAGTTGTTTTCTGTAAGAAAGATTCAGTTAAACAAAGTTACAGAATTCAATTAACAGTAATAAATACGATGCTTTTTAAAAAACTGATTGGGGAATAGTCTCTATCAGTTTAATTAAGCTCTTATTTAACAATAAGGGCTCTTGCGAGAAATACATGGAGGTATTGTCTCGAAATAATAAATTGAATCTCACAAGACGTGAGAATCATTAACAATTATCAGGGAGGACACAATGTCTTTAAGAATAAATCATAATATGAGTGCTTTAAACACTCTAAGGAGCGTAGTTCAAAATACCAACGCTCAGGCCAAAACAATGGAGAAACTTTCTTCAGGGTTAAAAATTAACCGTGGTGCGGATGGTCCCGCTCAATTGCAAATATCTGAAAATCTTCGTGCACAAACCGCAGGTTTGAGCCAGGCGATTGACAATTCAGAAACGGCTGTTTCGCTTATGCAAACTGCGGAAGCAGCGCTTGATGAAGTCAGTCGTGCGCTTGTTCAGGCACGCCAGGTTGCCGTGCACGCAGGTAATGAGGGTACTAATGATCCTTCAATGCTGAAGGCTGATCAGGAAGAGATCAGGAATATTCTGGAACAAATTGATCGAATTGCCTCAAGCACACAGTATGGACATAATAATTTGCTGGACGGCAGCCGCTCCGGCAATGGTGTGGCAACCGGTAAACATTTGGAGTTCCTTAGTGCAGGTACTGAGGCACATTCATCTAAACCGGGCGGTTATGGTATTGTCATCCAACGGGCCGCCAGTCGTGCAATTCACAGTGGTTCAGTAGCCTTGAATCAGGCCATCATTGATTCAGGTGAGCAGATCACCATTTCAGAGGGTGGACGTACTGTTAACTTTAAAACTAAAAAAGGGACATCAGTAGAACAAACTCTGAATGATATTTCAGTGGCAATTAAGAATGCAGGATTAGATATTGATGTAATCCGGCCTTATCCTCCTCAAAGTCAAGCACATACACCGCAAATCCTTACATTCAGACACAAGGAATTCGGCAAAGAGCATACTTTTGAGGTTGCTAGCAATACTCCAGGGCTCGTTTCATTTAGGAGTAATGTACCCCATCTTGTCCAAAACGGCATTGATGTAGTTGGTGAAATTGGTGGTGAACAAACTACCGGTAGAGGTCAAGTTTTGATCGGAGCTCCTGGAGCTCAAACTACAGAGGGCATTAAAGTTAGTTACACCGGTGAAACTGCACCTGTCGGAGGATTTGCCGGGACAGTCACTTTTTCACAAAATTCGTTGACTTTCCAAGTAGGCGCAAATCCACATCAGTTTTCAGAATTTTCCTTAAGGAGTATGAAAACTGTTGATTTAGGCAGAGGAGAAAAAAATGATTCAGGTTTCAAATCTCTGCAGGAAATTAATGTGTTGAATTCCGAAAGGGCACAAGATGCAATGCGGATAATTGATAAAGCTATTCAGGATGTTACCTACAATAGAGGTGAGTTAGGGGCATTTCAGAAAAATAACCTGGAAAGTAACCTGAACTACCTCAGGATCGCTCATGAAAATGCAGTAAGTTCTGAATCCGTAATTCGGGATGCAGACATGGCAGAAGAAATGGCTAAATTTACACGAGATCAGATCATGGTCGAGGCTAGTACATCTATGCTTGCCCAGGCAAACCAAAACTCAATGGCCGTTTTGAAGTTGCTACAATAAATCATTCAAATAATTGATCAGATGTGAAAAGGCTTTCCCTGGATTTGCCGGGGAAAGCTTTTCACCTTAATTAATAATTAATATAAATATGAAGAATATAGTTTTTTTATATATTAGTAAGGAAGGTAATTCATACTGATATTAATGATAATTATCAATAATGTAAAAAAACATAAACATAGATAATAAGTAATTAATACCTATGCCATATACATTTATGTGGCATA
>ERZ651768.3111-NODE-3111-length-11235-cov-1.838770_pt1 | contig 11235 bp, 10 predicted proteins | sample MGYA00514754_ERZ651768 | MGnify/ENA metagenome assembly ERZ651768 | reverse complement strand
AAAAAAAGAATACCGTGGAATAGTTCTAATAAAATTATTCCTCTGCATACTCGATGAACGATTCCGCATCAATTCCCATGAAATGCATTTACCATTTCTCCTAACGAACGGTTCTGTCAGCATGAGATCGCGCGGGCACCTCGCACATTTATTAAGATAGATCGGCACCCTTTTTCCAACCCGGCTTGTCTCCAGTGCCGGGTTTGCCCGTCCCACGGACAGGAGTGAGGGGCAGCGCAAATCCCTGGTTGTATGCAGCCCGCGCGATCACCACGAATTTCATCCACCAGCCGCCTAGTACAGCTAACAAACCACCAATGACAACCAACCAGGGTCCCACCTGTTCAAGAAATAAACCCAGGACGATTAAGATTACAGGCGCCAAATGCCCACCTAGATTTATTGTTACCGTCGCCTTTTTCAAGACATCTAACGCTTTTACTGGCGCGCCAGTATCCCCCAGATCAGCGAGATATCGTCGCCACGCCAACCATCGAGCCAAAAGCAGCACCACCAGTAACACCATCATCCAAATATACAGACTGCCCAATAAAATGGTCGTAATCAGGATGAAACCCGCCCCTTCCGTCATGCCGGTTATGATAATTACCGGCATCAGGCTGGGATGGCGCCATGCCGGTATACCCTTGGAGGCATGCAGAATTTGCGCCTGGCAGTACAGATACAATGCCGCTAGCAGTGCCGTCACCCAAATGGCAGGTACACCCAAAGACGCCACAGGCCAAAAGGGTCCAGCCGTGACCACCGCTAAAAAAATTACAGGCATAAGCCATGTGGAAACAAAGGCCTCGCGGGTCATCCAGCTGGTTTGCGGGTGGTAGAATACGTGCATGGCGCGCCAGGGACGGCCTATTTCCAACCAGACACATAACAAACCAATACCTACCAGGACCGCTCCCACCAGACCTAAAGGCCAATAGACCAAGCCTTGAGTGGAGGCGACGGCCGCCAAGATAACCAGCCCTGTGCCACTGCCACCGCCGATAAAATTACCTGCTGCGCGCCAGTCCCAATTTGTCTGATGCCAGGGTTCAATCCGGCTCATGGTTCTTGTCCCAGATGTAATAGAAGCCGGGATCGGTGCCTAATTCTTCATGCATCCGGAAGGTCTGGTTCTCTGCTAGCAGCTTGCTAACATTACTGTCAGGATCATCTCGATCACCGAACGTCAAGGCATCGGCGATACAGGAATTGACACAGGCTGGTGTCACTTCCGGATCGACGCCCGGGGTTTGTCCGGTCTCCTTGGCCTGATCGATGCGGTCCTGGCAAAAATTGCATTTCATGGCCACCGACATGCGCTTGTCATCAAAGCGCGCCTCTTCATGAGCCATGGCCTCTTTCTCATAGGCTAGGTCTCTTTTATGCACGATATGGCGTGCCTGGTATGGGCACGCTACGGCGCAATAGCCACAGCCGATGCACAGATCGTAATCAATTTCAACAATGCCATCGGGCCGAATTTTTGTAGCGGTAGAGGGGCAAACATGTTCGCAGGGCGGATTTGCGCAATGCATGCAACCTACGGGTACGAAGGTACGTTGCACTTGCGGATAGGTGCCGGTTTCCATATCCAGAACCTGACGCCATTGCACGCCAGGCGGGGTGGCATTGGCAAGCTTGCAGGCCGCCGTACAGGTTTGGCAACCTACACATCGGCGCAAATCTGCTGCCATGACATAACGGGTCATGCGGCACCCTCCAGCTTGTGCACCCCGACCCGAACGATATCGGCCGAGGAGCCGGTCGCATCCGTCAATGCCAATGACATTGGGACCACCGTGTTCATACTGGGTGCCGGATTGTCCTTGGAATAGGGCGTAACCCAATGGTCGAATTGCCCTTGGATCAGAATGGTGTCCGGTCGAATGCCCTGTTTCAAAGCCACCCGTCCCTTGGTGGAACGCAGAGTGGATTTAATCTCCACCAGATCACCTTCTTCTATGCCCATTTCCTGCGCACGACTGGTGTTCATTATCATTGCGCGGTGACCGTGCATATTTTTAGCCACTTCATCTATCATCTGGTTAGAACTATTGGAACCCCAGGCCAACTGCATACTGCGCGAGGTAAGCAGCCAGAAGGGGTAATCCTCCAACTTGCCACCGGAGTTGATTGTGGCTTGTTCCCAGATACCAGGGAAATCCTTCCATGGCGGCAAGGCCTCGTACTCCTTCAGTTGCTCGTTCCACCATTCAATGCCCTTTTCATGTAGGCGGTTACCAAGCTGCTTGCCTACCCGCAATAACTGTTCTTGATAGGGCATCTCGAACCGCAGGCCCTGTTTCTTGAGCTCTGGAAACAAGTACCAGATCAGCCTGGAAATAGGCCGGGTACGCATGCCGTGTTCCTTATACCACGCTAGGCCGTCGGTTTCGGCCCCATCAGTCAACTCGGCGGAAGCCGCTTTACACATGGCTTCCCAAATATCTTCTGTTTCGTGGACCTGTTCCACATCCAAGCTAAAGTCATAATTACCACCCCGCAGGGGCACCCCGCCGGCACCGCGATTGATGGCGTTGTTGTAATTCTCCAATACACCTGCACGTTTTGCGATTTCCGTCGCAATGTCAGTAAAATCCCTGGTCTCACCAAGCGGCTTGATCGCAGGTTGACGGAGAGCAACGCCTTCGTGATCCCAATAACTTTCGGAAAATTTTGTGCCACCGACCCGGATCAATTGCGTGCTTTCAAAATCAGTGCATTCCGGCAACAGCACGTCCGCCATGTGATTGGTTTCATCTCGAATGTAGGCAAAAGAAACCACAAACGGAAATTCAGAAATTCGCTCCGTCACGGACTTGGTGTCCCAGAAAGAGATGGCTGGGTTCGTGCGGTATATGAACCATAAATCCGGCTTCGACACCTTGTTCCAATTTTCCGGGCTTTCGTTACTCCACATCCAAGCTAAATGCGTCGGACCAAGAGCCTGGCTCCACGGCGACGACGCGGATAAAGGCACCAGTGTATCGTGTGCATTACGCGCCGTTGGATTTTCTTGCCAATTTTCTTTGTCCGTAGGATTCATCGGATAATTCATGAAACCATCGGGTCCCGGAGAGACCGATGCCTGGCGCGTAGTCGCGGGGCGGTTCAAACGCACCGTTGTCCCCAGGGTGCCTCCAGGCACTTCCAAAGCGCCGACAAGACAAGCCAATAGTGTCCGACCCCAGCAGCTTTCATAACCACCCCAACCATTATTCACGGTCTTACCTAGAATTACCGCGACCGGACGCAGTGGCAGTTCCTCTCCATCGATTACCGTCGTTGCGCCGACCTGGGCATGGGACACAAATTCATCGGCGATACGACGGATGCAACCATCTGGCACCTGGCAAATTTTCTCGGCCCATTCCGGCGTATATTGCTCCATCTGTTTAACTAGAAGGCTAAAGGCGGTTTGCACCTGGATCTCTTCGTGCTGCCATTCCTCATCGTCCGCGCCCAGTTCAATTCCCGAAGCGGCAAAGGTGCCTTCCAAAGCAGGAATAATGTCCGGTGTATCGAAGGGTACGGGGGCACCCCGGTTGGTATCCCAAAGCAATGGTTTTTGCGTCGCCAGATCGCGCAGGAAATAGCCGTTCGGCGCAACTAAATATGGGCTACCTGTGTGGTCGCGCAGAAACTGTAAATCCAGACGTTCTCGCGGCATCTCATGTAACATCACATGCATAAGGCCATACATGAAGGCTGGGTCAGTCTTGGGCCGGATCGGCACCCATTCAGCGGAACAGGCACCGGTGATGGACAAATGTGGTTCGATCTGCACGCGTTTGGCACCGCGAACCCGGGCGTCCGCATGACGGGCAACGCCCATAACTCCATGGGAGGCTTCCGGATTACCACCGAAAGAAAGAATGTAATTCGATGTCGGTGTGTCGGCGGCAACCGTAAAGCCGCGGTGCCACAGTTCGCCATATAAATGTTCTGAATGAGTACACTTCACGCCTTGCCCGGAACCAAAGCTGAAATCTACCGTACCCCATGCCGCGAGAAATGCTGGGAAGGTCCCCATATAATAGGTTGGCGTGCCACCACCGCCGAATGAGGCCGCAACGCGGGCATAACCATTTTCATCGCGTACACCCTTAGCCTTGATTTCCTTCAGCTTATCAGCGACCAAGTCCAACGCCTCATCCCAAGATATGGGAACGAAGCCAGGGTCCTCGTTGCGGCCCTTTTTGGGATTAGTCCGCTTCATAGGCGTCAGCAGACGGTTGGGATTATAGGTCTTTTGAATCAGGCCGTAGGCCTTGACGCAGGCCCGACCAGCGCCGGGATGCACGTCTTTCAAGGCGAAATTTGGTTCGACTTCCGTGGCGACACCGTCCTCCACCTTGACCGTCAAGAAATCTGGCCCGGCAACGCATTGATAACAATATTGTGCAAACTTTTTTGACGTGCCCATACTCAAATCCTTCTATGGCAAAACCGCCTCACCCTCGATCTCAACCATAGCGTTGGGGTCCAACAAACGGCTGACCTCCACCAACGTCATGGCCGGAAAATTCTTGCCCAAATGCTGCCCCCACGCCGCACCCACCGCCGCGGCGGCGGCGTTAAAGGCATCCAAGTCAGTAACAAAAGCGCGTAGCATGACAATATGCTCTGGGTCACCACCGGCAGCTCTCAAGATTGCCACCAGATTCCCTAGGGCCCGTTCCCACTGTCCGCCAAAATCCAATCCTGCCTGCACTGGAACGTCGCCACGTTCACCACCGACTTGCCCTGAGATGCGTAGAATTCTGCTACCATTTGCGACCACGCCCCAGGAAAATCCCCGCGCTCGGTTCCAACCTTCAGGCATGACGGACTGATAATCAATCGCGCTCATTTCGGTTGTCTCCAGCGATTATTTGTCTGCTAACAAAATAACCCGATGGCGCCTCATTTCACCAGCACTTATGCTACAGTTAAGCTGCAAGCCGCCTGCAATACCGAGATTTTCTTGACCCAAGTTTCGCCGCCAGCCTTCAATACCACGCCAACTGTGTTGATCCTAATTGCCATCAACGTCGGCGTTCATTTGTTGCGCATGCTGTTGCCGGGACAATGGGATGCGATGATTGGCTTTGTGGGTGCCTTTTCCCCACCCTTGTGGCTATCCATTGTCATGGGTGAAGGTAACCAATGGGGATATATTTTGCTGTTATCCCCTATCTTTTATGCATTTCTGCACGCAGATCTTCTCCATTTGGTGATCAACATGGGCTTTTTGCTGGCCTTTGGGACGGCTGTGGAAAGGCGCCTGGGGCAAGGGCCGTTCCTGGCTCTATATATTTTGTGCGCCGTTTGTGGAGCTTGCGCTAGTCTAGCTGTATATTTTGCCACATTCGAACAAACATTCATGGTTGGTGCTTCGGGCGCTATATCGGGATTGTTCGGCGCGGCGTTACGTATGTCCACTCGCAAGACTTGGACCGCCGTCGCAGCCTTTATCGCCATCAACCTAGTCATTGGCTACACGGGTTTGCCGAGCATGGGACAAGTTCGCGCCGTCGCGTGGGAGGCCCATATCGGCGGTTTTCTAGCAGGATATTTGCTGTTCTCGCTATTCGACGTCCGCACCCGCAGGCTGACGCCTAGGATTTAAACGGGAGATCATATTGCAAATTACCGGACTCCGCACCGTACAGGTGGAAATCCCTTTCGAAACACCAATTCGTACCGCGATTCATCAAGTAGACTCGGTGGGCTGTGTCCTATTGTTTGTGGATACGGATGTCGGTTTGACTGGTGAGGGACTAGTCTGGTCGTTAGGTACCCGCCGACTACCCACGTTGGAGGCCTTGATTGAAAGCATGGCAGTCAAGGTCATCGGACGGGACCCCCACGAGCATGCCGGACTGTGGAGCGAGATGTGGGGTGATATAAATTTCTTCGGTCATAAGGGCATCACCCTGTTTGCCATCGGTTGCATCGACATGGCCTTATGGGATCTTGTGGGGAAGGCAAATAACCTTTCCGTATGCCGCCTGTTGGGACAAAGCCGAGACCGCGTCAAAGCCTATAACTCCAGCGGTTTGTGGGTCTCAATGAGTATCGATGAATTACAGACCCAGGCGCGGGACTTTTTAGCCCAAGGCTACCACGCTATGAAAATGCGCTTGGGCAAACCATCGGTGGCAGAAGATATCGAACGGATTGCCGCGGTGCGCGAGGTCATCGGCCCAGACGTGAACTTAATGGCGGATGCCAACCAGGGCTTTACTGTCAATCACGCCATCCGGTTAGGTCGTGAGTTGGAACCTTATAACCTGGTCTGGTTCGAAGAGCCGGTCCAAGCCTACGACCTTGATGGCTCGGCCCGTGTCGCAGCCGAGATTGATACCCCCATAGCCAGTGGCGAAACGGAATACGCTCGTTATGGCTTCCGTGACATGCTTGAGCGTGGCGCAGCGGATGTTCTGATGCCCGATTTGGAGCGGGTCGGCGGCATTTCCGAATTCGTCAAGGTGGCCAATATGGCCGATGCCTTCGACGTTCCCGTTTCGCCTCACCTTTATACAGAACAATGTCTACAATTGTGCGGCGCCCTAAATAATGTGACCTATAGCGAAATGATGCCCTGGTTCAGCACCTTGTATAACGAAACCATAGAACTGGTAGATGGAGACCTGTTGATACCGGATCGCCCAGGCCTCGGTTTCACATTCAATGCGGATGAGATAGCGCGCCTACGGCTAGGGGATTAAGGGAATGGAGAACAGCATGAAAATTGCCAAGGTCGACACTCATCTAATACGCTTGCCTCACACCACTGGCGGTGATGGCAATATTGGCAACATGGATTGGTCCACCTTGGATTATGTGCTGGTGCGCATAGAAGTCGAGAACGGCCTGGTCGGCTGGGGCGATGCCTTCGCCTACGGCGGCGCGGCGCGATCGGTCAAGGCAGTGGTGGATTACATGCTGGCGCCCCAATTAATAGGGAAGGATGCGTCGGCCATCGGGCAACTGTCTTATTATCTGCAACAGGGTAATCACTTGGTGGGGCGCTATGGTATCACCATGTTCGGCATCTCAGGTATCGATATCGCTTTGTGGGACCTAATGGGCAAGGCAACAGACCAGCCGATTTCGACCTTGTTGGGCGGATCGCGGCGCAATGAAATTCCTGCCTATGCGTCATTATTCAACTACGGCAACCCAGACCAAGTGGCAGAAAATTGTCAACGTGCCCTGGATGAAGGGTATCAATCCATCAAACTGCATGAAACCACTGAACAGGCAGTTCGAGCTGCCCGCGTGGCAATAGGTGATGATGTCCCGCTAATGGTTGATACCAATTGTCCGTGGACGCCCTGGCAAGCCCACAAGGCTGCATTATCCTTTAAACCCTATAATTTACACTGGCTGGAAGAGCCTATTTTTCCACCCGAAAATTTCGAAAGCCTAAGTCATTTGGGCATTGAAGTGGACATCCCTCTGGCTGCAGGCGAGAACGCTTGCACGGCCTTTGAGTTCCAACAAATGATGAATGCCGAGGCGGTAACCTACTATCAGCCAAGCGTGACCAAAGTGGGTGGAATCACGGAATTCAAGAAGATTGTCGCAATGGCAAATTTAAAAGGCAACACGGTCATGCCCCATGCACCGTACTTCGGTCCAGGTCTGCTAGCTACTCTGCAAATACTATCAACCATGCCGGACGAATGCCTAGCCGAGAACTTTTATTACAAGACCCTGGAAGCCAGCCTATATGGGGACGCCATCAAGGCCCAGAATGGCAACATCACTGTCCCCACCGGTCCAGGTCTCGGTCTTGACCCTGACCCCGATGTCATCAAGGACTATTGCGACAAAGGACCCTAATAGACAGTAGCAGCGTCATTACTCATGTATTTTATGGGCGGCGCATTATCCCCGTGCATTATATGATGTATGGGTTTTCCCGGTCACAATACTGATGTTCAACTGGGCCAAGACCTCTTATTTGGCAACACGGTCCACGAATAAATTTTCTGATCACCAGGGTATTAAAGAATATTTGGAACGATGGGTTACCTTTCCCGTTGTCGTGCCAGGGCGTATAACGCTAGGCTATCCCTGCACCAGAAAATAATAAAGCCACCCCGGACCGGAAACTATGTTGAGCAACACATATTCAGAAACAGCGCTGGAGAATGCACGAAACGTCGCGCCATTATTGAGCGATGCCGCTGCAGAGATTGAAGCGGAACGCGCCCTTACTCCTGCTGTCCTCGACGCGATGCATGATGCGAAGTTATTTCGGTTAACCCTTCCTCATCGAGACAATGGCCTCGAACTGCCCCTCCCCGCTTTGGCACAAGTAGCAGAAATTATCGCGGGTGCAGATGCCTCCGCTGGTTGGTGTTTGGGCCAAGCCTTTGGTTGCGCTATGTCCGCCGCATTTATGGATAAGGTGCCCGCCCAACAGGTTTTTGGTGCACGAGAAGCCGTCCTGGCCTGGGGCGCTGGCGTACAGGGCCGTATGGAGGCAACGGACGGTGGCTATCTAGTATCGGGAACTTGGCGTTTTGCCTCCGGCAGTCACCATGCGACTTGGCTGGGAGGTCATAGCAAGGTATTCGAAACAGATGGCAATCCACGCGAAGGCGCCAGCGGACGGCAGGCGGACCGCACTGCATTGTTTCCGAGGGAACAGGCTGTGATGGCTGACGATTGGCATGTCATGGGCCTGCGTGGCACTCGCAGTGAGGGTTATACTGTGGAGAACTTGTTCGTACCCGCAGGTCTGACTTTGGATCGGGAAACGCCAGCCGAATGCCAAGTAGACACCACTTTGTTTCGTTTCCCAACCACGAACGTCTATGCCGCAGTCTTTTCCTCTGTCGCTCTGGGTATCGCTCAAAGTGCCTTTGACCATCTAAAAGCTTTAGGTATGGAAAAACATGCCCGCGCTGCACAGACAAGTATGCGCGACAGTCCGGTCTTCCAGGCAAAATTGGCGGAGTTAAGGGCACAGCTTGAATCTGCTCGTGCCTATAAACACGCTATTATAAGCGAGATCTGGGAGACGGTGGATAATACTGGCGAGTTGACAATGGACGATCGAGCCCGAATCCGTCTGGCGACAACCTACGCCATCAATGAAGCCACGTCGGTGGTGGAACAAATTTATCGCCTGGCGGGTTCCACTGCCATATTCGACAACGAACCGTTCGAACGCCGTTTTCGGGATATTCACGCCGTCTCGCAGCAGGTTCAGGGCAGACACTCGAATTTCGAAACCGTGGGCCGTTATATGCTGGGCTTAGGAGCCAACACAATTTTCATGTAGGCATTATTTATCCAACGGGTACTGGCCTGCTAGAAACGCACCTGTGCCGTTCCCGGAGTAATAACGTTGCCATCCTCATTCTTGATGAATATTTCCAAATCCACAGCACCGGATTTGGTATCTATGGCCGTGATGGCGCCACCGGAAGTAAGCGTTTCGCCAAGATAAGAGGCGCGGCGATTGGAATAATTGAAACTAGTTAGGGTAGCGCTATCTCCGATCCAATTGACCACGACCTGATTCAACCAATCCCCTTGCAAGGGCCCATCGATTACTACACCGGGGTGATTTTCAACATTAGTCGTGTAGGGTTCATCATAATGTATGCGGTGGGGATTCCAGATCGCGGCATTGTATAAAAACAAGGAAACGTTTGTCGCCGTGTAGCTACGTTCGGGCAAGGCTTCGCCCACGGACAGTTCCGCAATTTTGATGCCACTCATCGCAAAATCCTCGTTTGCTTTTCTTCCATTACCAATTCACCGTCCTCGTTCTCTACGGACAGGTTATAAACCGCGAATATCAAAGGCCCAGTTTTGCCTTGTTTTTCATACAGGTCGTGTAGAGAACGGGTAGCTATCAAATTGTCTCCGGGCTTGACGGGGCGATGAAATCGCATTTCCGTACCTCCCGCCATGACCCTCTTCAGAGGTAATTCAGGCAAAAAGCTATCTGGTGGAATGCCATCTGGCCCCAAATCATCCATTGGCACGAGAGGCCGCAGGGCGCCAAACATGAACATGGGCGGTGCCTCGTCGCCTTTCAGGTATTTTTCCTGTTGCTGCTCGGTCGCAATAGAATATTTCACGATGTCCCTGCGGCTAATTTCCACATGAAATGGTTCCGCACTGCGCCCAATCCAGGACTTTGCCTCATCGCTGATCAATTCATTCAATGCCGTGTTCCTTATCGACCGCCCACGATGCCGTCGTCATGCAGGCTTGTAATTTCTCCACCGCTTAATCCCAATATTTCCGATAAAATTTCATCCGTATGCTGTCCAAGTGACGGGGCAGGTTGCACAGTTTCGCGCGGGGTCGCCCCGAAGTCTAGGGGTGAGCCAGGAGTGAGGTATGTACCAATACCAGGCTGATCCACCTGTTCAAAGAGGGGATTTTCCGTCGAACAACGCCAATCGTTGTCCAGAGCTTGCTTAATACTTTGATATGGGCCCCATGATACTCCGCCCGCCGTCAATTTTTCTGACAATTCGGAATATTCCCGCGACCCACACCAGGCCTCTAGAAGCACCGCAATATCATCGGTGGCCTGATATCGATCCCCTTCCTGTCTCAGGTCAAGGCCGCGCCGAGCTTCTATTGCTGTTACCCCTTCAGAAATGTTGGCTGTTTCCACCAGAGCGGACCACTGCCGGCCCGTAATTGCAACGATCATCAGCCGACGACCGTCCTTAGTGCCGAAATCCCGGCCAAATGCGCCGAATAGATTATTGCCCGTGGTCGTGCGCTCCGTTCCGTTAATCTGCGCCTCGCCAATTAAACCCAGATTCCCTAGGGTGGCGAATGCCATATCAGTCAGCGCCAGCGATATGAATTGCCCCTCTCCCGTTAGTCTACGATGCCGATCTGCGGCCAGAATACCGTTGACCGCGGCCAGACCAGTGGCAATATCCCACGCCGGCAGCACATGATTGACCGGCGCCATCTCGCCTACGGGGCCGGTGAGGTTGGGAAAACCAGTGGCTGGGTTGACCGTGTAGTCAACCTCGGATGAGCCATCCCGGTTGCCCTTAATGTTAAGCATAATTATATCATTGCGTCGGCCCTTCATTGTCTCATAGGACATCCAACCCGAGGTGGGGAAATTAGTGAGAAAGATTCCGTTATTCTCCCCCGGCATGCAGATCAGTTGGGTCAATAGCTCCTGACCCCGGCGATTGCGGATGTCAACAGCAAAAGATTTTTTACCCTTATTCAAACCCGCCCAAT
>ERZ651768.3109-NODE-3109-length-11239-cov-42.432808_pt1 | contig 11239 bp, 12 predicted proteins | sample MGYA00514754_ERZ651768 | MGnify/ENA metagenome assembly ERZ651768 | reverse complement strand
CACTATACCTGATGGAGGAAAGTATGAAGGGGAATGGAAGGGTGGAAAGAAAAATGGTCAAGGAACATGGACTTATTATAATGGAGACAAGTATGTTGGGGAATTCAAGGATGATGAACCTTGGAACGGAACAACATACGACAAAAACGGAAACATCTATTTAAAGTATGTGAATGGAAAATAGGATAAAACAATAACCCTTTCCAAAACCAATCAATAAACGATGAAACATCTACTCATTCTCCTCTCAATCCTTCTCCTGGATTCTCCACAAATACCTTTTTGACTTGACTAACTGCTTATAAAACAGTAGTTTACATTAATTTAAACTATGAGGTGATTATGTCTAAGGTATGGGGTATTCTATATCATCACGGTGGAAGATTAAATAACGATAAAGGGTGGTCGGAAAAGAAATCGGACAATCCACCAGATAAGTTTTGGGAACCGATTTTCTTTTGAAACTCTAATCACTTCTTCAATCTTAAGAGTCCCTAATTTTTCCCCTCTGAATTTAAGTCTGACATACATTCTCTTTATTTCACCAGGATCCTCTCTAATTTTTCTCAAACTTATTGTTCCAGCAATTTGACCATCAACTTCAACCAATAATAACCATCTCCATATCCGTATATGAGGTTTGCAATACAGGATGATTTTCTTGAAATTTCCAATTTATTTAAGAAGAACCAAAAACTGTTTCCACATATCCGAATGGGTTACTTACTCAGAAGTATTCAACAAAACGAATGTATCTATACAGATGGTGTAGTCATAATTTTCAAAATCCATCAAAGGACAGTCAGAATTGGTAACAAAACAAAATCACTAAAGTCAGATTGTCACCTCAACCAAATAGTATCTACGACTCGTGATGGTAGTGCATCTAAAATCCTCAATCAGTTTTTTAATTACATTAGTCTATTACCTCATGCATCTGGTTTTATCTATCTCAATGTAAGAAGTGAAAATGATCGCGCAAAGAAATTTTACGAAAGAAATGGAATGAAATTGATTGATAAAATCAGTTGGAGTGATGGAAAAATAGAAGGTGATGTTTATCAAATAATAGTCAAGAAAAATGGTAGTCAAAATTTAGAGAGTTTCTTTCCAAGTTTTGATGCATCCAAATATGTTTAGTGACTAATTCCATATCAGGGTTGTCTGACTGCGAAGAATTAGTGGGGATTACTCACAGGAGATGATTGGGGTTGGTTTTGTGTGATTACTTACTGAAACTTTCCATTTACCCACTTTCCAAGGATTTTCCCGTTTTTATTATATTTTGTTCCAATCCAAGGACTCCCACCTTTCCATTTCCCCACATATATTTCCCCATTAGAATATGTGTGTGTTCCTTGACCATTTGGTTTCCTATTTTCAATTTCCCCCACATATTTACCATCCTTTTTCTCATCACCATCCTCATACCATCCCACTATCCTATTCCTATTAATAAAAAACAAAACCCCCTTTTGTCTTTTCTTCCCTTTACCTTTAACCTTTCCTAAAATCCTCTCACATTCTTCCTGTACCATCTTAAACATTTCATTACCAGTCAATTCCCTCTCCTTCATCGTTTGGAGGACACATTGACTGACACTTTCATATTTGGATGACTGACCAAACAGAGGTGAAGAAAGAAGAAGGATTGAGAGGATTATGAGTAGGTGTTTCATAGTTTATTGGTTGGTTTTGGAAAGGGTTATTGTTTTATCTCTTTTCCATTCACATATTTTCCTATGCTGTTTCCGTTTTGGTCGTAATATATTCCGTTCCATCTTTTATCATCCTTATATTCCCCAATATATTCGTCTCCAATAGACCAAGTGTATGTTCCTTGACCATTCTTTTCTCCATTCTTCCATTCCCCGACATACTTCTCTCCATCAGGTATAGTGAGTGTTCCTTGACCATTCTTTTCCCCATTCTTCCATTCCCCAACATACTTCTCTCCATCCGAGAAATTGAATGTTCCTTGACCATTCCTTTCCCCATCCTTGTATCCCCCAACATATTTCTCCCCATTAGGTAAAGTAAGTGTTCCTTGACCATTATATTTCCCATTCTTCCATTCCCCAACATACTTTTTCCCATCAGACCAAGTGATAGTTCCTTGACCATTCCTTTTACCATCCTTCCATCCTCCTACATACTTGTTTCCTTTTTTAAATGTGTATGTTCCTTGACCATGAGATTTACCATCCTTGAATTCCCCAACATACTTTTCTCCATCATTTAAAGTGAATGTTCCTTGACCATTTGGGAATCCATTTTTGATCTCTCCTTCATATTTCCCAATATCCCTATTATCTTCATTCTCTAATCCTTCCCATTTCTCTGTAAAATATCCAAACTTCCCATTTCTCTCTCTAATATACAACACCCCTAACATTAGTATCCACTTCCTATTCTCAAACTTCCCTATAAGTGTTCCATCTTTTTTAGTATGTTTGGTGTTCCACTCTTTACCATTTTTCCATTCTCCAAGGATACTTTTATCGTCATACGGATAAGTAATAAATCCGAATCCATTGGGATTACCATTCTTTATTTCACCCTCATATTTTGGTTGGAGTTTTTTACTTCCAACACTTTTCCACACAAAACCCGAAGTAGTTTCATATTGATAAAGAACACCAGTTTCCTGACCAATCAGAGGAGAAGAAAGGAGAAGGAAGGAGAGGGAAATGAGTATATGTCTCACTTGGTTTCCTATTGGTTGGTTTTATTAGGAGAACCCAAGTTATATCAGAATTCGGGAAATTTTACAAGAAATGGGAAGATTGTGGAGGTGTTTTAGACAGTTGGATGATTGCCCAACTTATACCCTTGAAAAGGTTTAGGAGTGAGTGTAAAATTTGTTATAAAAATGGGGTACAATCATTTTCTTTTTTTTACACTAATCCATATCATTAACGAGAATAATTTGTGAGACTACAAGGGGGTTTAGGATGTGTAGATTCAAAGTAGTGGGTATAATGATGGGGTATAATGACTATTCAAATGGTAAAGAATTATTTTGATAAGAAAAGCAAAAATTCCTGATTTAGATGAGGTTATCCACTTATTGTATGATGATGGTCTTGGAAGAGATAGAGAAAGTGTCTCTAATAAGTATAAACAAAAATACTTATCTGTTTTTTCTGAACTTTTAGAAAGCAAGTATTTTGATATCTTTGTAATGGAAAAAAATAATGAAATTATTGGATTTTATCAAATTATGTATTTGCCACATATAAGTTTTAAAGGATCTAAAAGAGGTCAAGTTGAAAGTGTAAGAATTCGTTCTGACTTCCGTCGCAGTGGGTTAGGGACCAAACTCATGAATCATGCAATTGAAGTTGCTAGAAATAATGGGTGCTCCATACTTCAACTGACCTCAAACAAAAAGAGAAAGGAAACTGGTAAGTTCTATAAAAATTTAGGATTTAGTCCGACCCACGTTGGATACAAATTCTACTTTAAACCAACCCCATCACCCCCGTGAAAAATTCCCACTAAATCTTCACAGAGTCAGACAAACTCCAATTAACTCCCACTAAATCTTCACAGTCAGACTCCCTCCAAGTAACCCCCACTAATTCTTCACAGAGACAGACACCCCTCCACAATCTTCCCATATTCTTGTAAAACAATCCGATTGGTGTTATATATTGGGTTCTCCTAAATCCTATCAAAAGAAAACTCTATGAAAAATCAACTAATAATCAATCTCTTTCTCTTTACTTCCTCAAGTAAAAAATTAATATTTGTATTCATTTTATTACTTATACTACCCTTCTCTGGATGTAAGTCAGTTGTCAAGGAGACTGATGTTGAAAAACCTGTCAGAATCGTTTCCCCTAAGATCCAAGTATTTGTTGTAAAAAATCCGTCAAAATTCTCTGTACCCTCTGCTCACAAACAGCTTATAAAAGTTGGTTATAATGATCCTAATCAAGGCCATAGACAGGAATTAGTAGTCGCAGAAAATGTTCCACTAAGTATCACAGAGCATTATCTTCAGGTCCAAAAGAACCTGAATGATGTCATTGGTGGCTACCCAAACTATATCCAATTTATTTATGACGAGGACGGCACAGCTGCGACGAATGCAAAAGTCCTCAAAAGACTAAGCGAAATTCAATACAAAGGTAAAAAGAGGCTAAGCCTGAAAGATTTTAATCCGAGTTGTCTTGCTGCAAGCGATCCAGGTGGTTCGAGAACGTCGAAGACAACACCTTATTCTGTGTGTCTGCAAACTCTTTCCCATTCTCAAAACCCTTTTGATGGCGGTGGCGCAACTTGGCAAAGGCAAACTCGAATATCACGTAATTATGCACATGAATATTTTCATCATTATCAGCGTGTCAAAGCGATGGAGCGTGGCTTGGACTATCAATCAGGAATGTGTTCTGTTGACGCTCCTCGCTGGTGGATTGAGGGAGCCGCCGTTACTTTTCAAAATGCTTGGTTTAGAGAGAATTGGAAAAATATACCTGCATTAAAGAACAAAGGCTGGGAGAAGCTAAAAGGTGAGATCATCGGAAATTATACTCGTGGCGACCTCTATGAAGAAGTTAGACGAGCCTTGATGGGGACAGCAGGCAACAAAGCTAAGGACTGTCAAAAAAGCTGGAATTTAAGCTCAAGACACCAAAGATACGATAGCGGTGACAACTGTGTGGCCCAATACTTGGCAGTGCCCTTCATGGCCTATAAATCGTCATACAAAACAGTCTGGATTGATATTCCAAATGATTATTATGAGATCGGCTTTTGGGGGGCTTTGGAAAAACATTTGGGTTTAAGTGAACAAGAATTTTATGATGAATTTAATGCATTTATGAGAAGTGGAAACGTCGGATCTAATCCACCGAAAGGCTGGAAGCCACGGGACCAAGAAATTAGTAAATATGCTAACTTCACAAAAGTAGCACCACCTGTTGAACCACCATCTGAACCACCACCTAAAAGTGATACATCCAGCCCAGTTGTGAAGGTTTCCGGGTACACATCAAGCAATGCATCTGCGACATCAAATGTATTCGTATTGAAGGAAGTAACATCAGAATTTTCTGTAGGGGATATTGTTACCTTTGGTGATTCCAAAAAAGAACACGAAATTGTAAAGGTGAAAGCATTGAATAAATCAGAGTCTGGAAATTCTCAATCTATTATTCTTATGGATGGTGTTGGGTTCGTAGTAAAAAAAGGGTGGAAAGTTTCAGTTGTCAAGGAGACTGATGTTGAAGAACCTGTCAGAATCGATTACTCTAATGGAAGCGTGTATGTAGGGGAAATAGTGTCTGGGAAACCACATGGTCAAGGAACATTTACTTCACCTAATGGATACAAGTACGAGGGGGAATGGAAGGATGGGAAACCAGTTGGTCAAGGAACAGAAATTTTCCCTGATGGAAGTAAAGGGATTGGAGAGTTCAGAGATAGTAAACCTTGGAACACTACTCACTGGGATAAAAACGGAAACATCATATACAAGGTAGTGAATGGAAAAACGATAAAACCATAAAATGCAATAACTAATTCTTTTTGCAAGGTCAGTCACACTCTCAGTTGTGTGATTGACCTCCCCCACTAATTCTTCACAGTCAGACAATCAACACAAACATTATTCACGATTGGACATCCGTCAATTTTGGTGCTTATTTTATTTTTGTGTAATTATTTTTTAATTATGTTAATATGTGAAAAATATCTTCTCTTTTAAGATTAAATTAGAACATTTTTCAATTCACAAAAATGAAAAAACTTCTTACAACCATCTTTCTAGTCTTTATTCTGACCACTCAGTTGTTTGGTCAATCATCTGAAGAAAATAAATTTACTTTTAGATCTTTTCTCTTGTTAAATAGTCTAGACTACAGTCTAGATCAAAATAGTGCAGTAGGTTTATTCGTAGGGCAAGTTTCTGGAAAAGTAAATGAAAATAATATTGAAACAGCAGAACAAACTTTTTATGGAACCGTTTATTCGTATGCATTTGAATGTAATTTTTGTGATACATTTATAGTTGCAAGTGCTTTAGGGACAGGAAGTACAGACTATAAAACAAAAGATGGTTCAATTTATTCTTATTCAGGTTGGGGAATTCAAATTTACGGTGGATATCAATGGTATTTTGAAAATAATGTGAGTTTAATTATTGGTTTAGGACCTTCCTACTCTAGTTCCAGCAAGCAGAGTGAGAATTTAAAAAGTAGTGTAGATTACGAAAAAGATGTTGAAGATTATGTCAAAAATAGGACTTTTCAACCTATATCTTCTATTCCACTTCTGTTAGTCGGATATACCTTTTAAAACCAACCCCATCATCTCTTGTAAGTAACCCCCACTAAATCTTCACAAGTCAGACAGTCTCCAAGTAAAATCCCCCAGTTTCTTGTAAAACACCCCCAAATCGTGGTATATATTGGGTTATTCTTAATTATTAAACATAATTGTAATTGTATGGATTTTCAGAAAGATTACCAGTACCACTTCGAAAGAATGTTTCAGGATTCATTTATGATCCAATATCTTCTCCAACCACTAATTCTTTTCCTCATCATTATTTTAATCTATGTATTCATAAAGAAAAAATTACTTAGAGACGAAAAGGAGGATTTAGAAAGTCTAAAACTTTTACAAGAATTACTTGATTCTGGAACAATTAATGACAATGAATTTCAAAAGAAAAAGAACCGTATTACTTCAAAATGGTGATACTGTGAGAAACCAAGTGAAACACCTTTTCCTCATCCTCTCCTTCCTTCTTCTTTCTTCACCTGTGATTGGTGAGGAAACTGGTGTTCTCTATCAATATGAAACTTCTTCTGGTTTAGTGTGGAAAACTTTTGGGAATGAAAAACTCCAACCAAAATATGAAGGTGAAATATCAAATGGGAAACCTGATGGATTTGGTTTTATGACTTATCCATATGATGGTAAAAGTGTAATGGGTGAGTGGAAGAATGGTAAGGAATGGAACACAAAACATACTAAAAAGGATGGAACATTTATAGGGAAGTTTGAGAATGGAGAGTGGATAGTAAGTTGGGGTGTGTTTTATATTGGAATTAGGAGTGAGAAGGTTGATTTATACGAAGAAAAATGGGATGGGGTAGAAAGTGAAGATAATAAGGATTATGGGACTTATGAAGGAGAAATCAAAAATAGATTACCAAATGGTCATGGAACAATTACTATTTTTGGAGCAAGTAAGTATGTAGGAGAATTCAAGTTAGGAAAAAGAATTGGTCATGGAACAAAAACTTACCCTGATGGAAGAAAATATGTAGGTGAATTCAAGAATGGATTACTAAATGGTCAAGGAACATATACTAATCCTGATGGAAGAAAGTTTGTAGGTGAATTCAAGGATGGATCACTAAATGGTCAAGGAACATATACTAATCCTGATGGAACAAAGTATGTCGGGGAATACAAGGATGGTGTGATGAATGGTCAAGGAACATTCACTTACCTTAATGGGAAAAAGTATGTGGGGGAATTCAAGGGGGGGTTACCGAATGGTCAAGGAACAGAAACTACCCCTGATGGAGAAAAGTATGTAGGGGAATACAAGGATGGGGAACGAAATGGTCAAGGGACACTCACTTCCCCTGATGGAACAAAGTTTGTTGGGAAATTCAAGGATGGAAAAATTTGGAATGGACAAGGAACAGAAACTACCCCTGATGGAAGTAAGTATGTAGGTGAATACAAGGATGGGGAACGAAATGGTCAAGGAACAGAAACTTTTTCTAATGGAGAAAAGTATATTGGGGAGTTCAAGGATGGGAAATTTCATGGTCAAGGAACCAAAACATGGTCTGATGGAATGTATGTAGGGAAATATAGGGATGGTAAACTTTCGACTGGAATTTTTTATGATAAAAACCGAAACATCTCATTCAAGGTTGTGAATGGAAGAATGATAAAACAATAACTTCTCCCCCATAAAACCAACCAATAAAACTATGAAACACCTACTCATCATCCTCATTTCAATCCTTCTTCTTTCTTCTCCTGTGATTGGAGATAATCATAAAGGTGAAACTCTTTATGGATGGATTACTTCTTCTTCTACTTTAGAGTGGAAAGGATTTGGAGATAAAGAAACTCATCCAATTTATAAAGGTGATGTTGAGAATGGGAAACCGAGTGGTCTTGGTGTTATTACTTTCCCTGATGGAAGTAAGTTTGTAGGAGAATACAAGGATGGGGAAAAGAATGGTCAAGGAACATTTACTTTTTCTTGGGGAGGAAAGTATGAAGGTGAATACAAGGATGGGAAACAAAATGGTCAAGGAACAGAAACTTACCCTAGTGGAAGTATGTATGTTGGTGAATGGAAGGATGGGAGAAAACATGGTCAAGGAACATACACTCAATATGGTTCTCTCCTTTACCCTGATGGGAGAAAGTATGTGGGGGAATACAAGAATGGGAAAGAGTGGAACGGAACATATTACAACAATAACGGGAAAAAAGAATACAAGTTGGTGAATGGAGAAATAGAATAAAACAATAACCCCCCTAAAACCAACCCCATCATCTCCTGTGAGTAATCCCCACTAATTCTTGATAGTTAAAAATTTTCCAAAGATTGTCTCTCAGGAATAGTACCAAATCCCGATCAAGGTATCATTCAGGCCATCTGTGCATAATTCACCAGATTCGCCACCGAGTCATTTCCGCCACACATCAACAAAACCAGATGGTCATCGGGCCCAAACCTGTCTTTGATAGTCTGAGCAGCAGCCAACGTACACGATGCAGCCAATTCGGGCAGCACCTTCGCTCGTTCAAGAACAAGACGCTGTGCATCAATAGCCTGCTTATCACTGACAATGAGCAATTCTTCTAGATGTTCCTGTGCAATAGTCAGCGCATCCTGAGCAACAAATGGTGCGCAAAGTGTCTTCGCCAATGAGGTTGGCGTGATGTTGACGACTTCCCCGGCATCCATGGCTGTTTTCATTGTGGCAGCCCCCTCAGTTTCCACACCCCATACACGAACTTGCGGGTTCAAGCCCTTGATAGCAACTGTGTTTCCACTAATCAGTCCACCACCGCCGATGCTGATAAAGAGGTCAGTGATTTCTGGAAGGTCTTCGAAAATTTCCAGCGCGACAGTACCAGCCCCGGCTATCTGATGGGGATTATCAAATGGATGTAAAGCGGCGCGGCCTTGATCAGCCAAATCATTGTATCGGATAAATGCAGTCTGAAAATCGGGCGACAAGTCGATGGTTGCCGAGTAACCACGGGTCGCGTCGATATAATTCTGTGGCGTACCTTCTGGCATACAAATAATAGCATCCACACCCAACATGCGACTGGCATAAGCAACTCCCTGTGCGAAATTTCCGCCACTGATGGCCACCGCCCCTTTACCTAGCGCATCCTTGCCTCTTGCCAACATCTGGTTAAAGGCTCCACGTGGCTTGAACGACCCCGTTTTCTGGAACATTTCCATCTTCAGATAGACATTCGTCCCCAACCTTGTACTCAGGGTCTCACTTTTCCATAAGGGCGTCCGCCGCACATACGACGAAATCTCTCCCGCAGCTGCTTTCACATCATTGAGTGTTATCATGTTTGTTCCTTATATCGTCGAATAAGGTGCGAAAACTACTCTGTACTGGCAGTAGATTTATGTCCAAGATGTGACTCAAGCTATATTAGCTCAGCTTCGAACGTGACCAGAAACTAAGTGCGGCTAATGTTCCTGTGGCAATCATTGGCGGTATATTTAACGGGATACCACGAAATACTGTCATTGATATAATGACAGCACACATCGCAGAGGTACCGATAGCAGCACCACTAATTCTTCACAAGTCAGACACCCTCCACAACCTACCTTTATTCTAGACAATTACACTAAATAGTGATCTACTTTTCTTAATCAACCTGTTTGGAGGAACCTTCTTTTAGTTTCGGAATAGGATTGTTTCTTACACTTTCCTCAATGGAGACACATTGAATAAACTTACCTTGCTTTTCTCTTTGTTTACACTACTTGTTCTTGTAGGCTGTACCAACCCGCTGGAGCTGCCGCCCCATCATAACGGTGTTTTAGTATGTGAAAAAGATTGTGGGACTTATGATGCTAATGATGAGTTTACTTTTCAGGCGAGACTGGCACAAGGTAAAGATATGTGGGGCGCTAATGTAACGTTTATTGAAGATGATATTATTTTAAGTTCAGCTCACATATTGGGTTTTCATCCAAGCAAAAAGAATTATTCTTGCGGTGCTGAAGCGGCAACAAAAAGAGATACAGATTGGTCTTGGGACATAAAATCTATTTATGTTGTTGATGGGAAAAATTATCCAAATAAAAAAATTATTATTGCAAAAGTATTAGATATATCCGCTAGAGCAACTAGCAGACCACCTGGCTACGATATTGTAGTAGCTCATGTTGATCGTAATTGTAAAGAGTGTAGTAAAGATGTAAATATCAAAATTACACCCATTGCAATTGCAAATAATCTCCCTCTAATGGATACAAAGGCACTTCATGTTGTTGTTCCAGGAAATAGCCAAATGAATAAAGGTAGATTCTATGTTGATCATTTGCTTAATGGAAGAATATGGGGAGCTCAAAACACTTCTTGTTCTAGACAAACTATTAAGCATGATGGCAAACTTAATCCTCCTATGCTTTTTGATACATCTGGTAGCCCAGTTATTTTCAAAGAATGCGGTAAATATGTCCTTCATGGGCTTCATGGCAATGGCATGGGTTACAAAGGATATATGTACGAATTTCTTCAATTGCTTCAAACACAAAAAGAATGGATACAATCTGAGATCTATAGATGGACGGGGAGAACAGAAATGCTTGATTCATGTTCGCCTACAGGAACAAGATCTTTTATGCCAGGAAATGAGTTTGATGTTCCTCAAAACGGTTGTAATAGGGAACAGCAGAAGGCTTTATATTTTGAAATTTATGCAGGCAATCGCGGTCCACGAAGCTTTCCATCATGTAGAATTTCACATTCAATATGGGATTCAATATGGACTATTAAATTTCCTTTATTACAATAAAGATATTAGGGGAATTCAAGGATGGGGAACCAAATCAAGGAACATTAACTTTATCTGATGGAAGAAAATATGTAGGGAAATACAAGGATGCATCCCCTTGGAATGGAAAAATATACGACCAAATTGGAAACATCATTGGAAAGTATGTGAATGGAAAATGGATAAAACAATAACCCCCTCTAAAAACAAC
>ERZ651768.3108-NODE-3108-length-11242-cov-4.612718_pt1 | contig 11242 bp, 9 predicted proteins | sample MGYA00514754_ERZ651768 | MGnify/ENA metagenome assembly ERZ651768 | reverse complement strand
TATTCACTTGGCAAGGGAAAGGCATGTATTGAACTCATGCCAGACTCCAAACCAATACGAATTCCGGTATCCCATAACTCGCCCCTTGCAATATCTCGTGGAACGATATGTTTCTGGATGAACACGGTCTCAAGTAGACGGAACATTTTGAGTTACGACAATAACGCTGTTCAGCTTAATATTTATCGAGGCGACTTTCAGGTGCGATTTGAAGGCCAAGATGACTTCAGGTATTGGGACCTGGTCCTGGATTACGATTGGCCTAAATACGATATGCGTGAGTTCGCCTTTTATGGGCATCCAGCAGCTGCGGTTCGTGATTCGCAATGGCACCTTTTCGCTGTGGCCTACGACGACAGAGGAAAAAGAATCATCGGGTGGCGGGATGGTGAGTTAATATCGGTCGTCGATCTGTCGATGGTGAACATGGAACCCCTTAAGAGCGAGGGGTTGTCAGAGATATTCACCGGAGAAGAATTTATCGGATACCTGGACGACATCCGCATCTACGATACCGTGCTTACTGATTCGGATATACGCGAAATATACAATGGGACCCAGTCAACCTATGCGGGCCGGAGGGACGCGATCCCTACAGATAAAAAAGCAAAAACATACAAGTACCAGGACAAAGATCGCACCCTTTACCGGGCATGGTTACAGTACAATCCCCCCCTTGAGCCACTAGGCGAGAATCTACTGAAACACATAGTCATCGAAGGCTCGAATTCAACTGTTAAGACGGCGGCTACGGAGTTGAGCAATGCCGCAGAGTCCATGTTCGGCTTCATACCCTCAACTCAGCCAATACCCTCTAGTGGTTCTAGAGTTGTCCTGGGAACAACCAAAACATCGAGTTGGATCCATAAGCACGCCGACGAACTGGATCTGCACGACGTCAAGGAAGACGGGTTCATTATTAAGACCGTGAAAGACGGAGATGGAACAGTGTTGGTTATTGCTGGAAAGGTTCCGGCAGGGGTTGTTTTTGGCACTTTCGACCTGATTCGTCGCATCCAGTTGGGGCAAGATCCGCGTGAACTCGATGTGCTTGAGAATCCACAGATCCCAATCAGAATGGTCGATCATTGGTCCTACTTCCGTGGATTGCCGGGCGACAAGTGGCGTGGTGGCGGCAGAGATAACTCGATTTATAGTTGGGAAGAGTTGAGGACGGGCGATACGAAACTCATTCGAGATTGGGTTCGCATGATGGCATCTGCGGGCTGGAACGCCATCTGCCCGGGCGAGGTGAACTGGCACTACCGCGACAATTTCCTGGAGCATCTTGATGAGGTGGAAATCCTCGCCGGTATATTGCGGGATTACGGCATGAAACTCTATTGGAGCCCGAGCTACCTGCTGGCACTCGAGCAAGAAACAGCAAACCAACTCTATGCAAGAGTTCCGGATTTCGGCGGGTACATGATGAAGATGGGATCCGAAAAGCAGAATGGCGATCCTCGGCCGCCGATGATTAACCGCATTGCTGACACGCTCTTACCTTATGGCGGCACCACACTGGTCCGAGGTTTTGTATATGGTAATTATCGCTATACCCGCGAGCCTTATCGCAACCTGATACCTCACGATCTTTTCGCAAAAGAAGACGGCAATTTTCGCCACAACGTGGTCATTATACCCAAGGGAAGCCCACTCGATTGGGATTTCTCAGCGCCCATTCCGGCGCTCGACGGCGCGATACAGAAGAACCTATCCGGCAGTGAACAAGTCATTGACAAGGGGTTCCCCAGTTCCTGGGTCGAGAAATGGAAGTGGTGGATGGAACAGGACCATTACCACAATGGCCCTGGCAGTCTTAACAAATTTGACGTGGATTGCATTATGGGTGTCTCGATGATTGAGCCGGCTCCCGCGTGGACGAAATCTCCACTGAATATGGTAAACTACTACGGTTTGGGCCGTCTCGCATGGAACCCTGATCGAACCGTCGATGAGATATATAACGAGTGGATTATCCAGACTTTCGGCGACGATCCGGAAGTGATCGACACGATCAAGACGATCCTTTTTCTGTCCGATGATGTGACCCGAAAATCATACAACTACCGCGGGTACCGCGGCATCTGGCTTGATGCAGACGATGATAGGACTTTCACCCAGGTCAAGACCTCACACATGGTTAATCGTGAAGGTATTGGCCCTAAGAGCGTTAAACTGGCGAAACGCACGTTGGCCCAATACTCGCCCGGCCTGCGCGAAGACTACGGCGACCCAATGAGAGGTGAGGAGTTTCTCTCATCGTTTCATTTCATGCCTCACGATCACCGCCTTTCCATCGGTCGCACGTTGATCCAGGATTTTTATGAAAACATGACTGAGGCAGTGCAGATAGCCGAGAGACTGCTTGAAATGTGGACGCGTATCGAAGGCAAGGTAGATGAACTCCGCTTCCGATACACATTCAAAATCCTTGAAGATTTTATCGAAGACACTGAAGACGAACGTAATGACACTTGGAACAACTTCGGCAAAATGACAGGAACCGACGGCTCCGAAGTCACCAGGGCACTAACGGCGGAGAATCTGGCGAAAGCAAACGTCTACAATGTACGGCATTACGGCGCCAAAGGCGATGGATTAACCAACGATGCACCGGCTATCAACAAAGCCATTGAAGCATGCAACGCCAACGGCGGCGGCACAGTGTTCCTACCCTCGGGCATGTATACCTCCGGTTCGATCTATCTCAAAAGCAATGTCACGATTGCCCTCGACAAGGGAGCTGTCCTCAAGGCGATGCCAGGCATCAGGGACCCGAGGGAACTCAACCCGAACGACATTGGTTTAATGAACCCAGCGTATTATCATTGGGAAGCCTCGTTGATTTGGGGTAAGAACCTTGAGAATGTTAAAATATTAGGGCCCGGGACACTGGATGGCTCCGCGCTCACAAGAAGCAGCAAAGTGCGGGAGGGAACTGGCAACAAAGGTGTCGCCTTCGAGCAATGTAAGAACGTCGAGATTCGTAATTTAAATATTCGTAAAGGCGGTCACTGCGCAATCCATGCTACCGGCTGCGAAGATATGCTTATCGACAACGTGACCATTAAGACCGATCGAGACGGACTCAACCTGTCGCAGTGCAGCAACGTCGAGGTCGTGAACTGTCATATCAACGCTGTGCGGTATAAAGACGGCTACCCGGCCGGCGGCGGCGATGCGATAAAACTTAATAGCGACCTCTCACTCGGCACAGCACGGCTAAGCAAAAACATAAACGTAAGAAACTGTTTTATCAGCAGCGGCCACAATGCGCTGCAGCTCGGTTCGGAAACAATAGTGCCTTTTAGGAATATCCGGTTCGAAAATATCCGTATCCTGCGCGCCGGTAAAGCGGGTATAAGCATAACCGCCAACGATGGCAGCGCCATCGACGATGTTCATTACAAAAATATAACGATGGAGAAGACGTTTGCGCCGATCTTTATTAAAGTCTCAGATGTCGCACGCGTAACGAAAGGAACTTACAAACGGGGTTCAATCCGGAACATCACCTTCGAGAATATAACCGCAACCGACTGCTACTCCTATTTCAAGGGCCGGGGAATGGGGTCCGTCGTGTGGGGCAAACCGGAAACCCCGATCGAAAGTATCGAATTCAAGAAAATCTCTATCACGGCAAAAGGTGGTCATCCCGTTACCGACGGGGACATAAATCCAGTTGAAAACGACGAGCGGTTTCCTGAGCATCTGGATGTCCTTCCCGCGTATGCATGGTACTTGCGCCATGTTAAAGACATTAGTTTCACAGACTGTGAATTTCGATTCGAGAAGTCCGACGGCCGCCCGGCTTTTGTAATCGATGACACTGAAAAAGTCGTTCTGAAGAACACAACTCTCCCGATTGGTTCAAAGTGTAGCTCCCGAATAAACGTTCGCAACCAGGCCAAAGACCTTGCCATCCTCAATTGCATTGGCATGTCTGATGTGAAGGAAACCGTCAGTAACAGGAATTATTAATCACCACACTAGCGAAGCAAGCCCTTCTCATCGTGCCGCTCCACACTCGGCCCACACCCCACCAGCACCACGGCTGCGATTGTTGTGAGTAGTAGTTGTTTCATGGCGTGCCAACGCTCGAAGGCGTTATTTCCCCAGTGTCCGTGCGAGGAATGCCTCGCGCGCGGGACGAGCCTCCTCAATGTGCTTTACATAGGCGCCGTGGCCGGTGCCGTCAGCGTAGCGCTTGTAGGTAATATCTTTCGCGCCGGCTTCACGCAGTGCTTTGACAAAGTCGTCGAGGAAGCGCACCGGAGCCTTTGTGTCCTCTGTACCATGGATGAAATAGAGAGGCGGCACATCCCCGCTGACGTAGGTCATGGGCTGTATCTTTTGCACGTCCGGGTCGGCGGGTTTACCTCTAAGGCCACGGAAACCCGGCATGATCGGCGTGGAACTGCAGTGGGCCGATTGCACCATGCTCGAATGTTCCTGATACGGGCCGTCGCCTTCGAGTCCCGCGGATGCCGGGCAGACGGCCAGCATCAATGCCAAATGACCACCTGAGGAATTGCCCGCGGCACCGATACGATCCGGGTCGACGTTGTACTTCTCGGCATGTGCGCGGAGCCAACGGACGGCGCACTTCACGTCCTCGACGCACGCCTTTTTATCCACGTCGAGCCGGTAATTAACGGAGATGCAAACGTAGCCTTTGGCCGCGTAATCGAGGACAGCGCCGATACCCTTCCCACGCTTGTCGCCTTTCTTCCAGCCCCCGCCGTGAATATAAACAATGGCGGGACGCGGTGCATCGCTGTGTTCTTTCGACATCGCGAGGTCGAGTTTCCAAGCGTTATTCCCTTCGCGATAAGCGATATCCGGCAAGACGGTAACGCCATCGGGAGTTCGCTTCAGCAAGTCTTTCGTGGATATCGTGGGCTTGTTGGAATTGCTGTTGGCAGACTGCTCGGCGTCTTGCGCTATGGCGGGGATGGTTATGAGAAGTGCCAACACCGTGGTCGGAAGAGCAGTTATTCGCTTTATAATGGGCTTTCTTTTCATGTCGAAGGTGGTTCCACGTTAAGCCAACACTCATCCCAATGAGCGCAGTTTTCAAGGTGTTTTAACTGTTGCCGTAGCCTCGCACTCAGTGCATCATCTTTCCATACAATGGAGAATCTTATGAAAAATCGAGCGATATTTTTGAAGATGTGCGTTGCGTTCCTTTTTGTCCTGAGCGTGGTGCGTGGCGTGGTGGCCGAACCCGCCAAGAAGAAGCTACAGATCTTCATTCTAGCCGGCCAATCGAACATGGTCGGGCATTCCTATTATATTACCATCCCAACCTTGCTTACGGCAAAGGAACCGGAAGTAAGGGAACTGGCGAATCTGGTATTTAAAAAGGACGCAAAGATTTCCCGAGCCGTCGTGGAGGACCTGATTGCAACCCGCATGAAGCGCGATGAGATCAACAAGAGTCTGCGCGCCAAGAAGATTGAAGGCGCGGACAAGATAGCAACCGCTCAGGGGGAGGTAAAAAAACTGCAGGCGCAGTGCGATGCCAAGATGCAAAAAATCAAGGACACCTTTGTCGTCTCCAAACAGGTTTATATCACTTCCATTGCCGACGGCAATCGAGGTTCCGGACCTTTGACAGTGGGTTACGGTGGCAACCGTGACAAAATCGGACCCGAATTTGGTTTTGGACTTTCACTGGCGCAAAAACTGGATGCCCCCATCCTGATCATCAAGACCTCCTGGGGCGGCAAGTCCTTGAATTATAATTTCCGGCCACCGTCAGCCGGGCCTTACAAGCTGAACGAAAAGGAACAGACCGCAAAGAACGCCGCAGACATCAGTAAGAATGCAAGCCTCAACTGGAGGATGATGAATGAAGCCGTCCACAATGTACTCAAGGACCTGAAAACACATCACCCGGCGTATGATGCCAAGGTCGGCTATGACATTGCGGGCTTTGTCTGGTTCCAGGGCTTCAACGATCAGTTTTCCGACGAGTTCCGTAACAACTACAGGGATAACATGGTCCATTTTGTGAAGGACGTGCGCAAAGAATATAAAACACCCAAGATGCCCTTTGTGATTGGGGTACTGGGAACCAACATGAGCAAAGAGGGCGTCGACAAGAACGCTGTCTCGGTGGCTCAACGGGAAGCAGCAGCCGCTCAGGAATTCAAGGGCAACGTCGCCTCAGTCGAAAGCTACAAAGTCTATGATTTGGAGGCACGGAAAGTCTATGATAGTGGCTGGGCCAAGCATTTCGCCGAATGGTGTGTTGTGGGCAGCGACCGGCCTTATCATTACCTGGGTAGCGGCAAGTTCTTCGTCCGTCTGGGTGACTCATTTGCCAACGCCATGATTGGTCTGATAAATAATCAGGCAAACCCCGGTTCCGGAAAAATCACCATTGACCCGTGAGTCGTGAGACCCGTCAATTTCCAGTCTTTGCTTTGCTGGTATGCGTCAACTCGTCAATGTAGACCCTGACGTGATGGCCGCCGGACTGCATGTTGAAAATACCAAAACGATCAAATTTGGCTCCACGGGCCTTGTCGCCAGGACGCAAGTTTAAAGTATGTGCTTTGCCGTCCAGAGTAATACGAACCTGCCCCTTGTCGCCCGCTTCGCTGGGTGAATATCGCATGGACCACTCATGGACCTGGCCATCAGGGCGGATGATGGGTGGCTCCTTCCGGGTTACAGGATGTGGGGCGGTCAGACCCTCACCGGTCGATGTCCCGTAGCTCGGACGAAAATAATGGCCGACGCGGCTGGGTCCTTCGACCAGGATGGCGAGATAATTCTTCTGGCGAGCCTTGTGCTCCGGAATCTTGTTGTCCATTTTGGTCGCGGAATTAAACCAGCCGAGGTAAAAGGCGCTATCGGACCCGGCGTCAGTTAAGGCAATCTTTCCAGTAGCCTCCAACTCGTTTTCAAGAGTCAGCGTCTCAACCATGGCGCCGTAATAAGCGGGTTTTTCGTCGCGATAGATGATCCCTCCTAATTCACCCGGCTCACCACCGGTGTGGTTGGTCTGACTATACCCGAAATCGTGAAACGGTCGGATAATGCGTTCCTCGAATTCAACTTGGTTGCCCACGCCTTCCCAACCTGCATCGCTGCTGAAGTCCTGCGGCGTGCCGTCAAGCACTAGGTCGTCAATATAGAAATCCATCCGATCCCCATTGGCCTGCAGGTTCCAGATTCCGAAGCGGTTGAAATTCGCTCCGTCGGACTTGTGGCTTTGGCTGAGCGGGAGGGGATACGTTTTGCCGTCGAGGGTGAAGGTCATGATTCCCTGTTTTTCGTTGCCGTCCGGGTCATACGCCAATGACCACTGATGGATGGTGCCATCGGCCTGGAAAGGCTTGGTCTTCGTCGTCTGCCATCGGGGCCCCTCAAAGGCACCACCACCACCTGTCCGCCATTTGCTGGTGCCATATTCGTAAAAGAGCCGATAATTTCCACCATTGCCATCGATTCGAAATCCAATTGAATTGGGAGTGCGCCAACCGCGAGAAGTATGGTGGAACCATCCAATCAGAACCCCGCTGCCACCATCAGCCCGGGTGACCGCAAATTTTCCCGATGCGGCTAGTTTGTCATGGAACGTCCTGCCAGGGATAACCTTGGCATAGTAGGCACGGGTAACGGAACGCTGAACCGTGCCGCCAATCTCACCTGGATTTCCACCGCCTGCATGGTTGGATTCTTGATGACCGAAGTACTGCCTGATGATGGGCAGTTTTTCAGGCAACAAACGGTTGCGGTAACCGTCCCAGTGCGGATTTTCATTGAAGTGCCGAGTGACCTTCACTGTATGCCCCTCTGCCAAGAGTCCGGGCAACGATGACAACCACACCACCGCGACAAATAGCATTCTCGACATGTTATTTCAATTCATGCGCCCAACCGCTCCACGCGCACACAGCTGCGATTGTTGTGATTAGGAGGTGTTTCATTTGCCTTCAGCTTTTAATTCAAGTGAGTTTTTACTCCACCAACTTCAACCGATAGTATTGCTTCTGGAAAAGTGCTTCGCGCCCATCAGTGAACTTAACCGAGCTCCCGGTGCCTTGGACTTCGCCAATCTCTCCCCATTGTTTCAAGTCATGTGAGGCTTCGATTTTGTAAGTTGAATCTGATTTGGTTTCTAAGGTTAGGGAGAATGGAGAGGCGGATTGGCTGAAGGTGTTAATTTCTAATTTTTTCTGAATTATTACAGGCAACCCTTCAAACGTTTCACCAAAGCCAGTTGCCCCCGCATAAACAATTATTTTAGCATCCTCGGATACTCCGAAGAACGCACCTGTGCCAATTAAAGGCGCATTACCTTCAAAAGTAATATTCCTCAGACTACTGCAGTCATAGAAGGCCCAATCCCCAATGCTGGTGACGCTGTTGCCAATCGTCACGCTCGTCAGACTACTGCAGCCTGAGAAGGCAAAATCCCCAATGCTGGTGACACTGTCTGGTATCTTCACGCTCGTCAGACCGCTGCAGTCATAGAAGGCCCAATTCCCAATGCTGGTGACGCTGTTCCCAATCGTCACGCTCGTTAGACCTCTGCAGCCTGAGAAGGCCCTTATCCCAATGCTGGTGACACTGTCGGGGATCGTCATGCTCGTCAGACTACTGCAGCTAGCGAAGGCATGATTCCCAATATTGGTGACACTGTCGGGGATCCATACGCTCGACAGATTACTGCAGCCCCGGAAGGCATCTTCCCCAATGCTGGTGACGCTGTCGGGGATCGTCACGCTCGCCAGACTACTGCATAGATAGAAGGCCGCATCCCCAATGCTGGTGACGTTGTCGGGGATCGTCACGCTCGTCAGGCTGGTGCAGACATAGAAGGCACTACCCCCAATGCTTGTGACCGGTTTACCCTCATAGGTTGATGGAACCACCAACGCTCCAGAGGCTTTTTTGTCACAACTAACAATGGTAACGGTGTCTCCGACGACTTCATACGTCAAAGGATCCCCATTAACCTCATTAACCCCGCCGAACAGCAACATAACCGCCGCTGCAAAAGTTGAAATTAAGAGGTGTTTCATTATGCCTTTAAAGGCTGAATTTTATCAAAGCCGCGGGAAGATAGCTAGGGGAGTTACGAATCCGGTTTTAGCGGCGAAAGCTCAGTTGCCGAGAACTTTCGCCGCTGGAAAAATTGAAATCAAAAGGTTTTTTAATTGGGGCATTGGTTAGATTTTCACCTTCAGTTCTTTTGCAATACGCTGCAACTCGAGTTTTTCTGCATCAGTATATAGAAAATCTTTATCCCCAAGAATACTGTCACATTTTTTACATTTCCTGATAGAGTGTTGTTCTACGCTAGTGGTTTTACTTACCATTACCGGGGAAACTCCAAGATCAGTTTCGGGCCCTACCATCCCAGCGCCTCCTTTTGTCGTACCTACCAATTCAGTGCCAATGTAAGTTTCCTTAGAATCACATCTTGGGCAAACGTAAGCTCCTAAATGCATTGTTAAATTGGCAAATCTTTTTCTTCTTCTCTTAATCTTAGTTTTATTTCTCGAATATTCTCTTGATCATTCATATCAAAAATCCGTAATTACGTCCGTTAATTTAGACAATCGATTCATAACAAAATAGTTATATAATTTCTTTCGACTGCCGGGGGGTTCTTTCTTAAATGCGTTTTTTATATCATCAATAAGCAATTGTGGAATTTTCTCAAGATTAACAAGTTCATCATTCCTTGACCATCGTTCAGCCATTTCCTGAGTTGTACAAATCTCATCTGGTTTCTGAGTCAACCACACATCTACTTTCTTTTTAGCAACTGGAGTTTGTCGAATTCCCTCTACAAGACAATCATCTTGCGATAAGAAATTTGGTACTCCATCACCCCTATCTCCTCGGATAGTGTGTTCTTTAAGATACGCTATTGGATTTGGATGTCGCACAAACTTCTTCTGCATAGGAGAATATTGCTGGACTCCTTTGTATTTGTGTAGCTGAATAAAGTCTTTATCGGATGAGAGAATAAGGATTTTCTCTTCTGCGTGGTGATATTTGCATATCACACCAATGACATCATCCGCTTCTGCTCCCATAACTTCAACAAATTTATAGGGGAAATGTTCTTTCAAATCTGCTCGTAATTGATCAAAGATTTTGAAGATAATTTCCCAATCGAATGGAGACTTATCTCGACCTTCTTTTCGACCCGCTTTGTAAAGAGGAAACACATCCTTTCGCCAGTAGTGGCGACTATCGTTACAAATAATTATTTCTCCATATGTCTTAGTGAATTGCTTTCTATAATTCCGAAGCGTATTCAGTATCATATGTCGTAACAAGTCCTCAGATACATCTCCTTGGGACTTAGCATTCATCATTAAATTTCCAATCATTACCTGATTGAAGTCAATCAATATCATTTTTCCTCGTTTATTTTAAGAAGTCATCTGTCCAATTGGGAATATTATCTGGATCGGTATATATGCACCGTGCTAAAACCTTATCTCCATTTCTTGTATGTTCAAAATATAAAGACTTTACAAAGGGGAACGGAGTAATGCGGATATAATTCATCATATAATTAATATGAGCCGACATTAATTCACATTCTGCATATTCCACAGGAAACTGTAACCGTCTTTGTGTATATTCCTCAGTAAGTCCATCAACCGCTTCAAATTGTGGATTAGCCGTTAATATGTAAACTATTAATATCCATTTCATTATAATTAAAAAGATCCAATTATCTCAATAATGTTACGACTGTAGAACCGCCTGTTACTACTTTACTCAACGCAATTGTATGGATTATATTAGCCGATACTGGATTAGTACCACCAACTATTGTTCCACTTCCATTAACTGGAGTCAAAGTATAGTTAGTTCCTGTATGCACCATAAATGCCGTACTAAAATTTGAACCTGTTGCCGAAAATGTTGTACTTGCGGCTACCGCCTGCACCACTTCTCCATATGCATTTTGAGTAGTTTCAACTGCTTTAGTTCTCCCTACAAATGATCCTTGTACTGCTGTTGCCATTATTTACTCCTATTTTTTTGCAAATTTTCTTAAAAAATCTTCAGCGTCTTTTGAATCTTTAATTTCCTTACGCTTCTTACTGCCTTTTTTAACACTTTTTATTTCTTTTTCTATATCTGCAGCCTTAGTTTTCAAATTTTTAGATTCTTTTTTTGCTGTTTTAACCTTTTTACCGATCGATTTAATCTTTTTAGTAGAATCTTTTAATTTTTTATCAATCTTTTTTAC
>ERZ651768.3107-NODE-3107-length-11245-cov-10.244001_pt1 | contig 11245 bp, 7 predicted proteins | sample MGYA00514754_ERZ651768 | MGnify/ENA metagenome assembly ERZ651768 | reverse complement strand
AACGCCTGCGTGACCGCCTGCCCGGTGCGGGTCGATCCGCTTGGCTTGTTGTTTGACCTGCGCCGAGATCGCGCCGCTGAGGGGGCACTGGCCGGTTCCGCCGCCAACTCGATGCGTCAGATGCAAACCAAGGGCAACCCTTGGGGTTTCCCACAGGCCGAGCGCCTGGCCTGGGCGGAGGGGCTCGACGTGCCGCTGGCCAGTGACCATCCCGACTTTGAAATCCTGTGGTGGGTCGGCTGTGCCGGGTCGTTCGATCGCCGCGCACAGAAGGTCACCCAGGCCATCGCCAAGCTGCTGCTCAAGGCTGGCGTGAACTTCGCCGTGCTTGGCCCGAATGAATGTTGCACCGGCGACTCGGCCCGGCGGCTCGGCGATGAGTTTTTGTTTCAGGAATTGGCCGAGAAAAACCATTCGACTCTGAAGCAGCACAGCGTGCGTAAAATTCTGACACAATGTCCGCATTGCCTGAACTCGCTGACGCACGACTATCCGCAGTTCGGCGATCAATTTGAAGTCGTGCATCACACCGAGTTTCTGCAGCAGTTGATCGATGAAGGCAAACTCACCGCGCCCAAACGCAACGGCTCGGTGACCTATCACGATCCGTGTTACCTCGCACGCGTCAACGGCGTTCACCAGGCGCCGCGCGACCTGCTGGGCGACGGCGTGAGCGAAATGGAGCAGCGACGCGAAAAGACCTTTTGTTGTGGAGCCGGTGGTGGCCGCATGTGGATGGAGGAGGAGGCCGACCAGCGGGTATCCGTGTTGCGCGCGCGCGAGGCGGTCGAGACCGGCGCGGAAACAGTGGCCGTCGGCTGCCCGTTCTGCCTGACGATGATGACCGACGGCGTCAAGTCGTGCGGCTCTGATGCTGTGGTTGAGGACGTCGCCGAAAACTTGGCCAAGCGGCTCGGCCTCTGACACACTTCACTGATGAACTCACCCGAGAACTTTCGTGAGCGCGCGCTTCAGTTTTTCCCCGGTGGTTCGAACGGCGAATATGGCATCCCTGAGGGCGATGCGCCGGTGCTGGAGCGAGGGCAGGGCTGTCGTGTGTGGGATACCGGCGGCCGCGAGTATCTCGACATGACAATGGCGTGGGGCGCGGCGCTCGTCGGCCACGCGCATCCTAAGGTGCTTGAGGCAGCCGCAGCCGCAGCGTCCAATGGCGCCAACTTCGCCGCTGTCAACCGGCCGATGGTCGAGTTGGCCGAGCGCATAGCCGACCTCAGCCGGTGCGTGGAGCGCATCCGGTTTGTAGCCAGTGGCACCGAGGCGACCATGCTGTGTTTACGAACGGCACGAGCGGCAACCGGTCGGCCAAAGATTTTGAAATTTGAGGGCGCGTATCACGGTCAATATCCCGAAGGGGTGACAAGCTTGGTCGGCAGCGATCCGCCCGAATTACCGCAGTCGGATTCCTCCGGCACCGGTGCACCGTGGGTCGAGCGCGATGTGTTGGTCGCTCCGTACAACGATCTTGCGGCGACGCAGCGGATTCTCGCCGACCACGCTGCCGACTTGGCCGCCGTGATCGTCGAACCGCTGCACCGTTGCATCTCGCCGGTGGACGGTTTTTTGCAGGGACTGCGCGAGGTCACGGCCAGGCTGGGTATCGTGCTGGTGTTCGACGAAGTGGTCACCGGCTTCCGCCTGGCCTTGGGCGGCGCGCAGGAATATTACGGCGTGTCGCCCGACCTCGTGGCCTACGGCAAGGGGCTGGGCGGCGGCTTCCCGATCGGCGTGTTTGGCGGGCGTGCCGACGTCATGGAGGCAGTGAACGAGCAGCGGTTGCCCGGGCCGAATTACGCGTGGTCCGCCTCGACGACCGGCGGCAACCCGGTGTCCTCAGCGGCGGCGTTGGCTGCCATCGACGTGTTCAGCGAGCCCGGGCTTTATGATCGGTTGCACGTGATGGGGCGTCAGTTTCGGGAGCAACTTGACCAGGCGCTTGACCAGGCAGGCGAGACGGCGCAGGTACTCGGTGACGGGCCGCTGGCGCAGGCGGCATTTCTCGATCGCCCGGTGCAAAGCCATCGCGACTGGCTCGCCGCCGACCGCGAACGTGGCCGAGCCGTGATGTTTGAACTGCTCCGCCGCGGTGTGTTCCTTAATCCAATGGGCACGAAGCTTTACCTTTCCCTCGCCCACACCGAAGCTGACCTCGACGAGTTCACCGCTCACTTCGCTGCTGCACTGCAATCCAGTCGGCCGCGATGAAGTAGAAGATTTTGGATGAGAAAAAGAAGCATTCAAAAGAATTGAAAGCTGAAGTGAAATGAAAAACCTCCTTATAACAACAATCGCAGCTGTGGTGTTAGAGATGAGTGCATTCTCTTCTTATGGATTTGAGAGAGAGTACGTGAAACGTGCTGTGCTTTCCAAAGAACAAGAAAAAGTGGTCATTGCCCTAGCGCAGAAACGCGGGATCAAGAAAATCGAAAAAATCTACACCTATAATGTGTACCCAACGGCTGCGCGCGGGATACGCGTCAAGGGAGCCGAGCAGGTCAAGGGACGTGAAGTGTCATTCAAGGTGCTGAATGTGACCTACAAGAAATGGTTCCATCCGGGTTCAGCCCCAAGGAAAGGTGACCTTCAGATGGGTGACTTTTGGGCCGGCAAACCCGGAACGCAAAAACAAACCATTCTCAAGGTGGATAAAAAGGAATATCGGGCTGGTTCGGTGCAGGGAATCAGCATTGAAGAGTGTGAATCTATTCTGGGCCTTTTTTTGGCCGGAGAGTACAATCATGGGCCGGGGGTTAATGAGAAGAGCTTGAATCAGATCGACTGGAGTAACCCCAACGGATTCCGGAAGCGGGGCGATACGATCTCCGTCGGTTTCCCTCATAAAAATGCGGGTTCGGGGTTCTTTGATCTTCAGATCAAACTGGATGGCAAACAGCTGACCATTAACCAAATGTTTCAAGCGCTACCCTAGTAGCCGGTTGGGGCCGAGCCTTATGGATAGAATAATAACATTCATGGCGCTGCTCATTTTTGGGCTTGCTCCGCAGGCTTCTGCGAATGAGCCGCCAACCAATATACTCTTCATCTTTGCTGATGACTGGGGATGGGGGGATCTGAGTTGCCATGGCCATCCCTATGTGAAGACCCCGAATATTGACCGGTTGGCCAGGGAAGGAACCGACTTTCACCGTTTCACTGTGGCCAGCGGAGTGTGTTCACCCAGCCGTACGGCGGTCATGACCGGGCATTTCCCGGCGCGTTACAATATTGACGGTCACTTCGCCTGGGTGCCCAGCAATGCCAAGCGCAACATGCCCGACTGGCTTGATCCCAAGGCACCGCTCCTGTCCCGGTTCCTCAAGAAGGGCGGCTATGCTACCGCGCACTTCGGTAAGTGGCATCTGGCCAATGACATGATCCCGGATTCACCGCCGCCCAGCCGCTACGCTTTTGATGTTTACGGCGCTTTCAATTGTTCAGGTAAACAAATGCCGGTCCATGAAGATGCAAAAAACGCGATCAGTTTCATCGAGAAAAGCCAACGGGCGGGCAAACCCTTCTTTATCAACCTGTGGTTGCACGAACCACATACGCCTTTTCACACCGTGCCAAGGTATCGCCAGCGTTTTCCCAAGCTGGGGGAGCGCGATAATATTTATGCCTCGGTTCTTTCACATGCCGATGATCGGATCGGCGAAGTGCTCAACGCATTGGATCGCCTGAAGTTGGCTGATCAAACGTTGGTTATTTTCAGCTCAGATAACGGACCTGCCCGGGCAGGTCGCGGAGCCAAGCTGGAGTCCATGTATGATTCAGCCACCGGCAAAGGATTCAATATTGCTGCTTCCAAAGGAATTACCGGCGGGCGCAAGGGCTATAAGGCTGCCCTCTTTGAGGGAGGAGTAGGAGTGCCCTTTATTGCCCGTTGGCCAGGCAAGATTGCCGCAGGCAAAATCGACCAGACCTCAATTTTTTCCGCGGTTGATTTGTTGCCCACCTTCTGTGAAATCGCCGGTATAAAACTACCTTTGTCTTACCAACCTGATGGCATCAGTCAGGTAGAAACCCTTAAGGATAAAGGCAAGGTGCTGCGTGAAAAACCGCTCTTTTGGAAAATGGTTGCCCCTTGGCCGGCCCGCAATGCCAAGCCCGACCATTGGGTTTCTTACGCAGTGGTCAGTCAAAACTGGAAACTCGTAACCAACCGGACTGCCGGTTATGTGGAACTCTACGACCTGGTGACCGATCCCCTTGAAAAGAATGATCTCAAGGAGAAACATCCCTTGCAGGTGATACAACTGACGAAAATGCTGGCACAATGGCAGACGACTCTGCCGACCAAGCCAACGGGCAATGTTTTCTCAAAGCTTCGAAATCCCAAGAAATAATATGAAACCAAAGAATAAACTCATTCAAACTCTATCTACCATCACCGTGTTGGTGGGATTAACCCTGTCGGTTTCGGCCCAGGAATTGCCTGATCCGGACGGCAAACCGGCGGATATGAGTAAGCCGGTCCAGGTTTACATCCTCTTGGGGCAATCCAATATGCTGGGGGCCGGAAAAATCAAGGGCGATGACGGCTCACTCGAACACGCGGTTAAGGAGAAGAAGTTGTACCCTTACCTCGTGGATAAGGCAGGCAACTGGACCGAGCGCAAGGACGTGCGAAACGTACGCGTGATGGGCAGTGGCACCGGTGGCATGCGGGGTTTCAATAACGAGTGGATGACCATCAAGGGCGGAAAGATCGGCCCGGAGTTTGGCATCGGCCACCACATTGGCAACGCCGTCGACGCGCCGGTCCTGATTCTTAAGAGCTGCATCGGCAATCGTGCCCTGGGCTGGGATTTATTGCCGCCGGGAGGCGAAGGCTTTGAGTTCACCGATGCCAAGGGTGTCACCTGGGTTCATCCCGGGTACAAGGGCACGCCTGAACGCTGGGTGAAAGGCACGGAGCCAAAGAAGATCAAGTGGTACGCCGGCATGCAGTACGACGGCGATATCGCCAGAGCGAAGAAGGTGCTCTCGGAACTCGACAAGTATTACCCCGGGGCCAAGAAACATGAGGTCGCTGGCTTTCTCTGGTGGCAGGGTGATCGGGACAGCCGCAGTGCCGCGCTTTCCAGCCGGTACGAGAAGAACCTGGTTCATCTCATCAAGACACTTCGCAAGGACTTCAATGCGCCCAAGGCAAAGTTCGTCTGTGCCTCACTCGGCCAGACCAAGAAGGGTGCGACTGATGGTGGCGGTAAAATTTTGGATGCCATGCAGGCGGTGGACGGCAAGTCCGGCAAGTACCCGGAATTCAAGGGCAACGTTGCCTCCGTCTACACCCATCCGCTCTCCAAGGGCGGCAGTTCAGGCGGCCACTACAGCGGTAATGCCGAGACCTATATGAATGTCGGCGAAGCGATGGGCAAGGCGATGGTGGAACTTTTGGGGGGATCCAAATAGATCAACAGGAAAAGATTCAACTGGTGGCATGGTGAAGATTATCAAAAAACGTATCCATACCTTATGAACCGAATCAACATCACTTTTTCATTTATCCTCTTCATTACTTTTTCAAACGGCCTCGAAGCTCGGCAGGGAAACTCCAAATCCGCCGTTCCCAAAAGTGACTTGTGGTTAACTTATTCAGGGGCAAAAGGTGCTGGGAAAGGCAGACACGTTATTCTCATTGCGGCTGAGCAAGAATATCGTAGCGAACAATCCATGCCAATGTTGGCGAAAGTCTTGTCCAAACATCATGGCTTTGACTGTACCGTTTTGTTTTCTGTTAATGAAAAAGGCGAAGTCGATCCGACGATGCCGGCTCCATTCAAAGACAAAACGAAACGCCATAATATTCCAGGTCTTAGGCATTTGGCCAAAGCCGATTGTGTCATTTGGCTTTCGCGGTTCATGCATCTTCCGGAAGATCAGATGCAGCACTTTTATGACTACTTCGATTCAGGAAAACCACTCATCGCTTTGCGGACTGCCAACCACGGTTTCTGGGGAGGGTTGCAATACAAAAAAGGTGGCAAAAATATTTCACTTCGCGAAATGTTGGGTGGCACTTTCATGGGGCATCACGGCGGTTGGCATCGTGAAGCAACACGTGGCATCGTTGTTTCTCATAACAAGAAGCATCCTATTCTGATCGGAGTGGAAGACATTTGGGGAACGTCCGACGTTTACCGATGTCATAACGATAAGAATCCTTTCCCTAAGGATTGCACTTCATTGGTTTTAGGACAGCCACTGATCAACCTCAAAAAAGATGCCCTGCCTAACACTGAAAAAGAACCTTTACCTGTCGCTTGGACAAAAACGTGGACCGGGAACAAAGGTCTAGAGTCAAAGGTTTTTCATTTCACAATGGGGTCGGCGGTAGACTTTGAAAATGAAGGGGTAAGGAGAATGACGGTAAACGCAGTCTACTGGGGGCTGGGTATGGAAAAAGAAATCAAACCGGACAGCTCCGTTGCCATCATTGGCGACTACAAACCGTTAAAGGCCGGATTCAATTACGAGAAGCTTGGCGTCAAACCGCGCAAGATTGGCTATTATAAATAATCGTAATTGTCGCAGTGGTCTTTTACCATTCTCCTAAGCAGAAACATGTGGCTTAAATTTATTTTCGGAATATTTTTTTTCTTGTGTGTTGGGTGGGGCGAGGAACCGGCCCCGAAACTCTCACCACAGATGGGGCAAGCTCTTCGCAAGCTGAACCTGCCTGGCATTAAACTGAATCTGAAAGAACGATGTGTCGACGTGAATGCGACCATATGCCTTCACGAGGGTTTGCTGGAGTTGGTTGCCTGTACGAAAGGCAGCAAGGAGCACGAGTCTATTCTCTCGATTGCAGCCCGGCCCATGCATATCCACACGGCCATGCTCCTGATGGGAGCTAGGCCGGGAACTCCTGCCATGAGAAAGGCACAGGATGGGGCACCCAATCGCTGGGTTCCCGTTGAGCCTGCTGGCGATCCGGTTCACGTATCGCTTGTGTTCCCTGATTCGAAGGGCAAGCCGCAGGAGTATCCCATTCAAAAATTCATTTCACCTGCCCAACCCGATGAGATCAGCGGTATCCCCGCGAAAAAAAAGCTGGCGACATTCCCTGCCAGTTTTCTTTTCGCCGGGTCCCATCTGGTGGAGAATGGGGCAGGCCCCAGAAAGTATGTTTGTGAGCAAAGTGGAAACGTTATTTCCATTTCAACTTTCGGCGATGAACTTCTCTGTTTGCCAGGGATTCATGGACACCAGAATGATGGGCTTGCCTGGCAGGTGAACTCCAAGGGGTTGCCCGGGATTGGGAAGCAGGTAATCCTCCGCCTGAGGCCGAAGCCAAAAGCTCCTCATAAAAAATAAGTTTATCGATTAACATAATGAATCGCACCGTCCTCTACATTCTAGTTGCCCTTGCGGCCCAACCATTTATCTGGGCGGCGGAGAAAACCTTCTACAAAAATCCCAATGGCCTGTTTTCCACGCGCCCCGGAGAAACCAAGTCGCTGCAGAACATCAAACGCTTTGGTCCTGTTGGCATGGGGATCGACCTGCTCCAGCCGGCCTTCACGATGCGCATTTCACACATCGAGGAAAGCTCGCCCGCTGCCGCCACGGGCCAATTGAAGGCCGGGCAAATCATTGAAACGATCAACGGCCAAAAGCTCGCTGACATTGATCCGCGTATTCAGTTAGGCCAGATCCTTGCTGCCGCAGAGGCAACTGATGGCCTTCTAAAGTTTGCCATCAAGGGCGAGGTCGAGCCGGTCACAGTGAAGGTGCCGGTGCTGGGGGCCTACAGCAAGACATGGCCGCTAAACTGCCCGAAGTCTGACAAAATTGTACGGCAGGTTGCCAACTACCTATCCGGCCCCGACGGCAATGAAGGGCTCGCGGGCATCGGCATGTTGTTCCTGCTCTCCACGGGTGAGGACAAGGACCTCGAGGTGGTCCGGCAATGGGCGCGCAACGTGAAGCCGCACCGTTACCCGTGGTACATCGGTTACGGTGGCATCCCGCTGACCGAGTGCTATCTTCGCACGGGTGATCCTAAAATTCTGGAGAATATTCAGATAGGCGTCGAGAACGCCGCCAAGTCCCAGCATAACGATGCCTGGGCAGGGCGCGGCTCCGCGCTTACCTCCTACGGCAACGGGCACCTCAACGCGGCGGGTACGCACGTTGTTACCTTCCTCATGTTGGCCAAGGAATGCGGTGCCGAGGTGCCGGATCGTTTGCTCCTGCGTTCCCTTAGGCATTTCTACCGGTACGCCGGTCGGGGCAATAATCCCTACGGGGACAATCGGCCGGAGGTTGGCTTTGTTGACAACGGCAAAAATGGGAAACTCGCCTTCGCCATGGCTGCGGCAGCTGCCCTGACTCCGGATGGTGAGAATTCACTCTACGCCAAAGCTCGCGACGTGTGCGCGATTCAAAGCTTTTACACGACCAGCTTTATGTTGCACGGACACACCGGTGGTGGCATCGGCGAAATCTGGCGCAGCGCCGCCATGGGTCTACTTCATGACAAAAAACCCAAGCAGTATCGCGAGTTCATGGATAACCGCCAATGGCACTACGATTTATCACGCCGTTTTGATGGCTCCTTCGGTATTCTGGGTGGAGCCGGCTACGACAAGGAGCAATGGGGAGTGGCCTATCCGCTTTCCTATACCATCCCGCGCAAAACCCTGCGCATTGCTGGGGCTCCACGCACAAAATTTTCCAAGCCCTACCAATTGCCCAAGCAACTGTGGGGAACTGAAGCGGATAACGCCTTTCTCTCCCTTGAGGCCGTGTCCGACAAGGCCGGTGAAAAGCAGGATTTGTCGGGCGAGACTCTGGCCGAGGATTCCAGCTTGGCATTCATACGCCGTTTCCACGGCACAGAGCAACCCACAGATGGGGAGATTCGCCGTTACATTCACCATCAGGAGCATAACATCCGCAACATCGCTGCCTTTAAAGTGCTGGGTATCAATAGCGGCTACATCGGCTGGAAATCGACCGGCGGCAAGGTGCGAATGAACCTGGTGATGGAATTCCTGCAACACAAGGACGCACGCGTGCGCCGGGTCATGTTTGGTGCTCTGCTCGGCAAGCCCAACCTCATCAATCCGGAAATATTTGGACTGGCACTCAAGGCGGTCAAGGATCCTGTCGAATCCTGGTGGGTCAAGGACGCTGCCTTGCAGGTCATCGGTCGCGGCTCGGTGGAACAAGTGTTGCCACTCGTCGATACATTGCTCCCGTACCTCAAGCACGAGGAGGATTGGCTAAAGAACGCTGCACTTACCGCCTTGACGCCCGTGGTGGCGGACGAGCGTTGTTACAGGCGCGTGCTGCCGGCTATCGGCGATCTGGTGCGCAACAACCAGCGCGTGTCCATCACTCGAGGTCTCACCGGCGGTATTCGCGCCAAGCTCAAGGCGGCCGGCCCGGAAGTGCAAAAACTGGCCACCGAAACCTTGAAGGAAACTTTCACTGGCTACGCAGGAAGCAAGACCGCCCCGGGCGGATTGGATACCACCTCGACCTTCGAGTTTCATCTTGAGGGTATTGCGGCTTCGCTGGCTGAGGTTCCCGGTGGGCTGGATGTGCTTTACGAAGTTGCCCGTCAGCGTAAGCCCAAGGAAATTCTTCCCTACAAACAGTTCTTCCTGAAGGCTGACTCCAGTCGTTTTGGGTCTGCATTGAAGAAGGCGATTCATCCGATTATCACCGATGAATTGATTCCCGAGTATGTGGGAAGGAACCGCGCCCGTTTATCCGAACTTGCAAAGGCCGAGATCCAGTCGGGCTACCCCGGGGGCAATCGGGATTCTGTTGATGGCCTCGTTGCGCTCTACGACCGGGCCGGCGCCAAAAACTACGACTGGAAAATGTTCATGGATCTGCGCGAAGCCGAGTGGTCCTACCACAGCTTCGACCCCATCGCTGCCGAGCAGGTTCCCTTCGACCAACTCATTGCCCGTTACCGCAAGGTAACTCCACCCAAAGGCCTGGAGGACTGGTTTGCACCTGAGAATGCAGCCCCCTTGTGGAAACGCAGCAGGAGCCCCTTTGGGCACTACATGGGCAAGCTTCCCGCTGGGCCTGTGCACAAATGTAGGGCAGGCTGCACCGGGCCCGGTTGTTTTGGCGCTACCAAGATTAATTCATTCTGGGAGAAGGAGGTGCTGCTCCTGCGCGGCACGTTCAAAGTACCGCCCCTCAAGCCCGGTCATCGTTATCGCCTTCGGGTTAATGACGGCAACCACGTCGGCTCCGGTGGCGGTCATTTAATCTACGTCAACGGAAAGCCCCTCATTGAAGCACAAAGATGCAATGGCCGTGGCTCCGGGGGGTTGCCCAAGGGCGCCTACCTTACCAAGGAATTTCTGGATGACTTTCGAAGCGGCAAAGTAACCCTCGCTGCCATCACCTTTCTCCGTTTCAACGACAAATACAAGGTGAAGCCGAAATCAGCGGTGCCTCAAGGCAAGTTCAGCCTGCATATCGAGGAACAAAAGCTGCCGCCGATGGGTGATGACCTTCTGCTGAAATCCGCGTCCATTGTTCCCATGCTTTCTACGGAGTGGCAGGACGCGCAGGATCCTGAGGACCGTGAGAAATCCGCTTTGGCGCGCAAGTTCCGTTGGGATGGACAATTTGTTGCCAACCCGGAAATTTTGGGCAATTGGAAGGTGATCACGGAGGTTGCGGCAATCGACGAATATGATCCCGCCAAAAAATCGGGCCGGTCCCGAAATTCTTTTTTCACAAAAATCTCATTCAATGAGGACGGCAGCACAAACGATCCAACCTGGATTTGGTCAGCCGATATGCTGATGGATTTGAACAAGTATCAAGCCCTCAAGATCACCCCCAAAACCCTCGCCGGAAACCTTTATCTATTCATTGAGGCAGGTGGATTTGGCACCCGCAACAAACCCGGTTGGAAACCAAAACTCTTAGTATTAACTCAGGAATAATCATGCGCAAAAAATGTATCTCCATTCTCTTTGTACTATCGCTGGCTTCCGGCTTAACCGCCGCCGACCAGCAACTGGAATTGGCCGCACCCTTCACCGACAACGCTATTCTTCAGCGGGAATCGTCCGTGCCTGTTTGGGGATGGGACGTGCCGGGCAGTAAAATAACCGTTCAATTCGCTGGGCAAACCAAGGCGACCGTGGCGGGCAAAAACGGTGACTGGATGGTGAAGCTCGATCCCCTGAAGGCTTCACGCGAAGAACGGGGGCTTGAGGTAAAGAACAACCACGGCAAA
>ERZ651768.3106-NODE-3106-length-11248-cov-2.445350_pt1 | contig 11248 bp, 12 predicted proteins | sample MGYA00514754_ERZ651768 | MGnify/ENA metagenome assembly ERZ651768 | reverse complement strand
TATCACAAGGAATTCCTCCGGACCAATGGCCAGTTCCCAGCAGACCGGTTGACCGGGCTATCTCGCTCTGTTCGAATTGTTGGTTTGAAATGCAAATGCTTTGGAGATTTGCGCGATGAGCAATTTTGAGGAATTCAAACAAGCTGAAAAATCTGGATGGGAAGCCCAAGGCGGACGGTATCATCTGGGTGTGGAAAATTTTACCACGATCGCTGCTCCAGCACTGCTTGAGATGGCGCAGGTCGGCAAAGGCGACAAGTTGGCGATTATCGCCTGTGGGCCCGGTTACGGCATGGATTTGGCTGCGGATTTGGGAGCTGAGCCCTTGGGCGTAGATTTTTCCGAAGCGATGCTAGAGACGGCGCGGCAGAAATACCCAGGCCACCGGTTCGAGCAAGGGGACGCGGAAAATCTCAAGTATGAGGACAACTCGTTTGACGCCGTGGTTTGCGCTTTCGGTGTGCTGCATTTTGCGTATCCAAAAAAAGCACTGGGAGAATTCTACCGGGTTCTTAAGCCGGGCGGGCGTATGGTTTATTCGGTTTGGACTTCGCTGGACTCAAACCCGTTTTTCTCTATGGCACTCGGTACCGTTGCCAAGCATGGCACGCTAGACGTACCGATGCCGCCGGGACCTGATATGTTCGCCTACGCCGATGAAGACACGGCGCATCGCGATTTAGGCGAGATCGGATACACTGACGTTGAGGTCCACGCCCTGCCCATGTTGGGCCACAGCGATGATCCGGATTTTCTTGTCAATGCCCTGCAATTTTCCACAGTCCGCACGAAAATGACTCTGGATGCGCAGACGCCTGAAGCGCTTGAGGCCATATTCGCTGATCTGAAGCAGCAGACCGAGGCCCTTAAAACTCCGGAAGGCGATTACGCCATGGCTTTTCACGCAACTTGTGTTAGCGGGCGTAAACCCTGACTAACAACATAGGCGGAGACGGCGGATCCCGGCTTATGTTAAGTTTCCTATGCTGCGGAGCATGGTGATTATAGCCTTTTGCCCTTGAGGCTAATCGTCAAACCGTTTTGGGGGTATAGACAAGATGAAAGCAGCCGTATTCAAGGCGGCCGGCTCGCCTTTGGTAGTAGAGACAGTGCCGGATCCAACTCCGGAGCCTAGCGATTTGGTTCTGAAGGTTGGCGCCTGCGGCATTTGCGGCACCGATCTGCATATGTCAGAGAATACTGATGCGACTGTTGGCTGGCGGGTCCTGCCGCCTGAATGCGTGATGGGTCATGAATTCGCCGGCGAAGTGGTTGAGGTTGGCCGCGAAGTCAAAGGTGACTGGCGGATCGGCGACCGGGTCACTGCCCTGCCCTGGATCGGCTGCGGCGAATGCGCCTTGTGTCGGTCTGGTCGCGGTTTTCGCTGCGCAAGCGCCAAAATGCGAGCCTCGCATAAGCTGCCCGGTGCCTATGCCGAATACTGCCGGGTGGGCGCCTTCGAATCCTTTCGTTTGCCGTCCACGGTCAGTTTTCAGGAAGGCGCCATGGTGGAGCCTCTGGCTGTTGGTCTAAACGCGGTTCGGCGCGCTGGATTGCGTCCGGGCGACTCGGTCCTGATTGTCGGCGCCGGACCGGTCGGACTGTCAGTGGCGCTGTGGTGTCGTTTTTTCGGCGCTCAACATATCGTGGTCAGTGATCTGGTGGAGGTGCGGGCTGAGCGCGCGTTGTCCATGGGGGCCACCTCGGCCGTAGATGCCAGACATGATGACGTCATGGAACATGTGGAAGCCGTTATAGGTGCTAGGCCAGAAATCGTGTTCGACGCGGTCGGCGTGCCCGGCAGTTTGCAATTGGCGATTGACTATGCTGCGCATGACGGCCGCTTGGTCGTGGTCGGCCTGTGTATGGCTGGTGATCATTTGTTCCCCACCAAGGCGCTGGTCAAGGAGTTGGACATCCGGTTCGCTTTTATCTATCCCCAGGCCGATTTTGCCACAGTATTAGAGCTGTTGGGTCTTGGCCGCGTCGACGCTAAGCCGATGATCAGTGACCGTATCGGTCTGTCCGAATTTTCCAACGCCTTCGAGGCCCTGAAACGGCCGAACCAACAGATCAAGGTAATGCTGGAGCCGAACTAAGCAACGTTTGCTTCAACGTTTCATACCCGCGAGTCACTGCATGCAGGTTATGGGTTAATACCCTTGGTTAGCAGTTCATTCCAGCAACCTACTATAAATATCTTGGGCTAGGGCACGTCTCGTCCAACCAGTAGATCGCCATGCGCCATTGCTAATTAACCTGGTTGCTGATGCAGACGAGAAGCAAACGTCTTCGATCATAGCGCCTTGGCAGAGAGGCACTTCAGCCTCCCGTAAATGGCTGGTGATCTACTTAATTGTTCACTACTTCCTCAGATCCAATCCCAACTCAATGTATAAAACGAAATTTGGGGTCAGTTCAACTGACGACGGTCGCCATCACAAACCCGTTGGTTATGCGAATAATTATTTGTAACAGCGTTGACACTTCGTAAATAACTCTAAACTATCGTTCTTCTACACTATCGTTCTTCTACACTATCGTTCCAACGTCCCTTAATAAATTCACTCGCATAAGTTTGGGAGGACTTGAGCATGAAATCAAAATTACTCAATGGAGCTACACTAGCGCTATTCTTAGGAGCTGCTCTGACGCTTGGTACCAACACATCGGCGTATTCTGCTGAACGCACCATCCATATAGCTGGATTTGGCGTTAAGACGGGTGTCGTGCGTTCATTTGGTATCAACACCGAAGCGGTGCTTAAGGCGGCCATTCTTCATGTAAATTCAACTGGTGGCGTTAAGCTCGCTGATGGTGCCACCGGCAAATTCAAGCTAACTTTTTACGATGATCGCTGCAAGGCAGAGGAAGGTATCTCTGTGGTTCGGCGTATTGCAGGGACAGCAGCAGTGATCGCTATCGGTCCAACCTGTTCCAATGTCGCTGAACCTCTTTTTGGTATTTTGCAGAAGAAACGGGGTGATGCAAGTGACTCGGGTCTGCAGATGCCAATTTTTACCGATACCGCCATTAAAGGTGGACTTGCGAAGATCTCCGATTGGGCTTTCCGCAATGTTCCGAACGAAGGCAACATGTATAAAGCTTTGTTCAAATGGCTTCGGACGGAACATCCGGACCTCAAAACAGTTTTTGGCGGCGTAGAGCAGGACTTTGCCCATTCGCGGTTTACTTGGCATAAAGTTATGAAAGTGTCTGCACCAGCTGCGGGCTACAAATTAGTTGGTGAAGCAAAATGGCTTCTGGCTGACACAAGTTTCACTACGCAGGTACGTGCGATGAAAAAGGCTAAAGCTGACATCATTTCCATCTCATCGCATCCTTTTACCACTTGTGGTCTTTTGAAAGAGATGAAGCGGCAGCGGGTTAAGCCCAAACTTATTGTTGGGTTAACTAGCTCATCGAGCATGGAAACTCTTCAGGGTTGTGGCAAAGCGGCCGAAGGCATCATAATTCCAACAAGTTTTGCACCTGTCACTGATGCTGCAAGATTTGCAGCTGAGAAAACTGCAGAGCAGGGGGGGAGCACAGATCTGCACAGTGCTTCTGCTTGGGAAAACGTTATGATTGTTAAGCAGGTCATAGAGGCGAATGGTATCGAAGCAAAACCTGATACTGTTCAGGCTGATCGCGGCAAAATCCGTGATGGCCTTGCTGCTCTAAAAACCACCAAAGGTCTTATTGGGACAATCAAGCGCACAGCTGAAGGAGAGGCCGATAAGCCTTTCGTTTATGCACACGCTAAAAACAGTCAGTGGGCCGTCTTGCACGATCCAGCTAAGTAGAAGTATTCAGATACCTTGCGGGTTGGGCTTCGGCCTGACCCGCCCTTCTTTTATGTAAATTTTACATTCTTGCTTCTGTGTAAGTACAGGTGAGCTGGCAATGGACTTTGAATTATACGAAATTATCCAGGCCTTCGCGGATGGAGTAATGAAGGGGTCCACTTATGCTTTGTTGGGCATTGGTTTTACCCTCATTTTTGGCGTTATGCAGAAGCTTAATATGTCTTTTGCAGCTGTTTCAATTGCAGGAGCCTACGCTAGTCTAACCGCATCGATCTTGTTCCCAGAAGTGCATGCATTTGTTGTATTTTTTGCATCGGTCATCTTCGCGGGAATAATAGGTTACCTCGTCTATTTGTGTTGCTTTAAGTGGATACCGCTTGCCAACCCTCTAGCCACCTTGATGGCAACCATAGGTATGCTGTTTTTCTTGGAGGAGGTAACTGTACATGCCACGGCGGGTATGCCTCAGCCCTACCCGGCCATGCCCTACGACGAATATTTTGAATTTGGGCAGTACAGTATCCGAGGCGACTTGGTGGCAATATTTTTGTTATGTCTGATTGCGACGGCGATACTCATGTACATACTGTATCGAACGCGGCTTGGCATAGCTACTAGGGCTGTTGCTCAGCAACCAATTGCGGCACGTCTTTCTGGCATAAGCATCGAAAAAACAAATGCGACGACGTTTGTTATTACGGGGCTCCTTGGCGGTTTGGCTGGTGCGATGATTGCTTCAACCGTGAGCGTATTATCGGTGCTGTTCTTCCTGCCGTTTACTGTCAAAGGGCTCATTGTCACCGTCATAGGAGGATTAGGCAGCATTCCGGGCGCAATTGTCGCCGGACTGCTCGTTGGAGGGCTCGAAGAGGTTGCCCTTCTACTCCGCGGCATACTCGAGCGGGACATTTATATTATGATTTTGCTCTTCATATTTTTGACATTCCGCCCTGGTGGAATTTTCTCGAATACGTTCCAACGGGATTAGAGATAACCATGGAATTTTATTTTGGCCTGATACAGATTTTCGGCGTTCATACGATAATCGGCCTGTCTGCTTATGTCATGTTGCTGACGGGTCAGGTGACCATGGCGCAGGCTGGCCTTGTTTCGGTAGGTGCGTATGCATCTGCAATGCTGACTGCCATGTATGGCTGGCACATCGTCCCTTCGCTTTTGGTTGGTGGCGTGGCAGCTATGGTAATGGCAATAATTGTCGGATTTCCTGCTTTGAGAGTAAAAGGCCTAATTTTTGTTATTGCCACATTGGCCTTCGGAGAATTTATTCGACTTTTCTGGTTTAATTTTACCTTTCAAATCGAAGTAGGCGGAGAATTAATAGGTCCGATTGGTGCTGAAGGCTTCCGAATGATCCGGTATTTTCCGGAAAATGGTTGGTCAACGGGCGGTTTGGCAGCGTTTATTTGGTTTTGGGCCATTATAATAATGGCAGCTGTCTGGTGGATGGATCGGTCGAGAGCGGGATCGGTACTTCGGGCGGTAGGTGAAGACGAAGTCGCAGCCCAAAGCGTTGGTGTTAATCTCACGGTTGTGAAAGTAAGCGCCTTTGCTGCCAGTGGTTTGATTGCTGGTGTAGCTGGCGCACTCTATGCCCATTATACTACACATATAGAACAGGAAAACTTCACGGTATTACTGGCGACCTTTGCGATTGCGTATCCGCTACTCGGAGGATTGCGCAACATCTGGGGTACCCTAATTGCGGTAATATTTATCCAGGGCGTTCTCACAGAAGTGCTGCGTTTTATGGGGGATTGGAGGAACCTCCTTTATGGCCTGTTAATCGTATTGGCCATGAATTTCAGACCGCATGGTCTCATCGACGCGAATGTAACCGCACGCCTAAAAAGACTATTCGGGGCACAAAGGAGTGCTAATGATGCTTGAACTGACAAGTCTGTCCAAGCATTTTGGTGGGGTAAAGGCTGTAGATGGCCTTGACCTCAATATTGAAGCTGGGCAAATTTTTGGCTTAATTGGCCCAAATGGTTCCGGAAAAAGTACGACAATAAATCTGATTTGCCGGCTTATTGATGCTACCGCAGGGAGTGTAGCCATTGATGGTCAGGATATTAGTGGTGCTGCTCCGCATGAGGTCGTGGCTGCCGGAATAGGACGAACATTCCAGAATATTAGGTTATTCCAGAGTCTTACAGTCTGGCAAAACCTTTGGGTTGCTCAGAAAGAAACCCAGGATGGCCGCCAAGAAGGTTTTTTCCGTCGTTGGCTTTCAGGTCCTGGAAACGCCCGTGAAAAAATTAGTAGCCACCTAAATTCTGCAAATCTTTCTGGCAAACGAGATGTCCTGGCAGGCAACCTTTCTTTTGGTGAACAACGACGATTAGAACTGGCCCGAGCAATGGCCACGACGCCAAAAATGTTGCTTTTGGACGAGCCTGCGGCAGGTATGAACCAGGAAGAAATTAAACAACTAGAAGAAAGGTTGCGTATTTTAAGAGAGGGTGGGGTCACGATTTTACTTGTAGAACATGTAATGGAATTAGTTATGGGCGTAACGGACCGTATAGCAGTGCTAAATTTTGGCCAAAAAATAGCTGAGGGTTCACCTTCAGAAATCCAAAATAATCAGTCGGTTCAAGATGCTTATTTAGGAAAATCAGATTAGTTAGTTTTAGGTAACGACATCTTAGGGTGTCTGGCTAAGGAAACGCGAGCGGCATGCTTCAAATAAGAAATATTTGTACCAATTACGGCGCTATTGAGGCGCTTCGTGGCGTTGATCTTGAGGCTAATGATGGTGAAATCACTTGTTTGCTGGGGCCTAATGGCGCTGGCAAAACCACCCTCATGATGACGATTATGGGCATTCTGAGCCCTCGTGAAGGTACTATTGAATTTAACGGAGACAATATAGTCAATGCTTCATCTGGGGATATTATTGGAAAAGGCCTTGCCCTGGTTCCAGAGAATAGGCTCGTATTTCCCGAAATGGACGTCCGGGATAATCTCCTGGCGGGCGCTTATTCTCGGTTAGCCAAAGAAAAAGCAGAGTGCCTGGCAGATATAGAAAAAATTTATCATCGGTTCCCAAAATTAAAGGAACGTGAAAAACAATTCGCCGGCACTCTTTCAGGGGGCGAGCAGCAAATGTTGGCTGTGGCACGCGCACTCATGTCAAAACCGCGATTATTGTTGATGGATGAGCCTTCTTTGGGCCTCGCTCCTATAATTGTTGAAGAGATTTTCCAGATCATACGTGATCTGCATAGCGATGGGACCAGCATACTTCTGGTGGAGCAAAATGCGCATATGGCGCTACAGGTTGCGGACAGGTTCTGTCTTCTTGATCAGGGTAGGGTGACATTTGCGGGTAAACCTGGGCAGCTGGAAGAAAATGAATTGATCAAGCGGGCATATTTAGGGGCCAGCCAAGACGACTAGCGGATCTGCCACTGGGTTCGGCCAACTAAACCCAATTGGGTTTAATAACGAAATCGGTAGAAACAATGGCGGCTGATTTTATTCAAAACTGCTTAGATGGCCTGATGATCGGGTCGTCTTATTCGTTGTTGGCTATTGGTTTTACATTAATTTTTGGCGTAATGCGCCGTCTGAATTTGTCTTATGGCCCTTCCATTATGTTGGGTGCGTTTTTAGGCACATTGGTTTATCTGGAATTTCAGGCGGGAAACTTCGTTGTCGCTTTGGCCACAGTGTTTGGCGCTATTGCTGCTGGGATTTATGTAGAGAGAGTTTGTTTTTGGGCGATACGCCAGGGAGCGGCAGCTGCGTCTATGGTCTCAAGCTTTGCGGTTTGGATGCAGCTAGAAGAGATCGTCACCGTTTTCTTTCCTGAACGCACATACGCGTTTCCTGCAATGATTGAAGCGGAATTGATTACGTTTGGGCCATTTTTTCTCGCGGTTGAGAATCTCATCATGTTCGGAAGTGCGGTTTTGCTCACTGTTCTTCTTCATATTTGCCTATATCGGACACGTTTTGGTCTCGCGCTTCGTGCGGTATCTGAAAACCCACGTGCAGCAGAGTTTATGGGCATCAATATTGGCGCAATTATGTTTGGGGCGTTCGTTGCGGCATCGGCGTTTGGTGGTGTAGCGGCCTATTTGATTATAAGCACTGATGGGCAAATTACACCGATGTTTGGGCTTTGGGCTACATTCAAAGGCTTAATTGCGATGATGCTGGGAGGGATGGGATCAATTCCTGGCGCGATACTTGGCGGTCTCCTTTTGGGGGTCATTGAGAGTAATAGTCTTTGGTACTTGGGGGCAGAATATCGCGATCTTTCTGCTTATTTTGTGCTTTTTGTTTTCCTGGTATTTCGGCCAGGTGGAATTATGGGACAGCTTGCCGTCCTTCGCGAGCAGGCGGCAACGCGTCGAGTATAGAATATGGATGCCTACCTCATCTCCGTATTATCCAATATAGGCATGATATCGTTTATCGCGCTTTCAGCTTATCTGCTTCTTTTAGTGGGAGAAATTTCATTCGGCCAACAGGCTTTTTTCGCTATCAGTGCGTATGGTTCGGGGATAGTGACAGCCATGTGGGGGTGGCCGTTCTGGGCTGGGGTGATCTGTGGCAGTGTATTGGGTGGTTTATCTGCTGCACTAATTGCATTGCCGACCCTCAGACTTCGTGGGCTTTATTTTTCTATCGCCACACTCGCATTCGCTGAGATGGTGCGCCTGATTTTTGAAATCTTTAAATATCAGGTGGAGGTAGACGGTGAAATGGTTGGTCCAAACGGATCAGACGGATTTCGCGATGTAAGAGCGATCTACGAGCAGAATATTTCCGCATTGGATTATATGTTCGTAATTTACGCACTGTTGGCCTTGGTACTTATAGGGTTCATCGTACTTGAACGTTCTCGCCTTGGAGCAATTTTTCGGATGCTGGGCGAAGATACGATGCTGACTGAAATGCAGGGACTAAACGCTAATGCCTACAAGTTGTTGGCTGCTACTATGGCAGGATTTATAGCTGGAATTGGGGGCGCACTCTATGTGCATCTATATACGTATGTAGAGCCTAAGATTTTTGACGTCATGCTGGGTGTCCATAGTCTTGCTTATGGTTTAATAGGCGGGCTCGGCACTGCAGTAGGGCCACTTATCGGTGTTGCAATAGATATTGGTCTTCTTGAGTCAATAAGAATTGCATCTGGTTACCGAATGATACTCTTTGGCGGCCTGGTGGCTGTCCTGTTGATCGTCCGGCCACGCGGCATCCTGGATGAAGCAGCTGTTCACTGGTTTCGCGTTCGTTGGCGGAGGGTGCTTAATGCTCGAAATTGAGCATGTATCTCGTTCGTTTGGCGGTGTCAAAGCTTTGGCAAAGCTGGATTTGTCACTAGATACCGGCATTGTTCTTGGGTTGATTGGACCAAATGGGTCAGGAAAAACCACTCTTTTTAATGTGCTTTCCGGTGTTTACCCAGCAGACAGCGGGACAATTCTTCTCCGAGGCAAAAACATTACCAATAGTAAACCGCAAGAAATAATTCGGTTTGGCATAGCCCGGACATTTCAAAATCTTCGTTTGTATAAGAGGATGACAGTTTTTGATAATGTTTGGATAGCTCAACATAGCCTGCCTGATGTCGCCCTCAGAGAGTTGATTTTGGCGAGCCGCAAAAAGGAAAAATCCAGGAGGCAACAGGTCCAGCACTTACTAGAAGTTACAGGACTGATAGATCATTCTGAGCAACTAGCAGGTGGTTTACCGTTGCCACAGCAGAGGCGGTTAGAATTGGCACGCGCTCTCGTTCGGTCTCCGGACCTACTGCTGCTCGACGAACCAGCGGGTGGTATGACCCCCACCGAGACAGAAGAAATGGGTGAGCTCATAAGGGAGACTGCTGCGCCGGGGCGCACTTGTATCATTATTGAGCACAAGATGGATCTTTTATCTGGTTTGTGCCAGCGCCTGTGTGTTCTCAATTTCGGCGAGAAAATTGCCGAAGGTGAACCAAGAGAAGTGTTCGAACATCCGGACGTTTTAGAGGCGTATCTTGGCCGGAGCCGACCGAATGCTTGAGGTCCGGGACCTTGAAGTCCAATACGGAAAAATTCGCGCCGTTTATGGCCTATCGCTTAATGTTGTTAAGGGCGAGATTGTAGCTTTGATTGGCGCTAATGGTGCTGGAAAAAGCTCTACCATGCATGCAATTTGTGGCATTGAAAGAGCGAATGGGGGCCAGGTTCATTTCGAAGGTGAGAATATAACCGGGCTTCGATCCCATCAAATTATTAGCCGGGGATTGGTACAGGTACCAGAAGGCCGTCTCATTTTTGGAGGGCTAACGATTGAAGAAAACCTTCGTCTGGGGGCCTACAATGCCAAAAGTTCATTGCCGATGGGCGACGAGATAGGACGCGTGCTAACGAATTTTCCAATGCTGAAAGATCGTCTTAGTGAACAAGGCACAGCATTAAGTGGTGGTCAGGCTCAGATGCTTGCGCTTGCCCGTGCAATGATGGCGAGGCCAAAACTACTTATGCTTGATGAACCTTCTCTTGGGTTAGCCCCGATTGCAGTGGAGGAGGTTTATGCTCTTATAGAAACTTTACCTGATGCTGGTGTTACAGTTTTGCTTGTTGAGCAGAATGTGCGTCAAGCCTTGGCTGTTGCTGATCGAGGATATGTAATTGAGAGTGGGAAAATTATTCTTGAAGGTAAAGCTAACGAGTTGTTGAATAACGAACACCTCATCAATGTCTATATGGGACTGAACTAGGGAGAAGTGCTATGAGAATATTTTTGATTTCCTTGTTTGGATTAGTAATTTTAGCACTTTCTGGGGAAAGTTATGCGGCTGACCGCGCAAAAGTAAATGTGAAATGCGAACCAACCTCTCAAAAGCTCGCATATGACTGCATGATAATGCTTATGAGCAAGAAAAGTGGTGCTCCACTTGAGGGAGCGATGTTGATGATCAAGGCAGACATGCCTAGCATGGCCATGGCCCATAACGTTCCAGCTGTACATGCAGTCCAGGGAGATAAACCAGGACATTATAAAGCTCGCCTCAATCTTGAAATGCATGGCGATTGGGCTCTAACCTTGGATATTAGCGGCCCTCTAAGGGACCGCGTAATTAAGAAATTAAGTTTTGGCGGCCCGATGGCTATGAAACACGATCATAGCAAGAAGGATCACAGCAAGATGGATCATAGCAAGATGGATCACAGCAAGATGCATAAAAAGAGTGTGAAGTGAAGCCTGGATGCATTCGTAGATAGGGATTAACACGGCGCGACCCTTGATCTGTCGACGTAGCGGGTTGGCGACAGTACGACGAGTTGCTAGTTGCCAACAGCCTATTCAAGCGGCATGAGACCGGTGACCGAGAATTGCTTAGTGCAGCCATTTTGGCTGTCCTCGGACAATGGGCCGACGGACAAGGTGCGCGGGCTATTTTGGGTTGGCGC
>ERZ651768.3105-NODE-3105-length-11249-cov-14.284551_pt1 | contig 11249 bp, 7 predicted proteins | sample MGYA00514754_ERZ651768 | MGnify/ENA metagenome assembly ERZ651768 | reverse complement strand
ATTGCAGCATCAATTTCAAAAAGCAAATCTTTGCTTTCCTCAATAGGATCCTTGTAATCAATCAATTCAGCTATCATCTCAGGAGACTCTTGTTTCAATTTCCCAAGTTCCTGAGCCAAAGCGGTTTTTGCACCGTAAAGAATTTTATTGATCTGTTTTTGTTCTAAAATAGAACAGAGATTCTTTATCCATGTATTTTCCACACACAAATGCACTTCTGTATGTACCGCTTCCATCATGCTTTTCAGACGCAGCACTTTTTCTTCAGCAGACCAGCGTTTGCCTTCGTCAAATGAACTGCCTTCATGGAAGTTAAAGTTTCTGGAATCTTTTTGGAGGACTCCGGTCGTTTGCTGAAGACGGGTCAGGATGTTATTGCGTGAAGCTGCAGAACTATTCATAAGACAACCCTTCTTCACGGGCAAGTTGATGCAAATTTTTCTTGGCAAAAACAGGGGTTGATCTTACCGAAGTCCAATTCCGGAGAACAGGCATCCAGCGCGGAGTAAAATTTCCAAGTTTAGTAATTCCCAGACTTTTTAACCTGTACAGTTCCGGGTTAGCAAAAACCGTTTTCCATCCTTTCCAAACCAGATTGCCTGCTCCTGCCTTCCACGCTTTTGGGCTTGTGAGTGGAATATTGCCTTTGTCCTCTTCTTTCTGGTGTCGCAAACGAAGCAGTATTTCAGTTATTGGAATTTTGACCGGACAAACCTCTACGCATGCTCCGCACAAACTTGACGCATCAGCCAGGAATCCTGCCTTGTGCAGTCCTTTCATTTGCGGAGTAAGAATTTTCCCGATTGGACCCGGATAAGTTGTACTGTAGGCATGTCCCCCGATTCTTGTATACACGGGACAGTGATTCATGCAGGCCCCGCAGCGTATGCAAAGCAGCGTTTCTCGTAAAAGTTGATCGGAATGCATCTGGGAACGGCCGTTATCCAGCAGGATCAAATACACATTTTGTGGACCGTCTTTTTCTCCGTCTTTGCGTGGAGAAGTTATCATATTGAAGTATGTTGTGATAGCCTGGCCAGTTGCGGAACGTGTCAACAAACTCAGCAAGGGAGGCACATCCTCAAGATGCTCAACTACTTTTTCAATGCCCATCAATGCCACGTGCACGGGAGGCAAAGTTGTACAAAACCTACCGTTTCCTTCATTCTCAACCAGGCAAAGGGTTCCTGTTTCCGCCACAGCAAAATTAACTCCTGAAACTCCGATATCTGCCTGATAAAACTTCCTTCTCAGGACTTTACGGGCAATGGCTGTCATTTCCTCCGCGCTCTCCGCGAAAACGCTCGGCTCTACTTTTTGATGAAACATCTGCGCAATTTGTTCCTTGTTTTTATGAATCGCAGGCATGATTATGTGTGAGGGCAGCTCATGATCGACCTGGATGATATATTCTCCAAGATCAGCTTCAAGGGCTTCAATTCCATGCTGCTCAAGAAAATGGTTCAATTCCATTTCCTCTGAAACCATTGACTTTCCCTTGACTATGCTTTTGGCATTATGGCGCTGTGCAATTTCCAGTACCAGCTGATTGGCCTGATCAACAGTTTCCGCCCAATAAACCTGAATCCCGTTTTTGCGGCAGTTACTTTCCAGTTGTTGCAGCAATTCCGGAAGCTTGTGTAAGGCATTTGCCCGTGCGGAATGCCCTATTTCGCGGAGCTGCTGAAATTCCTGATCATCCGGAAATACTGCAAGACGCTTTTGCATCAATCCGGACATGGCGCGTTTAAAGTTACCACGCAGCTGAGGATTATTCAGGGCAGAAAAAGTATCTTTCTTAAACTGTTCAGTGGAAAGCATGAGTCTCAGTTTCTAGTATTTATTCCAAATCTGTTACTGCTCCCAGCGAGGCTGAACTAACTGATTTTGCGTATTTTGCCAGTACTCCTCGGGTATAACGGGCCTGAGGGCGAACCCAGCTATCCTGTCGCCTTTTAATTTCATCTTCCGGAACTTCCAGATCTATGGTGCGTTTAGTAATATCAATTGTAATGTTATCACCATTTTCAACTATACCCAGCAAACCTCCTTCAAAAGCTTCTGGAGTAATGTGCCCTATCACGAAACCATGAGAACCTCCGGAAAACCTTCCATCAGTGATCAGGGCCACATCATTCCCCAGGCCCCGTCCCATTATGGCGGAGGTTGGTGAGAGCATTTCACGCATACCCGGACCTCCTTTAGGACCTTCATACCTGATTACAATCACATCTCCTTTAACTACAGTACCATCCAGAATCCGATTCAGGGCTTCTTCCTCGGAATTGAAAACTCGTGCAGTTCCCCTGAAAAACTCTCCTTCTTTTCCGGATATTTTTGCTACTGCTCCTTCAGCAGCAAGATTCCCGCGCAGAATCACAAGGTGACCAGTTTTTCTTATCGGATCATCAAGTGATTGTACAATCTTCTGTCCATCTTCATAAGGCTTAACGTTTTCCAGATTTTCACGTACTGTCTTCCCTGTCACAGTCATGCAATCTCCATGAAGCAGGCCTGCATCCAGAAGCATTTTCATCAATGGCGGCAATCCGCCTATCTTGACAAAATCTGTCATTAAATACTTCCCGCTTGGTTTTAAATCCGCAAGTACCGGAGCTTTGTTCCCAATTTTCAAAAAATCGTCCAGTTCCAAGTTTACTTTTGCCGCATTGGCCATAGCAAGCAGATGCAAAACCACGTTTGTGGATCCGCCCAGTGCCATCACAACGGTAATCGAGTTTTCAAATGCCTCCCTAGTAAGAATGTCGAGTGGGCAAATATTTTTTTCTATCAAACGTAAGACCGTTTCACCTGCTTGAACGCAGTCACGCACTTTATCCTCTGAAACTGCTTCCTGTGCAGAACTGTTTGGAAGACTCATTCCCAGAGCTTCAATGGCAGAGGCCATTGTATTTGCTGTGTACATTCCTCCACATGAACCCGCACCCGGGATAGCGCATGATTCGACTTCTTCAAGTTCATCCTGTGTAATTGTTCCGGCTGCCTGTTTACCCACTGCCTCAAAAATAGAGACAATATCAACATCCTTGCCTTTGTGAGTTCCCGGAAGTATTGTTCCTCCGTATACAAAAACAGCAGGACGATTTAAACGTGCGATAGCAATCATGCATCCGGGCATATTTTTATCACAACCACCAATTGTGACTATTCCGTCATAGCTTTGACATCCAACTACCGTTTCAATCGAATCAGCAATCACTTCACGTGAAACAAGCGAATATTTCATCCCTTCCGTACCCATCGAAATACCGTCTGAAACAGTAATTGTCCCAAAAGTCAAAGGCATCCCTTGTGCTTTGCGTACGCCTCTCGCTGCATGCTCTGCCAAGTCATTTATGTGCATATTGCATGGAGTTACTGTTCCCCATGTAGAGGCGATGCCAACTTGAGATTTCTGAAAATCGCCTTTTTTGAATCCAACACCATAAAGCATGCCCCTGCTGGCAGCACGTGCATTTGTCTCAGTTACCAGCTTTGAGTAACGACGATGTCCGGATTCTCCAGTTTGCTTTTTTGCAGTCATATTATTCCTTTTCTGTATTTATGTGATAAGTATTTCTTCTGATTGTAAATATTCCAGACAATCTTGTAGAACCCAATCAGTGGATCATACAATCTGTTGTATCCTATCGGATTAAGGAACACAAGAGTTCAGTTTTGAGGGAAATTACTGGATACGTAATTCAGGGAGAATTTAAATTACTTCTTTTAAATTGTGAACTTCAGGAAAAGAATCACTGGCAGTAATTAATCCGTTTACTTGGAGGGTTTTTGGCAGGACTTCTACTAAAAAATCCTGCATTGTAGACGACATCTCTATGGCAAAGCGCTGGGACATTGCAATTAACAACAGGTAAACCAGACCTCTGCAGTGCCACATCTGTTCCAGAGTTGTAGTGAAATAAGGTTCTTCATCAGCATAAACTACAGCATTTTTGTTGGCCAGAAGATGACCGCCAAACATCAGCTTGTAGAATACATCAGGGTATTGATCAAGCTTGCTTTGGTGGTTTTGGTCAAAAAACGCTGTTCCAATTTGAAAAATAAAAAGCTTATCTTTTGCAATATCAACAACCCTGTTTTTTTCCAGTGGGACATTAAACATGAATGGCATGCGGGCATGCATCAGCATATTCCACTCTGCCTTGCGGTCCAAAACAGCAGCGCCATTTTCAGTGGGTCTAAAATAAATTGATTGATTTTGCTGGCTGCTTTTGGGAATCACTCCCCAACGTTCAGCCGAGTGATACTCCTTGCCCCGCTGGGTCAGCAGTTCCAGGGTAAAATTGTGGGCTGCGGCATTTACCTGCATGTCCCCTCCATGCAGTTTACGAAAATAATTTGCAAAGTCATCACGATACTCTTCAACTCTGGAAAGGAAATAAGGCGAAGAACACTCCGGAACCGGGCTGATACTGGTAGATAATTTTTCCAGCGGTTCTGAATATGTTTCACAAAGTTGCTCAAAGGCAGTAACTGTTTCTTCTAAATGCTCATGGATAACTGTTTCAAAAGAAATATTCCTGGCTTGTTTGTTTTCCAGAACTGAAAGAGGCCTGGTTGTCTCAGTTTGCCCGGTTTGTTTTGATTTCGTTAAACTGTTTTTTTGAGTTTTCCCTTCTATTCTCTTTTCTATTGACTCTGATTCTACGCTTAATTTTTCTGGACTTTTGGAAATCTGTTCTTTAACCAACTGTTCAATAACACGGAAATCGGTGTTTTCTTTTAATTCCAGTAAAGTGCTCCCCTGAGTTTCATGAAGCTTAGATGAAAGATCCACCAAACGACTTTTTTGTAATTCATTAAAGGCAGGATTATTTCCTGACCGTTTCAGACGATGCAGGAAATATCGGTTTTTCAGCATCAGATAAACTCGGTAATTTGAGGAAAATAAGGTACTTAAACGTTCGCTGAAAAATTTTTTCTTAACAGATTCTGTGGCTGCAGAAACTAGAATCATTTTTTCTGCCAGGATATCTTCTTCATATAAGTCTTCTATGAGACAGTCAAGAACTTCACTCAGGGATTTTTCAAGCTGGGATTTATATGCATCTAAAGCGGAGGATTCTTTTGAGTTTTTTGTGAACGGTTTCAGCTGGGGGATTACCATCAGTGAGCGGTAACTTTTTTCTATTCCCGGAAGAACAACTTTCAGGCCCTTATTTGCATCATAGTTTGCAGCCAAACGCATTACAGATTTAATATCATACAACTGGAGAGAATGCGTGAAAGCAAGCTGCTCGACAGTTAAAGAATTTTCCGGAAAAAATGAGCCGGTTTTGGAAAAAAATTGCTGAATAATGGAAGACAATCTCCTGCTGAACTGCTTTAGAATTTCAGGAGCATTTCTTTCCTGACCACGTTTCAGCAATTCAGCCTCAATTGACTCTATATTTTTTTTCCACTGGGATTGTTTCACTAGGGGGATTTGAATTGCTGCAGTTTGGGATTAATTGTATCAAGTCCTGCAGAACAAGCAGTCCAGAGAGGGGAACTTATGGTCTTACTTCAATAATTCCACTATGTCATTATGTCCTTGCTGTTCTGCTATAACCAGGGCGGTTCTTTCTAATAAATCTGAAAGAAAAGGGTCCGCTTCTGCTTCAAGAAGCAGCAGGACTGTATCAGTACGCCCTTCAGAGGCAGCTTCCATTAATGCAGTGCTGCCGCTTTTGCTCTGCCAGTTGACTTTTGCTCCATGCTCAATCAACATGCGGGCAATTTCTGTCCTGCCTTCATTTCCGGCAAGCATCAGCGAGGTTATTCCTTCTGCATCTGAAGCGTTCACATCTGCCTTCCATTCAATTAAAAGTTTCGCCACACTAACTCTTCCTTCCAGTGTGGCAAGCATCAATGCAGTCATTTTTTGATTGTCGGCAACATTAACATCTGCTCCTGCTTCCAAAAGTCGTTTTACCACACCATAACGTCCGAAGGAACTTGCTTCCATCAATGCAGTACGGCCCACATCGTCAGTATTATTAACCTGTGCACCTTTAGCCAGCAGTTGATTAACTACACTTAAGCGTCCTTCTATTGCTGCACTAATCAGTTCATAAAAAGGTTCAGATACATTAGTTTCTTTAGAATCAACCTGAAGATCTACTTCTTCACGACTGCTGCCGAACAGGTTTTCCGGAGTAACTAAGATGTTTTGAAGCTGAAGTGTTTCGGACTTTGCACCACGAGTTGTGAGGTAATTAACAACTTCCAGATAACCGTTACTGGCAGCAGCTAAAAGCGCGCTAAATCCTTCATCGTTAACAGCGTTTATGTCTGCTCCTGCGTCAAGAAGCAAGCGTACTATTCCCAAAAAACCTTCAAAAGAGGCAACTATCAAAGCAGTTTCGCCGTATGCAGTACGAACGCTTACATCTGATTTATATTCAAGCAGCAGGCGCACCGCTGAGAGCTGTCCCTCCAGTGCTGCAAATATCAATGGGGTTGAACCGTCTTCCATTCTCCTTTCCACATTTGCGCCATGCTCCAGCAATATTCTGGTCATTTCCGCATCACCATAACGCACTGACAATGTTAAAGGAGTCAGACCCAACTCATCTCTGGTTTCCAGATCAATCCCGTTTTCAAGCAGGACCAAGGCCGTCTCCTGATTTCCGTAAAGTACCGCCTGCATCAGCGCGTTTCTTCCCGAAGCATCTTTGCCTGTCAGATCCTTTCCGGAAGCTATAACCTCACGCATCTGTGACGCGTTTCCATTTCTGGCTACCTGAAAAAAATCCAACGTTTCCGCGGCAGACACAAATGTGCCTGCTGAAAAAAGAAATATGTACAGGAAAATAAGTAGACGCATTTTATTAGCTTAGATTTTTCACTTCTCTTTTTTTCAGCAGAACCATTAGTACTTTAGTTATGCTTTTTACTTCTTATTAAAGACCTAAGTCCGGAATAACGTTTTTCTTTGTGCACTGCAGCGGTTTCAAGCACAGCTTTCTTTCCAAGTATCAATACAGATTTTTTTGCACGTGTCAGTGCGGTGTAAAGCATTTCCCGGCTCATAATATGCTGCATTCGCCCAGTTTCAGGCTTACCAATTTTCGGATCAATACTTAATTCAGGCAAGATCAGCGCCAGATGATCAAATTCTGACCCCTGGCTTTTATGTACAGTTGTAGCGTAAGCCGGCTGCAGGTGATGAAGCTGATGACCATAAAAAGTTTTGACTTTACCCTCAACTTCAAATACTGCTTTCAATTCTAATTTTTTTGTCTCAGAATTTAAACAGTTTAAAAAAATTCCCTGATCACCGTTGAAAAGCCGAAGCCGATAATTATTCTCTGTTACTATTACAGGTTCGCCAGGAAAATGTTCGGAATTCAATAGATTTGCTTCATTTTCCATAAGCCATAAATCCCGAATTATTTTGTTGAGTGCTTTTGCTCCAGTTGAAAAAACCTGTGTGGCCGTTAATATACGAAACCGCTTCAAATAATTGAATAAATAATCCAGGTCATTTTCAATTGATTCCGGAACTTCAAAATAATATCCCTTTTGAGCCAATTGAATGAATTTTTCATCCTTGAGAAATTTGTCATACCACCATTGCCCGAAATCTTTGAGTTGATTAAAATTATTCTCCTGATTCAGGAACATAACATTTTCCATGACAGCCTCCTCAAGACTTTTCAGTCTCAGTATAACCTGGCTATCTGGAGATTCTGCTTCAAACAGCAACTCCGGACATGGGTCAATCCCCATTTCATTGACAATAGATGCTACTCCCAGAATATTCCTTCCTGCTGTATCGCTGATCTTCTGCCGATAGTTTTTTACCAGCTTCACCACAGGTACAGGATTTTCATAAGAATCAGCACCTGATTGACCTGAATCCTCAGTAAGCTCCATTAACACAGCCCCGTTTCCAACCGACGGAAGTTGCTGTGAGTCACCCAGAATTACAATTCGCTGTACAGGTAAAAGGTATGGCAGCTTTGAGTTTGAGGCCCTCAGCAAACGAACCATAAGTTCCTGATCAATCATTGACCCTTCATCTATAATCAGCAAGTCGTGTTCCAAAGGGTCGTATTCGTGATGTCTAAAACTATGTCTGTTCGGATGATAGCCTAAAAGGCGGTGAAGTGTCTTAGCATCATCAGCAAACTTCAGCAGTTCCTGGTCATGTATGAGTTTGTTTAAATCCTTGATGGAGTTTAATCCATTAATCACAGACTCAGACATCCGATTTGCGGCCCTGCCGGTAGGAGCGACAAGTGCCGGACGTTCTGCTAAACCAAGCCTTTTGTGCACTCTCAGTATAGTCAGCGCAACGGATGTTTTTCCTGTTCCCGGACCTCCTGTAACTATTGATAATGGTGAAGTAATTGCCTGTAAAACTGCTTCTTTCTGTTCTTCTGCCAATACCAGGGGCTTACCACGGAAAAGAACAGGATTAACTTCAAGTACATTTTTCAGAACATTTTCAATGACAGGTCTTTCAATTATGTTCAGATTCATGTTTAGACGATTGCTCAGTAGTGACATGAGTTGGATTTCACGCTTCCAAAACTTTTCGAAATAAAGCAAAGAATTATTTTCTATTATTACTGGTTGTTCAGTACTTTGATGCTCGCTTTGTTCACCGTTTGAGCTGATTGTCAAAAGCCATTTTTTCCAATTTTCATGAAAGAATTCCTTTTCGGAAAACCCTGAATTGATGAGCATTTTGGATATTTGAGTTTTAAGTTCTGTCCATGGCATACAAGTACTCCCGGAATTTACTGCTCTGCGCATCAAGAGCAATCCTGACAAAAGCACATGAAAACTAATGCTTTTCAGTTCATTCTCTTTTTCAGTGTTTTCCTTGCCCTGGCACAAAAAATTCATTGCCTGAAAAAAATATTCACTGCCTATCTGGATTTCCGCAAACTGCTGTTTTAACAGCAAAAGTGATTCTGGTAAAGCAGGGTGAGCAAGCTGTTTTTTGAGAGTCTCATCTGCAAATTCGTTTATAAATTTGGAACGAGTTGTTCCGAAACTTATCCAGTCAGACTGAAGAATCGGCTGTTGTTTAACTTCTGAAAAATCTTTAGAAATGGACATATTTTCGCTTTCAGGTTAAACTTTGGTTAGTATTTGAATAAATATCTATAATTATTTTATTTTCATTAAAGCCAACACCACAGTTTTTTCTGCAAAAATAGACAGCAAAACTAACATCATTCATAAATGAAAAAATCCTTTCCCAATCATGCCATGCGATGGTCGGAAGTCAAGCGTCCAATTGTTTGTCTGGCGCCAATGGACGGAGTGACCAATTCTGCATATCGGCAAATTGTAAGATCATTAAACAGGGACGTCTTTCTTTTCAGTGAGTTTACAAGTGTTGACGGTTTGGTTCAAAATGAGTTTCTTCGTTCCCGTATGGATTACAATCCCTGTGAGCATCCATTTTTCATGCAGCTCTTTGGCAATTCTCCGGAAAAATTTGCAGAGGCTTCAAGGATGGTGGAAGATCGCGGAATTTGGGGGGTAGATATTAACATGGGCTGTCCTTCAAAAAAAATTGTCCATTCGCAGCATGGCAGCGCATTGATGAAGGACACAAACACAGCCTGCAGGATTATTGAATCAATCAGAAATGCATGTAAGCTCGAAGTTTCAGTTAAGACTCGCCTGGGCTGGACAGACCACAACAATCTGATTAATTTTGCCAAATCCCTTGAATCTGCAGGAGCTTCAATGCTGACAATCCATGGTCGAACATACAACCAGGCTTTCAAAGGGCAGGCTTACTGGGAGCCAATATATGAGCTGAAAAAACACCTCTCTATACCTCTGATTGGAAATGGTGATGTCCGCGATTACAACGACGGCATGAAGCTTCTTGGTAATCTTGACGGATTTATGATTGGTCGAGCCGCAATCGGCAATCCATGGTGTTTTCAGGACCGGAGAAAATATCCCTTGCCGACCCATTTTCAGCGAATAGAGGTTGCGCTTGAACACTTCTATTTGTTCAGGAGCTTTAAAAAAGAAATAGTAGCAGTAAAGGAATTTCGTAAGTATCTTGGAAGCTATGTGAATGGATTCCGAAACGCCAAAGAATGGCGCAACCGATTGATGCAGTGCCAGGATGAAAATTCTTTTGTGCGATGTATGAAGGAAATACAGCTGCTGGAACCGCCTCTGGCTCTAGCAGGATAAGTTGCAGATCAGGTGTTTGAATAAATTTCCAATTGACTTCTAATGCTCTTAAAGGCAAGCTGAAAGCAATCTTTATTTACATATCCCCAATACATACCACCACAATTAATTGCACCCGTAGCTCAGCTGGATAGAGCATCTGATTGCGGTTCAGGAGGCCAGAGGTTCGAATCCTCTCGGGTGCGCCACAATTTCATCAATATTAGACAAATAGTTTAAATTTCTGGATAAGTAATCATCCTTATATATTCCAGAAATAAATACGTAAATGTGATCTCTCCTATTATTTATAGCAAATAAATATAAATTCATACGTTTTTTCTGTAACCCATTCTCAAGATCAATGTAAATGACCATGATGTATCTGGCAATTAGAATTCCAACTTTAACAAAATGATCCTTCTTCCTGTCCAGTTCCAGTTCCACGTACAGTTGAATTATTTACACATAAAACCGGTTACAATAACTATGATTGAAATCAAATGGTGATTGAGTATAATGTTTGAACGAAAAGAACAATGACAAAATTTATATCAAGAAAAGACTGCTCTAGATGTAATCTGTTACCAATAGGAACAAAGCTATCTTTTGCACATGGTATACTGCAGAATAAGGTAACCAAGTGAATAAATGAAACGGGTTATTTGCACCGGTCTTGCTGTTCTTGACCACGTTTTTTATCTGCCGGAAATTCCCAAAACCCCGATCAAGAGCTTCGCTACCAACTACCATACTGTGGGCGGAGGTAATGCCGCAACAGCCGCAGTTGCAATTAGCCGGGCAGGAGGTCAGGCAATTTTTTGGGGAAGTTTGGGTGATGATTTGAATGGTGACATAATCCTGTCAGAACTTGAAGGGTTCAGTGTCGATGTAGACGATGTGACCCGTTTAAAGGGTATAAAATCCGGGGTTTCATCCGTGCTTATCGATAATGCGGGCGAAAGACTAATCACCAACTACATTGACCGGCAACTCATTAATAACGCTGACTGGCTTCCATTAAGTAAGCTGGTAGAATCCGATGCGGTACTCGCTGACCTGCATTGGCAGGAAGGGGCACTAAAAGC